>JAEEGF012132363.1_pt1 | contig 16715 bp, 8 predicted proteins | sample 9134171 | NCBI WGS metagenome assembly JAEEGF01 (sample SAMN16246542, study PRJNA631951) | gut metagenome | biome: gut microbiome; feature: rumen; material: AP-attached | host: Bos | place: Iran: Karaj | collected 2018-10
GCTGGCCACGTCTTTCTTGACCACAAACCACGGACCGCCACCAAAGCCCATGCCCTTGCGCTGGCCGATGGTGTGGAACCACAGACCCTTGTGCTCGCCGATACGGCGGCCGGTCTCGAGCTCGATTACGTCGCCGGGCTGCTCGCCCAGATAGCGGCGGATATAGTCATTATAATTGATTTTTCCTAAGAAGCAGATGCCCTGCGAGTCCTTGCGTTTGGCGTTGACCAGGTGTTCGCGCTCGGCTATCACGCGCACCTCGTCCTTCACATAATGGCCGATGGGGAAGAGGGCTTTCTTGAGCTGCCAGTCGGCTATCTGTGCCAGGAAGTCGGTCTGGTCCTTCACAGGGTCGGGACTGGTGGTGAGCCATTTGTAGCCCTCGCTATCGGTCTCGGTCATGGCATAGTGGCCGGTGGCGATGAGGTCGTAGTCGTGGCCGCGCTTCTCGTCGAAGGCGCCGAACTTGATGAGTCGGTTACACATCACGTCGGGGTTGGGGGTGAGGCCGGCGCGCACCTTGTCCATGGTGTAGCGGGTCACCTGGTCCCAGTATTCCTTGTGGCAGTCGATGACCTCCAGCTTGCAGCCGTACTTATGCGACACGGCGGTGGCCATCTCCAGGTCCTCCTCGCTCGAGCAGTCCCATTCCTCCTCCTCTTCCGGTCCGATCTTGATGTAGAAGCAGTCGGGGTGCAGGCCCAGCTGTGCAAACTCATGCACCACCACGCTGCTGTCGACGCCTCCCGACAGCAGCACGGCGATGCGCTTATTCTCTATTTCGTTGATTTTCATGGGTGCAAAGTTACGACAAATACGTCGTACTTCAAAATGTGGTGTGCCTAAATAATGTTAATGCGCGGCGAAGGTGCCGAAGTAGTCCAGGCATTCCTTCTGCCACTCTTTGGCATTCTCCAGCTGGTGCTGCAGACGGCTGTCGACCTCCTGCCAGCGCTGCTGGTCGATGGCGGGCTTGGCGGCGTGCCAGATGCGGATGAAATTCTCGACCTCGCTCACGCCGCGTGCGTAGCGGTACTGCAGCTCCTGATAGACGGTGCGGCCGCTCTTGAGGCGATAGCTCCAGGGCACGCGATGGAACCACAGCAGATAGCGCTCGGGGCAGGTGCTCAGATCGTCGTAGATGGTGCAGTAGGGCTCACGATACTGGGCGGTGGCATTGGAGCCGGTGTGGGTGCGGTCGAAGCCGATGGAGTCGGTGGTAGCCTTGTGGTAATAGACGGGGCACCACTCGATGGGGGCGGTGGGCACAAACTCGCTTGGACCAGGACCGTAGTGGTGGTCGAAGGTGAAGATGTGGTGCAGACCGATGGGCATCATGTAGTCGACACATGCCTCGCGCGAGCGCAGCATCATCGACTCGAGGGCCTGACTGGGTGCGCCGTCGAAGGTCTGGGCGAGCCACTCACGGGCGATCTGCTCAGAGGTGAGGGTGGGGTTCCACGCCAGACGGCCAAAGGCATACCAGTTGGCCTGCGAGAAATGGTGGCCGCACCAGTTGGTGTCGAGACCGATGTTGGCCACGCCGGCAATGCCCACCAGCTTGTTTGGGGCCACAAAGCCGAAGAACTCGCGCCACATGGGGGCGAGATAGACCAGATGGCGACTCTGGCCCAGATATTCCTGAGTAATCTGGAGCTCGGCCATCTGTTTCGTGTTTTTGATATTGTCGAAGATAGGAGCGTAGGGTTCACGGGGCTGGAAGTCGAGCGGACCGTTCTTGGACTGCAGGATGACATTGGAGCGGAACTGCCCGTCGAGTGAGGCAAACTCGCTGACGGCCTGTTTTACACGGTCCTCGCCCTTATGGGCAGCGCCATAGACGAAGCTGCGCCACATGATGATGCCGCCGAAGGGGCGCACGGCATCGGCCAGCATGTTGGCACCATCGGCATGGGTGCGATGGTAGTCGAACGGACCGGGCTGGCCCTCACTGTTGGCCTTGACCAGGAAGCCGCCGAAGTCGGGGATCTGGGCATAGATCTCCTTGGCCTTGGCTTTCCACCAGCCGCGCACCTTGGCGTTCAGAGGGTCGGCGGTCTTGAGGGGTCGGCCCTGGTTGAAACCTTTGGCGCCGATGTGCATGGGTGATGCGAAATTTACTGACAAATAGACCTTGATGCCATAGGGGCGCAGCAGGTTGGCATAGGTCTTGACCTTCTGGATATAGGCTGCCGACAGGATCCTGGGCGAGGCGTTGACATTGTTGAGCACGGTGCCGTTGATGCCCACCGAGGCGTTGGCACGGGCGTAGGCCTGGATGAGTGCTGTATCAACCTGGGCCTTCTGCCAGAAGATGCTGAGGCCGGCATAGCCGCGCTCGATGGAGCCGTCGAGATTGTCCCAGTGGTTCAGGATGCGCAGGCGGTAGAAGGGCTGGCTGCCTGTGCGCTCGCCACGCAGCCAGGCATAGGCGCCGTAGAGGAGGCCTGTGGCATCCTTGGCGGTGATGGTGTTGCCGCTGATGCGATAGGCGTCGGGTGCCATGGTGGCATCGAACTGCAGGTTGACATCACGCTCACTGTAAGTACGTAGTTCCTGTGCGGCCAGACATGCCGGGCCGTTGACCACCGCCTTGTTCACAGGCTGCTGGCGCAGCCACAACTGGTGGCCATCCTCTGCCTTTGCCACCCCGGCAAAGACAAGGGCTAACATAAGTAATCCTAATTTTCTCATACACATAATTGATATTTTGCTGCAAAAATACAAAAAAAACAGGGATTGGTGGCGGTTGGTGCCTAAAAAGTTGTATCTTTGCACGGATTAAAAAATAAAAGATACAAAATGAAAAGAGTTCGACTACTAATTACAGCTTTGTTGCTCGTTTTCCCCATGCTGATGCATGCCGGCGATTTCACAGTGGGCAACAAAACATTCCTGCTGAACGGTGAGCCGTTTGTGGTGAAGGCAGCCGAGGTGCACTACCCCCGTATTCCGCGTCCCTACTGGGAGCATCGCATCCAGATGTGCAAGGCCCTGGGCATGAACACCCTCTGCATCTATGTGTTCTGGAATATCCACGAACAGCGTGAGGGACAGTTTGATTTCACAGGCAACAACGATGTGGCTGCCTTCTGCCGACTGGCGCAGAAAAACGGCATGTACGTGATTGTGCGTCCCGGCCCCTATGTGTGTGCCGAGTGGGAGATGGGCGGTCTGCCCTGGTGGCTGCTCAAGAAGAAGGATATCCGCCTGCGCGAGCGCGATCCTTACTTTATGGAACGTGTGAAAATATTTGAAAAAGAGGTGGGTAAACAGTTGGCTCCGCTCACCATCCAGAACGGTGGTCCGATCATCATGGTTCAGGTGGAGAACGAGTATGGCTCGTATGGCGAGGACAAGCCCTATGTGAGCGAGATACGCGACTGCCTGCGTGGCATCTATGGCAAGGAGCTGACCCTGTTCCAGTGCGACTGGAGCTCGAACTTCGAGAAGAACGGGCTCGACGACCTGGTGTGGACCATGAACTTTGGTACGGGTGCCAATATCGACCAGCAGTTCAAGCGCCTGAAGGAGTTGCGCCCCAACGCGCCGCTGATGTGCTCGGAGTTCTGGAGCGGCTGGTTTGACAAATGGGGCGCCCGTCATGAGACCCGTCCGGCCAAGGATATGGTCGACGGCATGGACGAGATGCTGCAGAAAGGCATCAGCTTCTCGCTCTATATGACCCACGGCGGCACCTCGTTCGGCCACTGGGCCGGTGCCAACTCGCCCGGTTTTGCGCCCGACGTGACCTCGTATGACTATGACGCCCCCATCAACGAGTATGGCGGCACCACCGATAAATACTTCCAGCTGCGCCAGATGATGCAGAAGCACAGCAGCACCAAGTTGCCTGCCATCCCCAAGATGCCAGCCAGGATGATTGCCATCGCCCCCTTCCAGCTGGAGGAGCATGCCGACCTGCTGATGGGTGTGGACAGTGTGGTGATGGACAGTGAGCTGCGCACCATGGAGGAGCTTGACCAGGGCTGGGGTTCGATCGTGTATGTCACCGCGTTGCCCGAGGTGTCGGCACCCAGCGTGCTCACCCTGAACGAGGGGCACGACTTTGCCCAGGTGTTCATCGACAACCAGTATATCGGCAAGATCGACCGTGTGCGCAATGAGAACAGTCTGCAGCTGCCTGCCGTGAAGCGCGGACAGGAGCTGAAGATCGTGGTGGAGGCTATGGGGCGCATCAACTTCGGACGCGCCATCAAGGACTATAAGGGTATCACCAACAGTGTGACCCTCTCGACCGAGGCCGACGGCCATGAGCTGGTGTGGAACCTGAAGCGCTGGACCATCCTGACCATCCCCGACGACTATGCCACGGCCAAGAAAGCCCTGTCGGCAGCCCCTGCCCCTGTGACCTCGAAGGCCGGCTACTATCGTGGCTACTTCAACCTGAAGCGGGTGGGCGACACCTTCCTGAACATGGAACAGTTCGGCAAGGGTCAGGTGTATGTCAACGGTCATGCCATCGGCCGCTTCTGGAGCATCGGACCACAGCAGACACTCTATGTGCCCGGCTGCTGGCTCAAGAAGGGTAAGAACGAGGTGATCGTGCTCGATGTGGTGGGCCCCAAGCTGCCTACCATCATGGGACAGGCCAAGCCCGAGCTCGACAAGTTGAATATCGAGAAGTCGCGCACCCATAACGCCCCAGGCGACAAGCCCGACCTGAACTCTGCCACCCCTGCTGCCAAGGGCAGCTTCCAGGCTGGCAACGGCTGGCAGAAGGTGCGTTTCAGTGCGCCTAAGAAGGGTCGCTACCTGGTGCTTCAGGCACTGAGCACCCAGGCTGGCAATGCCGATGTGGCTGTGGCTGAGTTGTATGCCATCGATGTCAACGGCAGTAGGACGAGTCGTGAGTCATGGACGGTGAAATATGCTGACAGCGAGGATGTGATGCGTGGCAACTACACCGCCGATAAGGTGTTCGACCTGCAGGAGTCGACCTATTGGCGCACCGCCAGGGGTGCCGAGCTGCCCCACCTGGTGGTGATCGACCTGGGCAGCGAGCAGACGCTCACAGGCATCGACTATCTGCCCCGTGCCGAGCAAGGCGCGCCAGGCAGTATCAAGGACTATCAGATATTTGTTTACTAAACACAAAAAATAATCCCCGCTTCGATTGGAGCGGGGATTATTCTTTATGTTGAGGGTTTAGTAGATCACCAGTCCGCCGTTGGGCTGGATGGTTACTTTCACTTTGCCTTTCTTATCCGTCTTCAGGGCCAGCTGCTGGGGTTGCAACTGCTGGTCGTCGATGAGCAGCTTGCTCAGCGGGCCATAGCCGTTCAGGTCGAGGGTCAGCGTGAGTGGTGCCTTCTTGGCGTTCAGGCCAGCGATGTACCACAGACCGTTGGTGGCCTTGCGGGCCATCACCACATACTGGCCGGGATAGCCTGCCAGATAGCGGGTCTCCTCCCAGGTGGTGGGCAGCTGGCGCAGGTAGTCCATCTCGAACTGTGGCAGCTCCTGCAGGTTGTTGGGCTGCATGGCCACGCACTGTACAGAGGTCTGCATGGTGATGCCTGTGGCCAGCTCGAAGATATCGGTGGTCTTACGTGTGTGACGGCTCTTGTTGTCGGGCGCCATCCACTTGTTCATGATGATGCCGCCCCAGTCCATCGACGCCGTGGCATTGCGACAGAAGGGGTGCAGGGTGAGGTCGAAGCCCTCGCTGATGGTGGCTGCCTCGCCAAAGAACAGGTTCTCTGATGCCAGCACCGCCTCGGAAGCCACGAAGTTGGGGTACATCTGCTCCCAGCCGCGCGGCACGGTGCAGCCGTGGAACACCACCTGCAGGCCGTGACGGTTGGCATCGCTCAGGATGTCCTCGTAGAGCTGCATGGTCTGCTGCTTGTCGCCGCCAAAGAAATCCACCTTGATACCCTTCACGCCGATGCTTTCGAGCCAGCTCATCTCGCGTTCGCGGGCGATGGCGGTGTTCATGCAGTTGCGTGGGGTCTGCGGGGCGTCGTTCCAGAAGCCGTTGCTGTTATACCATACCAGCAGGTGGACGCCCTTAGACTGGGCATACTTCGACAACTCGCCCATGCGCTCACGACCGATGTTCTGGTCCCACCAGTTGTCCACCAGGCAGTACTCAAAGCCCATGGCGGCGGCGAGGTCGATGAAACGCACCTGGTCGGCATAGTTGATGCTGTTGTCCTGTCCGATGAGCCAGCTCCAGGTGTAGCGGCCGGGCTGGTAGGTGGTTGAGGCTTTGTAGCGTGGCTCTACCACATCGTAGCTGATGGTGGTCTCCATGATGGGTTTCAGCGTGTTGCCCACGGTGATGGTGCGCCAGGGTGTGGTGCCGGGCAGGGGGATGGCGGCAAAGGCATTGCCAAAGCCGTTGTTCTCGCCCTCATCGGGATAGGCCACGGTATAGCCGGCTCCCGCTTCGTAGTCGCTCAGGTGACTGCCGCAGTAGCCGCCAGTGACACCTGTCTCGCTCACCAGTGCCCAGCCGTTGGGCAGGTGGAACAGGGCAGGGAAGATGTAGCCGTGACCAAAGCGTGAGCGCAGGTTCATGGGCGCATCGTTGGAGTAGGCCTCCTCGTAGGATGGCTTGGTCTGCTCCCAGCCGCTCTCAGGACCTATCTGTGGCGAGATGAAGGTGGTGGTGCCCACGGGGAAGTTGAATCCGCTCTGCTCCGACAGGATGCGCACGCGTTTGTACTCGCGGCCCTTGATGGTCTGTCGGGGGATGGCATAGCGGAACGCCACGTCGTTATTGCTCACCTGGAAGAGGAGGCTGAACTTCACGCCGTCCTGGTTCTGCACGTTCATGGTGAGGGTGTTGTAGCTGTAGGTGGCGCTGGCTGCCTTGGTGCCCCGCATGGTGTAATGGCGGGTGAGCCCGGTCTCGCTGGTGTGATTCACCACCTTGAGGTGGCGGCTCAGGTCGCCGATGCTGGTCTGCAGGCCCAAAGCCGAGCGGGTGAGCATCGCCCCGTCGCCCAGGTCGATGGTGTAGTACAGCTGTCCCTCTTCATCACTCACTTTCACCACCAGCTTGCCGTCGGGTGATGAAACGCAAACGTCATCAGCCCAGCAAAGGGCTGATGACGCCATGCATATGGCTAATAATAACTTTCTCATTACAGTAACTGGTCGCTTTCGATGTCCTTGAAATACTTGTAGGTGGAAACCTTCAGCTCGTCGGCAGCCTCCTCGTCGCTCACGATGATGCCGTGCTCGTGCATCTGCAGGGCCGAGATGGTCCACATGTGGTTCACAGCGCCCTCGATGGCAGCCTGCATGGCGCGGGCCTTGCCATGACCGTTGACCAGGATCATCACCTCGCGGGCAGCCATCACGGTGCCTACGCCTACGGTGAGGGCATGGGCAGGCACGTTCTCGGGCTTGCCGCCGAAGAATCGGCTGTTGGCGATGCGGGTGTCGGTGGTGAGGGTCTTCATGCGGGTGCGGCTGGTGAGTGAGGAGCCGGGCTCGTTGAAGGCGATATGGCCGTCGGGGCCGATGCCGCCGATGAACAGGTCGATGCCGCCAGCCTCCCGGATCATCTCCTCGTAGTGCTTGCACTCAGCCTGCAGGTCGGGGGCGTTACCGTTCAGGATATGGATATTCTCCTTGGGACAGTCGATATGGTCGAACAGGTTACGGGCCATGAAAGCGTGGTAGCTCTCGGGATGTGCCTCGGGCAGACCCACATACTCGTCCATGTTAAAGGTGATGACATTCTGGAACGATACCTTGCCGGCGCGGCAGGCCTCTACCAGTGCGTTGTACATGCCTACTGGCGATGAGCCGGTGGGCAGACCCAGCACAAACTTGTGGTCGGGCGTCGGGTTGAACGCGTTGATTCTCTCAATGACGTGGTTTGCTGCCCACTGTGACATTTTCTGGTAGTCACTCTGAATAATTACTCTCATAATGTTATTTGTTTTAAGTTCGGTTCTAAATTTGTGCAAAAATACAATGATTTTTTAGTTTTGCGCGCGTATTAACACGGATTAACACTGATTTTTTTCATTCACAGAGATAATTGCTTAATTTTGTACCCCATATGAAGGAATTTGTAATATCAGAAGCAAAAGCCGAGACTGCCGTGCTGGTGGGACTCATCACCAAGGAGCAGAACGAGGCTAAGACCAAGGAATATCTCGATGAACTCGAATTTTTGGCCGATACGGCAGGCGCCGTAACGGTGAAGCGGTTCACCCAGAAAGTGGGCGGACCCAGTCAGACCACCTATGTGGGAAGCGGAAAACTGCTCGAGATCAAAGACTATATCAAACAGTGCCAGGATGCCTATGACGACTGGCTCGACCAGCAGGATGCCTCGCTCTTTGCCGAGGGACTGCTTGACGAGACCAACGCCCCACAGCCCGTGGGTATGGTGATCTTCGACGATGAGCTCTCTGCCAAGCAGATGCGTAACATCGAGAAGGAGCTGCAGGTGAAGATCCTGGACCGTACCTCGCTCATCCTCGATATCTTTGCCATGCGTGCCCAGACTGCCGAGGCCAAGGCCCAGGTGGAGCTGGCCCAGCACCGCTATATGCTGCCCCGTCTGCAGCGCCTGTGGACCCACCTGGAACGCCAGGGCGGCGGCTCCGGATCGGGCGGCGGAAAAGGCTCCGTGGGACTGCGCGGACCTGGTGAGACCCAGCTGGAGATGGACCGCCGTATCATCCTGCAGCGCATCACCCTGCTCAAGCAGCGCCTGGCCGAGATCGACAAGCAGAAGACCACCCAGCGCAAGAACCGTGGCCGACTGATCCGTGTGGCGCTGGTGGGCTATACCAACGTGGGCAAGAGCACGATGATGAACCTGCTGGCCAAGAGCGAGGTGTTTGCCGAGAACAAGCTTTTTGCCACCCTCGACACCACCGTGCGCAAGATGACCATCGACAACCTGCCCTTCCTGCTGGCCGACACCGTGGGCTTTATCCGTAAGCTGCCCAGCGACCTGGTGGAGAGCTTCAAGAGCACCCTCGACGAGGTGCGCGAGGCCGACCTCCTGGTGCATGTGGTGGATATCTCGCATCCCGATTTCGAGGACCAGATCCGCGTGGTGGAGGAGACCCTCAAGGAGCTGGGCTGTGCCGACAAGCCCGCCATGCTGGTGTTCAACAAGATCGACGCCTATACCTGGACCCCCCAGGACGAGGACGACCTGACCGCCCCCACCAAGGAGAATATCTCGCTCGAGGATCTGGAGAAGACCTGGATGGCCCGCACCGGCGAGAACCAGCACTACCTGGAGTGCATGTTCATCTCGGCCAAGCAGAAGGAGAACATCGATGAGTTGCGCGACGTGCTCTATAAACGGGTGCGCGAACTCCATGTACAGAAATATCCCTATAACGATTTTTTATATCAAGATTATGAGTAATTACAGACAACTAACCCAAAACGAGATTGATGTTTTGGAGCACAACGTGTGCTGGGCTGAGGACTGGCAGCGTGTATTAGTCGACGAAAACTTCAAACCCTACAACTTCCATCGCGTCATCTTCTATGGCGACATCCGACTGGGCGCCTTCGACAAGATGGTAGAGGTGAGCAAGGGCTTCTTCAAGCACTCCGGCATCAACGATGCCACCCTGCGTAATGTCACTGTGGGCAACGACTGCCTGATTGAGAAGATAGGCAACTATATCAACAACTATACCATCGGCAACGACTGCTATATCTCCAATATCTGCACCCTCGAGACCACCGACGATGCCACCTATGGCGAAGGCTCCGTGATCTCCGTGCTCAACGAGATGGGCGATGGCAACGTGACCATCTTCCGTGAACTCAACTCCCAGTTGGCTGCCTTCATGGTGAAGCACAACAACGACAAGAACCTGAAGCAGACCCTGCAGCAGATGATCGAGGACGAGTTGCGCGTCAGCCGCCCAGAGCGTGGCTATATCGGCAACAACGTGAAGATCATCAACGCCAAGGATATCACCAACACCATCATCAAGGGCGACTGCGAGATCAGTGGCGCTGCCCGTCTCTCGGAGTGCACGGTGATGAGCTCTACCGATGCCCCTGTGTTCATTGGCACGGGTGTGATCTGCGAGAACTCCATCATCTGCGATGGCTGCTCGATCAACAACTCGGTGAAGATGCAGGACTGCTTTGTGGGCGAGGCCTGTCAGATCACCAATGGCTTCACAGCCGAGGCCAGCCTGTTCTTTGCCAACTCGTTCATGGCCAATGGTGAGGCCTGTGCCGCCTTCTGCGGACCCTTCTCGGCCTCGCACCATAAGAGCTCGCTGCTCATCGGTGGTGAGTTCTCCTTCTATAACGCCGGTTCGAACACCAACTTCTCGAACCATGCCTATAAGATGGGTCCCCTGCACTATGGCACCCTGGAGCGTGGCACCAAGACCGCCTCGGGCGCCTATGTGCTGATGCCTGCCACCATCGGCGCCTTCTCGGTGTGCTTTGGTAAGCTCATGCACCACCCCGACACGCGCAACCTGCCATTCAGCTACCTGCTGGCCTATGGCGACGACTGCTACCTGGTGCCCGGACGTAACATCACCACGGTGGGCCTGTATCGCGACATCAAGAAATGGCCCAAGCGCGACAAGCGTTCCAAGCAGTCGCGCAAGTCGATCATCAACTTCGACTGGCTCTCGCCTTTCACCGTGGGCGAAATCATGGAGGGCATCCAGATCCTGAAGGACCTGCGCCATGCCTCGGGCGACAATGTCACCACCTATAACTTCCACGAGTATGTGATCAATGCCAGCTCGCTGCGCAAGGGTCTGAAATACTACGATATCGCCCTGCGCATCTATATGGGCGCCGTGCTCAAGCGTGCCCAGAAGGAGGGCTATATCGGGCGCCCCGCCACCACCGACGGTCAGGGCAAATGGATCGACATGAGCGGCCTGCTCATGCCCGCCTCCGAGGAGGATCGCCTGGTTGATGATATCAAGAATGGCAACATCGACAATATCCAGCAGGTGCTCGACCGCTTTGTGGATATCCATAACCACTACAGCGACTACCGTTGGGCCTGGAGCTACCAGATGATTCTGGACTACTACCAGCTCGACGAGCTCGACGAGGCTGCCTGTGAGCGTATCCGCGAGGACTACGTGCGCGCCCGTCGTGCCTGGATCGCCGAGATACGCAAGGATGCGGAGAAGGAGTACCAGATGGGCGATGTGGAGCTGGAGGTGTACGAGGACTTCCTTTCGAAGCTCGACCACGAGACCGATTACGAGAATTAACCATTATTTATAAAAACAAAAGTATGAAACTTAAACTTTTATTAGCTATTGCAGCCCTGGGACTTGGCATGAATGCCCAGGCAAAGGACTTCAAGTATGTCACTGTACCTGGTGACATGATGCAGACCCGTATCTACACCCTCGACAACGGTCTGCGTGTGTATCTCTCTGTCAACAAGGAGAAACCCCGTATCCAGACCTATATCGCTGTGCGTACAGGTTCGAAGAACGACCCTGCCGAGACCACCGGTCTGGCACACTACCTGGAGCACCTGATGTTCAAGGGCACCAAGCAGTTTGGTACCACCAACCCCAAGGCCGAGGCACCCCTGCTGGCCGAGATCGAGCAGCGCTACGAGGCTTATCGCAAGCTCACCGACCCCGCTGCCCGCAAGCAGGCCTATCACGAGATCGACTCTGTGAGTCAGGTGGCTGCCCAGTACTTCATCCCCAATGAGTACGACAAGCTCATGGCCACCATCGGTGCCGAGGGTACCAACGCCTACACCTCGAACGATGTGACCTGCTATACCGAGGATATCCCCGCCAACGAGATCGACAACTGGGCCCGTATCCAGGCCGACCGTTTCCAAAACATGGTGATCCGTGGCTTCCACACCGAGCTTGAGGCCGTGTACGAGGAGTACAACATCGGACTGACCTCCGACTCTCGGAAGCTCTTCGCTACCATCTCCAAGATGCTGTGGCCCAACCACCCTTATGGCACACAGACCACCATCGGTACCCAGGAGCATCTGAAGAACCCCTCTATCACGAATATCAAGAACTATTTTAATAAGTGGTATCGTCCTAACAACGTAGCCGTATGTATGGCTGGTGACCTGGATCCAGATAAGACCATTGCTATCATCGACAAGTACTTCAGCAGCTGGCAGCCCGGCGCTGATGTGAAGCAGCCAACGTTTGCTCCACTGCCTGCATTGACACAGCCTAAGGATACTACAGTTATCGGCCAGGAGGCCGAGACCGTGTGGATGGCATGGCGCGCCAAGCAGGCCAACAGTCTGCAGGCCGACACTCTGCAGCTCATGGAGAGCGTGCTGAGCAATGGCCGTGCCGGTCTCTTCGACCTCGATCTGAACCAGCCCATGAAGGTGCAGCGCGCCAGTGGCGGCTCCGAGCTGCTGCGCGATCATGGCGCTTTCTTCCTGATGGGCACACCCAAGCAGGGCCAGAGCCTCGAGGAGGTGCGCAGCCTGATGCTCGCCGAGATCAGCAAGCTCAAGAAGGGCGAGTTCCCCGACAACCTGCTGCCCAGCATCATCAACAACTTTAAGCGTAGCCGCTACCAGTTGCTCGAGAGCAATAACGGACGTGCCGACATGTTTGTCGACGCCTTTATCAACGAGGTTGACTGGAAGCAGGAGGTAGAGAGCATCGACCGTATCTCTAAGATCACCAAGCAGGAGCTGGTGGCCTTTGCCAACCGCTTCTTCACCGATGGCTATGTCACTGTGTTCAAGCGCCAGGGTGTCGACAGCTTGCAGAAGAAGATCGACAAGCCTGCCATCACCCCCATCCCAGCCAACCGCGACCTGGTGAGCGCGTTCGTCAAGGACATCCAGAACACCAAGGTGGAGCCCATCCAGCCGCAGTTTGTCGACTTCAAGAAGGACCTCACCATCACCAAGACCAAGAAGCAGCTGCCCCTGTATTATGTGAAGAACAACGCTAACGGCCTGTTCAACCTCATCTTCTATTATGACTTCGGACAGAGTGCCGACAACCGTTACGACATGGCTGCCAGCTACCTGCGCTATCTGGGCACCGACAAGCTCAGCGCCAGCGACCTGCGCCAGAAGTTCTATGAGCTGGGTTGCGACTGGAGTGTGGGCGTAGGCTCTGAGACAACCAATGTATACCTGTCGGGTCTCAGCGAGAAGATGCCCGAGGCACTGGCACTGCTCGAGGACCTGTTGCAGCATGCCAAGGTAGACCAGGAGGCCTACGACAAGATGGTGAGCCTCACCCTCAAGCGTCGTGCCGATGCCAAGAAGAGCCAGGGCGTTTATTTCAACTACCTGTTCGACTATGCCACCGTTGGCAAGCGTAATGGTTCTACCGACGTGATGAGCGAGCAGCAGCTCAAGGCCACCGACCCACAGGTGCTCATCGACCTCATCAAGGGTCTGTCAACCCTCAAGCATCGCGCCGTTTACTATGGTCCTATGACCCAGAAAGAGGTGGCTGGTCTGCTGAACAAGACCCATGTCACTGCCAAGCAGCTGGCCGACGTGCCTCAGAACAAGCCCTATCTCAATCAGTCGGCTACCACCAACGAGGTGCTCATCGCCCCCTACGATGCCAAGAACATCTATATGCGCATGTACCACAACGAGGGTCGCGACTGGAATCCCGATGAGGCCGCCGTTCAGGAGGTGTTCAACGAGTACTATGGTGGCGGCATGAACGGTATCGTGTTCCAGGAGATGCGCGAGGCACGCGGCCTGGCCTACAATGCCTTTGCCAGCTATGTCAGTCCCCGTGCGAAGGGTCGCAAGGAGTTCTTCCTGACCCACATCATCACCCAGAACGACAAGATGGCCGACTGTATCACCCACTTCAATGAGATCCTGAACGAGATGCCTGCCAGCCAGGCGGCTTTCAATATCGCCAAGGAGGCTGTCACCAAGCGCCTCACCAGTGCGCGTACCACCAAGATGGGCATCTTCAATGCCTTCATCACCGCCGAGCGTCTGGGTCTCGACAAGAGTCTCAACGAGGTGATCTACAAGAACCTCGACCAGGTTACCCTGCAGGATATCGTGAACTTCGAGAAGGCCAACATCGCCAAGAAGCCTTATCGCTACATCATCCTGGGCGATGAGAAGCAGCTCGACATGAAAGCCCTCGAGAAGATAGGCCCTGTGAAGCGCCTCACCTCTGACGAAGTATTTGGATTTTAACTTTTTATATATTTATGGCTAAGACAGTAGAATTTAAGTATGCCCCCATGTTCCAGGTGGGCGAGGACAAGACGGAGTACCGCTTGTTGACAAAAGAAGGCGTAAGCACCGCCGAGTTTGAAGGAAAACAGATTGTAAAGGTTACCAGAGAAGCACTCACCCTGTTGGCCCAGCAGGCCTTCCACGATGTGGAGTTCATGCTGCGTCGCGAGCACAACGAGCAGGTGGCCCAGATCCTCACCGATCCCGAGGCCTCTGAGAATGATAAGTATGTAGCCCTGCAGTTCCTGCGCAATGCCGAGGTGGCTTGCAAGGGCATCCTGCCTTTCTGTCAGGACACCGGTACCGCCATCATCCATGGCGAGAAGGGTCAGCAGATCTGGACCGGCTTCGAGGATGAGGAGGCCCTGAGCCGTGGTGTGTTCAACACCTTCACCCAGGACAACCTGCGCTACTCGCAGAACGCCCCTCTGAACATGTACGACGAGGTGAACACCCGTTGCAACCTGCCCGCCCAGATTGATATCGAGGCCACCGAGGGCGCCGAGTATAAGTTTGTGATGGTAGCCAAGGGTGGTGGCTCTGCCAACAAGACCTACTTCTATCCCATGACCAAGGCCACCATCCAGAACGAGGGCACCCTCATCCCCTTCCTGGTCGAGAAGATGAAGAGCCTGGGCACAGCGGCTTGTCCGCCATACCACATCGCCTTCGTCATCGGTGGTACCTCGGCCGAGAAGAACCTGCTCACCGTCAAGCTGGCCAGCATCAAGTACTACGACGGTCTGCCCACCACAGGCGATGAGACCGGTCGTGCCTTCCGTGATGTCGACCTCGAGCAGAAGCTCCTCAAGGAGGCACAGAAGATCGGCCTGGGCGCCCAGTTCGGTGGAAAGTACCTGGCCCACGACATCCGTGTGGTTCGTCTGCCCCGTCATGGTGCCAGCTGTCCTATCGGCATGGGCGTGAGCTGCTCTGCCGACCGTAATATCAAGGCCAAGATCAATGCCGACGGTATCTGGCTGGAGAAGATGGATGCCAACCCCACAGAGCTCATCCCCGAGGCGCTGCGCAAGCCCGGCGAGGGTGGCAAGGGTATCGAGATCGACCTGAACGAGGGTATCGATGCCGTTCGCAAGGAGCTCTCCAAGTATCCTGTCTCTACCCGTGTGAACCTCAAGGGTACCATCATCGTGGCACGCGATATCGCCCACGCCAAGCTCAAGGCCCGTCTCGATGCCGGCGAGGGCATGCCCGAGTACTTCAAGAAGTATCCTGTGCTCTATGCCGGACCTGCCAAGACCCCCGAGGGCTACCCCTGTGGCTCTATGGGTCCCACCACGGCCAACCGTATGGACCCCTATGTCGATGAGTTCCAGGCTCAGGGTGCCTCGCTGGTGATGATTGCCAAGGGCAACCGTTCTGACGTGGTTACCGAGGCTTGTAAGAAGCATGGTGGTTTCTATCTGGGCACCATCGGTGGTGTGGCTGCCGTTCTCTCTAAGAGCTCTATCAAGAGCATTGAGTGCGTCGAGTACCCCGAGCTGGGTATGGAGGCCGTCTGGAAGATCGAGGTCGAGGACTTCCCTGCGTTCATCCTGGTCGACGATAAGGGTAACGACTTCTTCAAGACGCTGAAGCCATGGACACCCTGTGGTAAGTAATTCATGAAGAAACTACTCCTCATAGGCGTTGCTGTGTGGTTGGGGCTCTTTGCCGCCAACGCACAGCAACGTTTGTCTTGTCAGCGCCCCCAGCATGCGGCTGGCACCCGTAGCAACATGGCCGACTATATCCCCACGCCCATGGGGCAGGTGCACATCCCCGTCATCCTGGCGGCTTACCCCGATCAGGCCTTCTCGCTCCCCGATGCCGACATCCGTGCCTACTGGCACAACCTCCTGAACCAGCCCGGCTATGCCGAGCATGGCGCCCAGGGCTCGGCAGCCGACTATTTCCGTCAGCAGAGTGGGGGACTGTTCACCCCCGTCTTCGATGTCATCGGACCGGTCATGCTGCCTCAGGAACGGGCTTTCTATGGTGCCAACCGCTCGTCGGTGGAGGGCAATGACGATAAGGCCTCCGTGATGATCTACGATGCCTGTGTGGCGGCCAACATCGGTTTTGAGCCCTACAGCTGGCAGCAGAACAATACCGTCGATGCCGTGATGGTGATCTATGCCGGTCCCGGCGAGAACAGGGGCGGCACGTCCGACTGCATCTGGCCCCATATGTCGTCGCTGGCCGTTCAGGTGGGCACCATGCGCCTCACCAACTATGCCTGTGTGAGCGAGCTGCGCGACCGCTCCAACCTCGATGGCTATGGCTCCTTCCTGCACGAGTTCTCCCATTGTCTGGCGCTGCCCGACCTCTATCCCGTTGGTGTCCCTTCGATCTATTCCCTCTTCGATGAGTGGGACCTCATGGATGGTGGCAACTATACCAACCATGGCTTCTCGCCCCCAAACTATTCCGCCTTCGAGCGCTGGCTCTGCGGCTGGTATGAGCCCACCGAGCTCACAGCCCCCGCCACCATTGCCGGCATGCCCGCCTGGAACGATGCGCC
>JAEEGF010303150.1_pt1 | contig 16711 bp, 6 predicted proteins | sample 9134171 | NCBI WGS metagenome assembly JAEEGF01 (sample SAMN16246542, study PRJNA631951) | gut metagenome | biome: gut microbiome; feature: rumen; material: AP-attached | host: Bos | place: Iran: Karaj | collected 2018-10
GAGAAGTCGGAGTATGATTTGATGATATCCTCGTCGGTGGCGGTCAAGTTCACCAAGGCGTCGTTAGTGGCCATGGCAGTGCTTTCGATATATCCAACCCAGTTCCAGCCATTGGTGAGGTTGATGGTATGTTCACTGGGATCAGCGATGGTACCGCTGATTGAGCATTCACCGTCCACAATCACCTTGATCTGGTACATGCTCTCGTTGTTGAGGGCGTTGAGTGGACCGATCCAGTTGTTACCGTTATGCATGGTATAACCTTTCTTGCCTTTGATTTGGAGACCGTTGTCGCCGAGAGTCTCCTTGAGGAGCTGGAGTCCTTGGACACCGTTCATCTCAATATAAGTGGACCACCAGTTCCAACCGGCAACAAGGCTGAATTCCTGGTTGTCGCCACTCGATTCGAAATTGGCGACAATCTCGACGGGTTCATTGACGGTGAAGGAATATACAGCATTGGAGCTGACCACTTCGTTGTCGATGGTCCAGTTGACAAACTCGTAGCCCGAGTTGGCGGTGGCGGTCAAAGTGACGATTTCTCCATGGTTATAGGTGCCGGCACCAGTGATGATGCCGCCCTCTGCCGGGTTGGCGGTAGCAGTGACTTCGTAGCTGTTGAGCTGGAAGTGGGTGATTACCTCCATGTCTGTGTAGATGTTGAAGATGTAAGGATTATCGGTGATGGTTTCATCGCTAAAGGTGAAGCTGACGAAGGAATAACCTTCTTCTGGATAAGCTTCCAAGGTGACCTCTTCTCCATAGAGGTAGATGCCGTCGCCGTTGACAGAACCGCTGTTTTCGGGTTCTACTTCAAAGGCTGTGACACCGAAAGTCATGAAATCAAATTCAGCGAAGATCTCAACATCTTCGGTCACTTCGAAGCTATACGGGCTTCCAGAAACCTCCTCGCCGTTGATGAAAAAGCCTGTGAAAATGATGCCTTCAGTATTTGACCAAGCCTCTAACGTGGCGGTCTCACCATAGGAATAGGTTCCAGCGCCTTCAACCGTTCCGAACGATCCGAAATACTCATCCGTAGTGACTGTGACGGTATATTGTGGAATTGAGATGCTCTCAAAGTGTGCGACGAGGGTTCTGTTGGAGGTGACTGCAAAGCTATAGGAAGCTTGGTCGGAGACTTCCACGCCATCTTCTGTCCAATTCACGAAGGTGTAGTCCGCTTGGGCCGTGGCGACTAAAGTGCAGGTTGTGCCTTCATCGTAGGTGCCAGCTCCAGTGACGGTGCCGCCTTCTAATGGTTCAACGATGGCGGTGATAGTGTGTTCTGTCACAGGGCAATCGCCTTCTGTGTAGAAGGTGATGTTGTTTTGTGCCGTAGTGCTAAGCGCAAAAGCGTTGTTGCTGTAGTATAGGTAATAGCTTCTGCTGTTAATGGTTACGTAGATGCCATTGCTGTTGATATACCACCTTCCATACGAACTTTGACTGGCTCCCCAAGTGAGGCTGTTACCTCCATAATTGTTGCTGCTTCTTGCCAGATACCGACCGTTATAAGAGATATAATATTGTTGCCCGTTATTGCCGTAAGCGGTCAAAGTGACTTTGGGCATTGTTGTCTCTTCCTCAACGGAGAAGCCATTGTCGGTGGTGGTCACCTGCGTTGAGGTGGTGGTCATTGTTGAAGAACTGTTATTTGAGGGGGAGATGAGGTTGGAACCGTTGAGGTAGCCCATCACGTACTCGCCGGCGGCGGATGGCATCACGGGTTCATAGCAATTCATGACCACGGGGCAGTTTCCTTCTGGGTTGAGATAGATTTCAAGATCCACGCGATGGTCGTCGGATATAGTGACATCGACAGTCTCAGAGCAATAGCCCTCTTTGCTGAATTTGAAGGAATAGGTGCCGCCTTTGATAGGACGGTGGAAGTCACCGTCCTCGTGGGAAGATATCTTTGAATACTCGTCATCGTGGTTCAGCACCGTGATGGTGACACCATCAATGGGCAGGTTGGTGTTGGCGTCGTAAACAAAGCCGTGTACACCGTTAAGGCATTGCTCCATAAAAGCCAACATAGCGTTGTGGTTGTAGCTCCAAAAAGTCGGCATCTCCGAACCGGCAGGGTCTTTCTCGGTGGAACACTCGATGGTGATCTCACGGCATTGGCGATAACCGTTCATGTAATCTTGGCGTCCGCCGCCGATGGTGTACCAATCGGCACCGTTGGTGATACCATTGTTTTCATCTGTCATATAGCTTGAATGGACAGCTTGTGCAAGGTTGGCATATTCTCTTGAAATATATTGCCACCAATCATCATCAGCATGACGTGTATACGTGTTGTCCCAAGGATAGTTCATCACTTCGGAACCACCGTGGTAGTTGGCGGCCATCACGAAAGGATAGTTTTCTGCGAGTTGCATAAACCATTGGGTTTCTGTTTGATATGCATTGTTATCGGGATGGGCACTGCCATGCGGATCAGGATAGTTTCGGTTCATGTCAACATTATTGGCATTAGCACGGCGAGCCCCGGAAACAGTGTTGTTCCCCCCGTAATAGGTTCCATCAGGATTGGCGTTAGGAAAGATGAAGATATCGAGACTGTCAACCAATCGGACGATGCGGCTGTCAGTGCTGGTGCAAAGCTCATCGATGAGGCGGAGCATAAGCATCCACCCTGTAATCTCATCACCATGGATGGTGGAGCTGTAAAGGAACTTGGGCTTTCCCTGTGTTTGACCATTGTTGATTCGGACTCCCATGATCTTACGACCCGATGACAGGGTGCCAAGGGTCATCAATGTGCAGGTCCTGCCTTCCACCACCGAGGTGGGGTAGGCTTCCATCATGGATACATACTGACTGTAGGTGGGGTAGCTGTCCCATTCGTAGGTGGCGCGGTTGCCGTCCCACATCTTGGCTTCCTCAAGCATCGAGGGCGGCGTTTCAAGAGTGGGTTGGTAACCCAGATTCAACAGGTGGTCATACTCCCGCTGGTTAGCATAGCATACCACGGTCCTGCCATCGGTCTTGTCAACGGAACAGAGCTGACAAAGGGCTTGGATTTCGCTCGGGTGATTGACACTGAGCGTAAAATAATACTCACCGCGGCTGTGCATGAGCTCTCCTAATTGTTTTTGAGTTTGTGCTGTCATGGTGCCACTGAGTATCATGACAAGCAAGAATAAAAATAGACGTGTGGTTTTCATAATAAAATAAATGTATAATATTATTTATTTGTTAATCGTGGGGAATATGAGCTGGATGCTCTGAGTCCGCTTGGAGCAGTAGATGTAGCCTTTCCCGGGTTCCAGCTTCCGAAGGGTGCCTTGCCAGGTGCCATCGGAGTAGGAGGAGAAGGCATATTGGCTTTTGATGGCGTCTCCCTCTTCAGGGGTGAAATTGCCCAAGGCGGTTTCGAGGTCCAGGGCTTGGCTAAGTGGATAACAGATCCAGTTCCACCCTGGCTTGACTTCAAGGATTAGTTCTGATGGGTCAACTTCTTGTCCTTCAAGTGTAAGGGTCAAGCTGCGGTCTGATGCTATCAAATACATGTTGGTGTTGTCCAGATGGTCGAGGGTGCCTGACCATGCTCCGTCGAGATTCCCAGTGAACGAATCGGATGATTTGATGGTGACAGAAGCACTCGCTGCGTCAATCTGGTTTTGGATTTCATCGAGGCTGTTCTCGTCGAAGGTGATGTAGGATGACCACCATATCCATCCATTGACAATCTGGAAGTTTTGTTGAGCCGTCCCTTGAGCGCCGAAATTCAGGGTATAGGGGTTGATGGGTGAGCCATAGCCGTCGTTGTTGAAGCTTATGGAGGCGGGTGCGTGAAGTGCTGGGGTTAGCTCGGCATCCTGTTCATGGTCGTAAAGACGGAAGCTGAACGACTCGCCGTCTTGTCCCGCTATGACCAAGTTCAAGATATAACGGTTGTTGAAGGGGAAGAGACGGGCGATGTCGCTGGCACGGCACTCCTCTCCGACAAAGACGCCGACTTCAAGGGTGTTGCGGTATTGCTCCTCGCCATCGATCTGGATGACGGCGCACAAGGTCATGTTGTCAGCATAAAGGGTGTGAGCCGCTTCCCAGTGCAGGGTGCTTACTTCTTCGAAATGTGCTACCAAATCGCGGTTCGCGGTGACTTCAAAAGTGTATGGGTTGTCAGAGCCTAGTTCAGTACCATTCTCTGTCCAGCCTACGAAGGCATAGCCTGCTGCGGGGGTGGCGGTCAACGTGCATAGATCGCCTTGTTCGTAGGTGTCTGCTCCTTCAATGACACCGCCCTCTTGCGGGTTAGCGGTGGCGGTGATGATATAGCTGGGGTAATCACATGAAACTGTGGCGACCCATCCGGTTTTGTTCACCGAAATATCGGAGGTGAATTTGAATGTGAGTGCGCCATCGGCGTTGGTTGCCTTCACAGTGCCGGGGCTGTCGGTTCCAGAATAACTTGTGCCAATTTGGGTTGCTGATGTGGAAGTGCCATCATAGATGTATAAAAAGTCATATCTTGTCTCCAACTCAAAGCTTTTGAAAGTCACTTGGACTTTGGCACCTTCCGTGGAGGGGTAAAAAGTCATTGTATAATCTTGATTGTCTCCATAGTTGCCATTGGCACCTCCCGAGTCGTAGAAAAGGGCGTCGCAGGTCGTGACAGAGCCATTTTGCATCAAGTAGGAGGAGGATATGACATGGATGTAATTCTCTTTGACAAGGGTTTCGCTGTGACCATCGGCGTCGGTGATAACCAAGGTGACATCAAAGTCGCCTGCCGTGTTATAGGTGATGCCAGTGGGATTTTGCTGCGTGGAGCTGGCGGGCGTGGCACCCTCGAAAGTCCATCTCCAGGTGGCGATGTCGCCAAAAGAGCCATCAGTGAAGCTGATGCTTTGTCCGATGGCTACCTCCGTCGTGTTGGCACTGAAGGCAGGCATCATGCAGTTGCCGGGAGTGAGTTTGATGTCGTTCAGCTCGACACGCTGGTCGTCTTCGACGGTGACCTCAACGGTCTTGGGACAGTATCCGCTCTTGGTGAAGACCAAGGTGTAGCTACCGCCTGTGATGGGACGGTGGAAGTCGCCCGCGCTATGGGTGGTGACAAAGGAGGTCTCGCTGTCGTGATCCTGAACCGTGACCTTCACCCCTTGGATGGGTTGGTCGTTGCCCTCATCATACACGAAGCCGTGGATGCCGTTCAAGGACTGCTCCATAAAAGCTAACATGCTATTGTGGTTATAGTTCCAGAAGTTGGGCAGCTGTGAGGCAGATGGAGTCTTGGTGGTAGAACACTCGATGGTGACCTCACGGCATTGTGCGTAGGCATTCATATAGTCCTGTCGGCTGCCGGTGATGACGTACCATTCAGCACCGCTGGTGACACCATCACTGTAAGTGTCCGACATATATGAAGAATAGGTCTGTCGGGCGATCTGCACATACTCGGTGCAAACATGCTCATACCAGTCCTTATCAGCATGGTTGTCATAAACGGCATCCCAAGGATAGTTCATCACCTCGGCGCCTCCGTGGTAGTTGGCACTCATCGTGAAAAGGTTCTCATCGCCCAGTTGCATGGTCCAGATGGTCTCTTCCGCATAAGCGTTGTTGTCGGGATGATCGCCTTGATAATAGTCTTTATAGTTGCGGTTGAGGTCCACACCATTGCCGTTGTAACGCCGTGCGCCAGTCACCGTGTTGTTGCCGCCATAATAGGTTCCATCAGGGTTGGTGAGGGGGAAGATGTAAATGTCAAGGTTGTTCACCAAATTGACAATCCGGGTTTCGGTGCTGGTGCATAGCTCATTGATGAGACGCAGCATAAGAATCATGCCTGTCACCTCGTCGCCATGCATGGTGGAGGTATAGAGGAACTTGGGTTTGCCTTCAGCTTGCCCGTTGTTGATGCGGACACCCAGAAGTTTTCTGTGGTTGCTGGTCGCCAGCGTTCCGAGGTCAATCAACGTGCAGCTTCTGCCACTGACCGTAGCGGTGGGGAAGCCTTCCATCATCGACACATACTGCTCGTAAGTCAGATAGCTGTCCCATTCGTAGGTGGCACGGTTGCCATCCCACATCTTGGCCTCCTCACGCAATGAGGGGGGAGTGAGAAGTGTGGGCTGATACCCCGCCTTCAGTAGAGCCTCATATTCTTTGGTGTTGGCGTAACCGACTACCGTAGCGCCATCTGTTCCGTCAACAGAACAAATGCTGTTGAGATAATTGATTTCTGAAGGTTTGTCAACTTTTAAAGTAAAATAATACTCATCGCGGTTTCGCATGAGCGAGCCCAGCTCTTTTTGACTCTGGGCGCTAAGGTTGCCTGAAAAATACAGGACAACGAAGAATGTAAAAAAGCGCAGTACGTGTTTTGCCATCTTATTTATTTTATAAATAGGTGGCAAAAATAAACAAAAAGTATGTACAATAACACAAAAAAGTGTTAAAAACTTGTTGCGAAAACCGCTGTTGGTTGTTGATTATCAAGGGTCTGAAACCAGACGTCTTATTCGAGTTCCGAAAAAGTTTTCAACAGTTGTTCGCCCAATCCGATGGTGTAGCCTTGTCTTAAAAATACTACTTCTCTATTGGGTTTTTCGAGGATGAATATGGGTCGTTGTCCTTCGTCCAATTTTAGGTTGTTGATAACTTTTTTGGCGATTTCTTCCTCCATGATGCCAAAATGAATCCCTTTCGGTAATGTGTTAAAACTTTTTAACTTGAATTTTTGGTATTCATTTTCAGTGGGGAAAAGGAAGAGCAAATCGAGCTTTTTTTCCTCGAATTGGGAGGCAAAGGTGCTGATGTCCTGCATGGCGTGTGTGGTGGGTTCTGAGCCTTGATCCAGAATCGCAATGATCATGGGACGTTCGGGTTTTTCAAGGATTTCTCTTTTTCCGCTGGCGATGTCGAGATAGGGGAGGTCGATATCGAGGGTGCCCCACACTTTGATTAGGTCTTCGGGTTGTCGCAACACGAGTTCAATAGGGGTGGTTTTCCCTTCTTGGATGGTGAAAAACTGGCTGTGGGTCAAAGCGGTTCCATCGCTGAGGCGGGTTCCTCCAGTGAGGATGTAATAGCCGGGTTCCAGTGGCGTGGGATGTGTGAAGGCGGAAAGGGTCATGCCGTCATCGATGCCGGGGTCTTGCGCGTCGTATGCCAGGAGTTGGAAATGCTGGCCGTCGAATCGTTTGAGGCTGAAATGGGTGTAGTATTTCGGGTCGGGGATGGCATTGTTGGGTTGATAGTGGATGCTAAGGAAACCCATGGCGTTGGCTTTTGGCTCAGTGGTCTCGAAATCGACTTTGGTCCATTGTCCTTGTTGGTCAAATTCCACGTTGCCGTTGACGGGGTTGATCCTTGCGGCGATACCCAAGCTTCGTGCCATGGCGACGAAGAAGATGTCGCGGGAATGTCGGTCGGCTTGACGTGCTTTCAACACGCCGAGTGGGGAAATCGGTATGCGCTGAGGATTCAGCTCATCGTTCACTTGGATGTTTTGTCTCACCCATTCTACCAGTTTGCCAGGGCTGTCATGATAGGGCCTTTTTTCTGAGTCGGGGAAGCATTCTTGAAGGGTTTTTCTCCACGGGACAATCATCTCGTTGCTGATACGGGGGCTGAGGATATACTGGGCGTAAAGCTCAGGGGGCATGGAGATGATGGAGGAGGTGAGGTCAGGGGTGTGGTCGAGATGGTCTTTTAGCACTTCCAGCTTGATGTCGCGCAAGTCTTTGTCGGTGATGTTTTGCAGCAGGTTCACCGCCTTGGTTTCCTGGTGCTTCTCCTGGGCGTATTGGATGAAATCGGCAATGGTTTGATAGTTGCCCCAGGTCTTTTCATAAAGGCTGCAAAGGGTTTTGTTGCCCGTGTTGGCAATGAGGGCTTGTTGTGCTTGTTTACAGTCGGCGATATAAGCGTTTCGCAGCGAGTCTTCATGGCTGATGCGGCGGTCGTTCTCGGCACGCATGGCTTGGGTGACCTTAGGCAAGACGCTGGTGGGTGGTGGTGGCACCATGTCATAGTCGAATGTGTCGTCACTGCCTGCTACATGATCCAGGGTGATGGTGACATGGTCATGGATTCCCGCTTTGAATATTTGGAATCCGAATTTGCCGTCCTTGGCTGCGTAGGCCATCATACAGCCTAGTCCAGAGGTGAGCCAGGTCTGGCCGTTGGCGTCTGTGGTCTTCGTAACCACAGTGCAGAACTCGGCGTAGTTGTAGATTTTGAACTCCACCGGGAGGTTGGCTTGTGGATGGCCTTGTTCGTCCACGACGGTAAAGGTGGTCTTGGCGGTTTTGGCATAATGATCTACCACGTTAATCTCCGTATAGTTGGTGTTGCTGCTGATGACCTCTTCGGGGCCGTCGTAGTTGCCAAAGACGCGGGTGTGAAGAAGCAAAGTCCTGGATGCCGGCTCGTTGAACCATCCGAGGTCGAGCACGGGTTCGGGTTCGCAGGCCCCGAGGAAATGCCATTCCCCGTCCACCCAGGCTTCCACCCAGGCGTGGTTGTCATCGCAGTGTGCCCAGCGGGGCGTATAGACTTGACGCGCTGGGATGCCTACCGTGCGCAAGGCGGTCACTAAAAGCGTGGACTCCTCGCCGCAACGGCCCCATGAGGTCTTGATGGTGGCCATAGGGGCAGAGGTGCGGCTGTCAGACCCTTTATAGTTGACGCGTTCATGGCACCAATGGTTCACTTCCAACACTGCGTCGTAGAGACTTAAGTCCTTGACTCGCTCCTTCAGCTCTTCATAGTAGGTGGCCCTGAACTGGTCGAGGTTCTCGTTGTTTACCCTCGGCGGAAGCACGAAATGCTTGAACTCTCGTTCGGGGATGTTTTTGCCCCAAGGTAGTTCTGCCTTGGCTTTGAAGGCATATCGAACACTCTCCCGAAAGTAATCTTCGGTGTAGTCAGCCTGGTCGCCCACAGGCATGTATTGATAAAGGAACTCCAGGGCTTTTTTTTCCGTGAAAGCCTCTTCTTGTCTTTGTTCTTGTGTGCAGGCAGAGAGCAGCAGCGCAACAAGGGTGATGGTCGCTAAGATTTGATTTCTCATGATGCCGATGTTTTCGGCAAAGATAATCTTTTTTTAGAAGCAGTTTTGATTTTTTTTCAAGCTGATTTGGGAGGCATCCTTAAGGATGATTTCCCTAATCTTTCAAGTTTATCATGATATATAATTATATCGTTATAATTGTTATAATCAATAATATAAATATGTTAATTCAATATAGATTATAGTATCTAAATCATAAACTCTTGTAAGTCGGAAAACAGGATTTCTTTCAACTCATCTTTGTGCTGAGGGGTGGTCTTGGTGAAGAGGAATCCCCAGATGCTCATGGCTGGGTTTTGGATGTCGCGTGTCTCGAGCACACCGTGGAAATGGCGGCGGATCCGCTCGAAGTCGAGCTTGCGGTTGGTGTCGTATGGCTTGTCGAGTACGATGAAACTGAATACATCATTCTCGATGCCGTTCCACATTGTGGCGTAATCGGGGTGGGTGCCCTCGAAGAAAGCCTTGACGGGTAGCAGACCGCAGGTGTGTCGGGTCAGGTCGTTGAGGCACATGCCGGCGAAGCGCAGGGGGTTCACCTCGATGGGGATGGCTCGTCCCGTGTTACGGTCCACACGGAACTCCACGTGCATCGGGAAATTCTTGAGCTGTAATACGCCATTCAAGTCGATGCAGAATTGGTTGAAAGCAGGGTAGTTGGTCTCGAAGATCTGCTTGCTCATGCAGTAGAGCCGATCGCTGACATCAGTCTCGTCTTTGAAGATATGGTGGAAGATGTTGATGATGTTGGGTTTCCCCTCGCTGTCGTAATATGCATCTACAGCGTATTCCTCGCCCTCGATGAACTGTTCCAGCACGAAGTTCTCGCTCCGCACCACGGTGTCGGGGAACACGGCGCATTGTTTGGCGAAGTTAAGGTCGATGTCGTTTAGGGCGGCATTCCATTCTTCTTTGCTTCGGACGATATAGACGCCGACGCTTAAAAATCCCACCGAGGGTTTCAGCACCAGTGGCAGGGGCAGCTCGTCAGGGTCCAGGCTGCGCAGGGCTTTCATCTCCACCTCTTTATAATAGAAGTCGGGATAGATTTGTTGGCAAATTCTGCGGAAGGCGGCTTTGTCTTTCAAAATCTTGAGTTTTTTGACTAACTCCGACTCGGGTAGTTGGGCATAGAGCCATACTAAGGCGTTTTCCGAGACAGCGTAAAGCTTGCCACTCTGTTGGTATTGTTCCACAAATTGCTGGTCGTCAAGCAAGTTGAGGCAATGGCCTTGCTGTTTGAGCATTTCAGCCATGTCGTTGTGCAGTACGGGAATCTGTTTTTCTTCAAGATAGGCCACCAATGGGGCGGATACGTATGGTTTTTCTAGAATGATCATGGGGAATTTAGAATTTATAATTTAGAATTTAGAGGGGGTTAGCGGAGGATGTTTTGGGTTCGGTCAGGGCCGTAGGAGACGAACTTGATAGGCACGCCGACATAATCTTCGATAAACTTTATATAGGCTTCTAATTGAGTCGGTATTCCGTCTTCTATCTTTTGTTTCCATCCGGGAAGCGTTGTGTAAACAGGTTCCATGGTTTCGGTGCAGGCAGCAAAAGGCAGATGCTTGGTTTCCACGCCGTTGTAGCGGTAAGAGGTGGCCACCTTGATGGTCTCGAAGTCATCCATCACATCCGATTTCATCATCATCAAGTCAGTGACGCCGCTAAGCATGACCGCATATTTGAGGGCGGGAAGGTCGAGCCATCCGCAACGGCGCGGGCGTCCTGTGGTGGCACCGAATTCATGTCCGTTCATGCGCAGTGTCTCACCGGTCTCGTCGAAGAGTTCAGTGGGGAAGGGGCCAGTGCCCACACGGGTGCAATAGGCTTTGAAGATACCATATACCTTGCCGATGCGGTTGGGGGCGACGCCCAAGCCGGAGCATACGCCTGCAGCGATCACACTCGACGAGGTGACAAAAGGATAACTGCCGAAGTCCACGTCGAGCATTGAGCCTTGCGCACCTTCTGCCAGCACTTTCTTGCCAGCGTCAAGGGCTTCGTTGATATAGTATTCACTGTCGATAAATGCGTATTGTTTCAGGTATTCAATGCCCTCGAACCACAGTTTCTCGTATTCGTTGAAGTCGATGCCGTCGAGTTGGAAGCCTTGCATGTCGAAGCCCAGTCCGGCGATTTGCTGAAGATGGGTTTGCTTCAAATGCTCATATTTCTCTTTGAAGTTGTTGGTGACAATGTCGCCGATGCGCAAGCCTCGGCGGGCGGTTTTGTCGGTATAGGTAGGGCCAATGCCTTTCAGGGTGGTGCCTACTTTCATCTTGCCCAGTGCCTTTTCGTTGGCGGCATCCATGGCGCGATGGGTGGGGAGAATTAAATGCGCGCGGTTGGCGATCTTCAGGGTCTGGTGAAGGTCGAATCCCGCCTCGCGCAGGTGCTCTATCTCACCTTTTAATATAAGTGGCTCGATGATAACACCGTTGCCAATGATGTTGACGCAACCTGGAGTAAGCACTCCCGATGGGATGTTGTGCAACACGAATTTTTTGCCCTCGAACTCGATGGTGTGTCCGGCATTCGGACCACCTTGAAAACGAGCAACAATATCATAATTCGGGGTCAACGCATCCACCACCTTGCCTTTGCCTTCATCACCCCATTGCAATCCTAATAATATATCCAGTTTATTCATATTGTTTGTAGTTTTGTCAACTTCTTACTTCTTACTTTTGTCTTCTGTCTTTTTTTTATTAATCTTGTGCCCATAAAAAACCAGTGAATGATGGGTGATGGCTACCCCCAGTTCCTCTTCGATGGTCTTTTGGATCTCCAACAGTCTGGGGTCGCAGTATTCCAGCACCTTTCCCGTGTCTAAATCAACGAAATGGTCGTGTTGCCTGAACTTGTAGGATCGTTCATATTGCGCGCAGTTATGACCGAACTGGTGCTTGATTACCAAATTGCAATCCAGCAGTAAGTCAATGGTGTTGTAAAGCGTCGCACGGCTGACACGGTATTTGTTGTCCTTCATCTTGTTGTACAGTTCCTCGATGTCGAAGTGCCCGTTGGTCGAATAGATTTCTTGTAAGATGGCATAACGTTCCGGGGTCTTCCGCAGGTTGTGTTCATGAAGATACTCTGTGAATATCTTTCTCACTGTCAGCAAGATGCTTTCATTGGTCTCTTTCATGTCTTGTTGCTTGAATGACCCGCAAAGATAATTATTTATTCGGAATAATTCTAAATAAGACGGACGACTTTTTTCACTTCTTTGAATTTCCCAAGGCGATCGATGAGCAGATTGAGTTCAGCAGTGTTGTGTACATAGACGGTGATGTTGGCTTCAACAAGGTCTTGTTTCGACTCTATATGCAGAGCATGCATGTTGAGTTTCAGCTCGTTAGATAGTAGGTCGGTCATTTTGTTGAGCAATCCGATATTGTCGATGGCCGTAATTTTGAGTCCGGCCAGGAACGCGATTTCGCTTTTAGGCTGCCATTTGGCTTTGACGATGTTGTTGCCATAGCGCGACATCATGGTGATGGCTTTAGGGCAGTTGGAGCGATGTATTTGAAGGGGCTCGCCAGGGAAGTTGAAGGCTACCACCTCGTCGCCAGGGATGGGGTTGCAGCAGGTTGCCACGTTGATGTCGAACTCTCCGGTCTCTACGATGGCCTCGTCTTTCTTTTGTTTGGACTCTCCGCCAAGCAGTCCGAAGGTGAGGTACCGCAGCAGTCCTCCGTTGGTACTGCTTTGGGGCTTCAATATCTTCTGGATGAGTGCCTCGGTGATCTTGCCTTCGGCGACCATGTAATAGAAGTCCACTGCACTGGAGATTTTCTGTTCTTCCATGATTTTGGCGCGGTTGGCTTTGGAGGCTTCGAGGTTGAGTTTCTTCATGATGGCGTTGAACATCTCTTCTCCCTCCTCACGGTAGGCGCGACGGAATTCCTTGATGCCGGCCTTGAGCTTCGACTTGGCGAAGGCGGTGGTGAGGAACTCGAACCATTTCTCCTGGGGATGTTGTGCCTCGGAGGTGATGATCTCCACCTGGTCGCCGGTCTTCAGCTTTTGGTCGAGATGGGCCAGTTTGCTGTTGACATTGGCGGCGATGCTGTGGTTTCCGATTTCGGAGTGGATGCTGTAGGCGAAGTCAAGCACAGTGGCGTTTTTGGGGAGGGTGATGGCTTTCCCTTGTGGCGTGAACACCTTGATTTCGTCGGCGAACAAGTCGTTGGTGAAGGTGTCCACAAAGTCGAGGGTCGAGTCGCTCTCGCTGCTGATTAGCTCGTTGACCCGTTTCAGCCATTCGTCGAAACCGCTCTCGGTCTGGTTGTCGGTGCGATATTGCCAGTAGGCGGTGAAGCCTTTCTCGTCGATCTCGTTCATGCGTTTGCTGCGGATCTGCACCTCAGCCCAGTTGCCGTCTTTGCCCATGAACACAGCGTGTATGGACTCGTATCCGTTGATTTTCGGTGTCGAGATCCAGTCTTTCAGTTTCGAGACGTTGGGCGTGTAAACATCGGTGATGATGGCATAGAGTTTCCAACACTCGATTTTCTCCATATCCGGAGGGCAGTCGATGAGGAAACGGAGATGGAAGATGCCGTACAGCTCGTCGAAAGTCAGCTGTTTTTTCTTCATCCGTTTCCAGACCGAATGGGTGGAACGTTCCACAATCTGCGACTGCACCTCAACGCCACGTTTCTTGAATGTTTCCTCCAAAGGAGCCAAAAACTGCTTGAGTTGGCCGATTTTCTCTTCTCTGATTTCGTTGACTTGTTTCTTGATGCTGTTGTAAATGACGGGGTCCGTGTATTTCAGCGAGAGATCCTCCAGCTCATCCTTGATGGCATGAAGTCCGAGACGATAGGCTAACGGCGCATAGATATAAGCGGTTTCAGAGGCGATTTTAAGCTGCTTGTGAGGCGGCATCGAGTTCAAGGTGCGCATGTTATGCAGCCGGTCGGCCAATTTGATGAGCACCACACGGATGTCGTATGACAGGGAACTGATGATCTTCTTGAAGTTTTCCGCCTGAATGCTCTCAGCGTTGTCCACCTTGTCGAGTTTGGTCAGTCCGTCGATGATGTGGGATACTTTCTCGCCGAAAAGCTGCGAGATGTCATCGAGGGTGTATTCGGTGTCTTCCACCACATCGTGCAGCAAGGCACAGGTGATGGAGGTGCGTCCTAAACCGATGTCTTGCGCGGCGATAGTGGCCACAGCGATGGGATGGTAGATGTAAGGCTCACCCGAACGTCGGCGTTGAGTGCAGTGGGCCTTCGCGGCGAAATAAAAGGCTTTTTCCACCATCTCAAGATCCTGTTTCTCCTTGCGCGTTTGCCATGCCTCAAGCAAACGCTCGTACCGTCGCAAGATCTCTTCTTTTTCTGCTGATGAATAGTTGTCGGGTAAAGATTGTTCCATGCAATACTGTTTTTTCTGAAATAAACTGCAAACTTAATGAAATTATTCTTTTTTATGCAAGACGAAAGCCGGTTTTTATTTTGTTGGTTGTTATTTTCTCAAGATTGATTACCTTTGCGCCCGAAGACAACATTATGCGCAAGTTTTTTCTCATCGGCCTGCTCTTTCTCCTCAGCATCCCAGCCTGGGCCACGCATCAGCGTGCCGCTGAGATTACCTATGAGTGGAGGGGTGGCAACACCTACGAGTTCACCTTGACCTGCTATACCTATACCCCCAGTCTTGCCGGCGTGCAACGCGACTCGCTGTTGATGGAATGGGGTGACGGCTTTGCTGACTATGTGCCACGTGTAGTGTATCAAGAACTTGGCGACAACTTTACCCTTAACGTTTACAAGATGACGCACGACTACTCGTCTTCTGGCACCTACGTCATCAGCATGGAGGATCCTGACCGTAACTACGGCGTGGTCAACGTGCCTAACAGTGTCAACATTTCCATGTATATCGAGACAGAGCTTGTCATCAATCCTTTCTTGGGTTATAACAACTCGGTGCAGCTCCTCAACGCTCCTGTTGACAAGGGTTGTGTGGGGAAGCCTTTCTATCATAACGTCTCGGCATACGACCCTGATGGCGACAGCCTTAGCTACCGGTTGTTGCCTTGCAAGGGTAATGGGGGAGAGGATATCCCAGGATATACTTTCCCGCAGACGTCCAGTGTGTTCGACATCGACCCCGTCACAGGTGTGTTACGGTGGGAGAATCCCATGATGCAAGGGGAATATAATGTGGCAATCATGATCGAGGAATGGCGTGCTGGGGTTAAGATTGGCTCGGTGATTCGCGATATGCAGATCCTCATCACCGCTTGTAACAACAATGTCCCTGAGATCTCCGCCATCACCGACACCTGTGTCATCGCCGGTTCCACCCTCGACTTTTTGATTTCTGGCTCCGACCCGGATGGCGATGTTGTGACGCTGGAGGCCACCGGCGCTCCTTTTGAGATTGAGGTCAGCCAAGCAGTGGTGACACCACCTACAGCGAATGGCCTTAACCCAGTCATGCAGTTCACCTGGGTCACGGAATGCAGCCACATCCGTAAGACTCCTTATCAAGTGGTGATCCACGCTAAGGACGACTCGTTCCCTATCCCCCTCACCAACGTGCATGTCATCAACATCAGCGTCATAGGCCCTCCCGTAGAGGACCTTCAAGTGGAAACCGCCAGAACGCTCCACGCTTCACGCCTCAGTTCTCAACTCTCCTGGTCGCAATATACCTATTGCCCTAATGTGGCGGGAATTCAGGTGTATCGTAAGACTGGCTCTAATCCTTATCAGCCTGATCCTTGTGAGACGGGCGTTCGACCAGGGTATCAGCTGATTGCTGAACTCGCTGCTGATGCCACCTCGTACCAAGATGACAATGGAGGACTGGATTTCGATCAGGGAATAGACTACTGCTACCGTGTGGTGGCGGTGTTTCATGGAGGTGCCGAGAGTCAGCCCAGTGAAGAGGTCTGCGTGCGCCTGCCCAATAATTTGCCTCTGATGACACAGGTCTCCAACGACAGCCTGGACCTTCTTTCGGGTCGTATGCTCGTGGGATGGACCTCACCGCAAGATATTGAATCTTATTATCAACCTCCTTTTTCCTATTCGCTGATCCGGTTTTTGAACGGTGAGTCAGCCACGGTTTATACTGGTTCCGACACCCTCTGTCATGACGGGGAGGTGAATCTCGCTGATGTGACATCTCTTTCTTATCAAGTGGAGATGCGTGATGCGAACCAGCAGCTTATGGGGAAGAGTGTCGCTGCTCATGCTGTCATGCTGAGCGGTACGGGTGGCGATGCATCGGTATCACTGTCATGGTCTGAAGAGGTCCCTTGGATAGTTGACAGCACCGAGGTGTTTCGTTCAACCGACACTGTCTTTTCAAGGATTGCAGTTACGGAAACCATGGACTTCAGGGACACGCTTGTGGAGAACGAGGTGAAGTACCGTTACTATGTGCGAACCTTCGGGCATTATACCATCGAGGGGATTCAGCGGCCTTTGTTGAACTATTCTGCTGTCATCGAAGTCACGCCTAAAGAAAACGAGGATCCAGAACCCGAACCGGAGAAACCCGTGTATGAGCTTCCGAACGTGTTCACCCCTAACGGCGATGGCTTCAATGAGGTCTTTGAGCCGACACGAATCACCCCGGACTTGATTGCCTGGGTGAAGATGCACATCTTCAACCGTTGGGGCCGACCCGTCTTTGACACGG
>JAEEGF010908793.1_pt1 | contig 16709 bp, 16 predicted proteins | sample 9134171 | NCBI WGS metagenome assembly JAEEGF01 (sample SAMN16246542, study PRJNA631951) | gut metagenome | biome: gut microbiome; feature: rumen; material: AP-attached | host: Bos | place: Iran: Karaj | collected 2018-10
ATGCTGAGAAGCGCCGCGCTAAACTTGGTAAAAAAGAGGAGGCTTAAACTATGGCACAGCAAGACACAGAAATCCGTTATCTGAACGCTCCTTCTATCGATACGAAGAAGAAGAAGTACTGCCGTTTCAAGAAGAGCGGTATCAAGTACATCGACTACAAAGATCCCGAGTTCCTGAAGAAGTTCCTCAACGAGCAGGGTAAGATTCTTCCCCGTCGCATTACCGGAACATCTCTGAAGTACCAGCGTCGTGTGGCTCAGGCCGTTAAGCGTGCCCGCCAGATTGCCCTGCTGCCTTACGTAACCGATTTGATGAAATAATTGAAGGAGGACGCAAGATTATGGAAATTATACTGAAAGAAGATATTATCGGTCTGGGATTCAAGAACGATATCGTGAACGTTAAGTCCGGCTATGGTCGCAACTACCTCATTCCTCAGGGAAAGGGTGTGATTGCTTCTCCTTCAGCCAAGAAGATCCTCGCAGAGAATCTGAAGCAGCAGGCTCACAAGCTCGCCGCTCAGAAAGCAGCTGCTGAGGAGAAGGCTGCCCAGCTTGCTGACGTGGCTCTCGAGATTGCAGCTAAGGTCAGCGCTACCGGCCAGCTCTATGGTTCAGTAGGTGCTGCTCAGGTTGCCGATGAGCTCGCTAAGCTCGGTAAGGAGGTTGATCGCAAGATCATCACCATGAAGGATGCCAAGAAGGTGGGCGACTATGTAGCTCTCGTACACTTCCACAAGGAGGTAACCGTCGAGCTCCCTGTTAAGGTCGTTGCCGAGAACGCTGCTGAGTTGCAGGCTGCTGCAGAGGCAGAGGCTGCCATCAAGGCTGCTGCTGACGCTAAGAAGGCTGCTGCTGAGACAGAGGTTGCTCCCGAGGAGACAGAGGCTGAGGCTGAAGTTGCCGAGGAGGAAGCTCCCGCAGAGGCATAAACCCGTAAAGTAATTATTAATAATAACATGCTGTAAGGCATCATTATTTATTATGACGCTTCCCGGAGGTCTTTCGATCTCCGGGATTTTTTTCTCCCTCTAGGGCCAGGCCCTTTTAGGAGGTGAAGTGGCAAACCTCCTAAAAGGGCCTGGCCCTAGAGGTCAAATATTTCCGAGATAGACGTTCCTGATTCCCTCTTCTTCGGCCACGCGCTTAGCAGCCTGAAGAGTCGAAACGGGCGTTGGCGGGATATCTTGCATCTTGTAACGGGGGAAGAAACGACTGAAATGCAGGGGATTGTCGGCCAGTCCGTTGTCTGCTATCCAGCGGCTCATCTGTCGGATCATCAACAAGTCATCGTTAACTCCCGGGATGATGAGATTCGTCAGTTCTATCCACACCCCAGCATCACGCATGGCCAGAATGGTGTCGAGTACAGGTTGCAGATGTCCGCCACTCACCTTCATATAGATATCGTCGCTGAATGACTTCAGGTCGATATTGGCAGCATCGAGATAGGGTAGAAGGTCTTTCAGTGGTTCCTGACAGACGTAACCCGCTGTGACGAGAATGTTCCAGAGACCTTTTTCGTGAGCCAGTTTGGCTGTGTCGGTGATGTATTCCAGATACGTCAACGGCTCCGTGTAAGTGTAGGCGATGCCAGGACAATGATGCTCCAGACAGATTTCTACAATCTGCTTTGGCGAGAGACTGTAATGTCCTACGTCGGATGGTGACACCTGAGAGATTTCATGATTCTGACAGTTCAGACATCGGAAGTTACAACCCGTACAGGCGAGTGAGAGACAAATCGTTCCCGGATGAAAGTGATGTAAAGGTTTTTTCTCGATAGGATCGATGGCCAGTGAACAAGGTTTTCCATACACCTCACTAATCAGTACACCATCCTGATGACGTCGGCTACGACAGATGCCAGTCTTGCCGTTTGCAATATGACAGTGATGTGGACAGAGCAGACACTCCACCTGTCCATTGTCCAACTTCCGATAATACTTACATTCCATCAGAATACAATTGCTTCATACACATATAGTTCTGCATCTCTCCAACCGTCCCAGCCGATACCAGCTTTGTCTTGTGCACAATGGCCAACAAACTCCTCCTTCGTCCAGTTTACCTCATCGGCCACCTGTGGCAGAAACGTTCCACTGCGATATCCCTTACGGATATAGATGCCATGACGATGCAACTCAAACTCATCCAGACTATGGATGCGTCGCATGGGCGTAAGTACAGAAATTTCAATATCAATATCCTCCAGTTCTTCCTTGCCGACAGGCATGAAACGAGGGTCTTCAAAGGCCGCTGCACGCGCCATCTCAGCCACAATCTCGAGCAGAGGCACATCCTCACCAAAGTGTCCGATACAGCCACGAAGTCTCCCATGCTTATGCAACGACACGAATGCGCCGCACTTTGAATGGAGCGTTGAAAACCGAGAATCCAACGTGGGCAGTGAGATGGGCTTCCCGTCCACTGAATCCTTGATACTCTTCAGGGCCGTCTCTTTCAGCATTCTCTTCTCCTCGTCGGATAGCATAAACGTTTGCGATGCCCCTCGAAGAATAGCAAACGCATGATAGCCCACAACCCGTGAATGATCATAGTTGTCAATATCCCCAGAGTTCTGGTACAGCAGATGCTTCACCTCATACGTCCTGTCCATCATGAGCATCAGTGTGACAATAGCCAGTTCTCCGCAGGCACTCGTAGCCAGATTTCGCTTACCACTTCGGGCATTCTCCTCCAGCACGGCCATAAACTGTTCCACATCCCCCGTCTCAATAGCCTTTCCAGTCTTGGCATCCACCTCGCAGGCATCCTCATACGAGGGATAATGAGAGAAGTCGCTGCTGATGATAAACAAGTTTTCCTCCGTGAAATACGGCTTCAGCACCTCAGCTATCTCTTTGAGTTTCAGATAGTCGTTGGTAGAGATGATAATGGGCACGATGGCAGGTACGCCATCTTCGCCGAATCGCCTTTGAAGGAATGGCAACTGCACCTCCAGACAGTGCTCCCTGTCGTGCGCCTTGGGCTGATACGAGAACACACCATTCGAGGCTGTCAGTTTTTGAGCCGTCTCTCGATCCACCCTCACGTTTCCCAGAGGTGTCGCATAGAAGTCAGCCTCCGTATTCACCGATGCCCCGTTAAGCCATTCATGATGACTTGGCCCTAGCAGGAAAATACGTTTGAAGGGCTTGTCCGTGGGTATCGACATGTAGGCAGCAGCAGCGACATTTCCAGAGAAATAATACCCGGCATGAGGCACTATCAGTGCTGCCACATTATTATATATACTACAGTCCCGATGCAGAGCCAGAAAGCTGTCCACCTCCTCGCTCAGTTCCTTTGCATCGCCTGTGTAGAATCTATTGGCTTGCGTCGCAGGTCTAATCATCCTTTTTTTCATATTGTTTTAAATCACTTTGCAAAGATAAGGAAAAAAGTCAATAGTCACTAGTTTTTTGGGTGAAAAGCAGTCAAAAAGGTTGGTAAATAAACTTTTTTGCGTGTTTTTCAAAAATAATTCCATTTTTATTTGGTGGAACCAGAAATACTCATTACCTTTGCGGCAGTTAACCGAGAAGTTGACACTAGGGAAAGCGCACCCTATAAAAATGATGATACAATAAAGATATATAATTGTGTCCTAATGCCTTAGGCGGAAGCTATTGAGGACAATGGACCAACTATGAATAACATTTACCAAATAGTAATCCCCCTCTCGGTAAAACGAGAGGGGTACTATGAAAAACTGTTAACCTTGGGGGAGCTCTTTAGTAGACTCCCCCGCTTTTTTCTCCCTGTGGGGCCATGTTTGGGATAATTATCAGCTCTCTGCTGAAGTTATTGATATGGCTCCTACTCAGCGCAAGAATGTTTATGGCGATTATAAAGAATCGCAGAGATATTAGTGGATAAATACAGATGAAAGTTTTTCTTGATACGAACTCCCTCTGGGGCCAGGCCCTTTTAGGAGGTGAAGAGGAAAAACCTCCTAAAAGGGCCTGGCCCCAGAAGGAGATTTTTGAGAAGCGATCTTGGCTAAAAGGGTGGGAAAAACGGTCAAAAAGGGTGGAAAAGGAACTTTTTTGCGCAATTTTCAAAAATAATTCGATTTTTATTTGGTGGAATCAAAAATACATATTACCTTTGCAACAGTTCAATAAACGAACTATGAAAAATGCTTACTAGAGGGAGTCTCGTAAAGAGGCTCCCTCGCTTTTTTCCCTCAGATGGAAGCAGATACCACACATCTTGTCGCGTGCTAACCTCCTAAAAAGACCTGGCCCCAGAGGGGGATGAAAAAAGGATTTTAGGTTAATCTGTAACATTTATTTGGTTAATTCGAAATAAAACCGTACCTTTGCACCCGAGTTCGCGCCGTGCTTGCTTTTAGGGCAGCGATGGTGTGGCCAAGACTTATTGGAACAGCGTCTTACCGCGCTATGTTTTTGAACTCTTGAACCTAGGAAATTCAATACTCCAGTCAAGAACATTGCAGAGGAGATACTACGGGTAGGTATGAAAAGCTGTCCCGTTAGTGTGCAGAGGCTGTATATATACGAACCCCGTATAGGAAATAGGTTTTTTTCGAAAATAATGTATTTCTTAGAAGAAGTTGTAAAAGGAGGCCTTTTACCCCTTCAAATTGGAATTTGAAATTCGATTTAACGTATAGGGGGTTAAATGGTTATAGAATTATTGGCTAGTCATTTTCGGAAAATGACGGGAAAGTTTATTCATTTCTTTCAACCTGAAAGAAACGAATCAAAGAAAGGGTTGAAAACGTCCTGTGCTCGGAGGCCGTATGTCTGATTTTCCAAATCACTCAATGAACTCGCTTTGCTCAGACAGCATTTCGTATTTCGTTGCTCAGATTGTCTTCGTCAATCTGAGACTTAATATTGCTTCAGAAAATCCTACATACTCTAAAGACCTCTTCGTGCGGAATGTTTTCTTTTTTGGAGCTGACGCGATAGCGCAGGCAGATCTAATACCATGCTAAAACACCGAGGGGAATGCCGCGCGGCAGGGGGCGCGTAGCCACCTTAGAGCGGGGTGGTGGGTGCGAGCTTTAGCGAGCGGGAAAATATCCGCTGGGTTAAGTTTTTGAGTTTATATAACACCTTGCTGATGGCAACATCCATCGGCAAGGCTAATGGTCATAAACCGATAGCTTGACGGGGTTTACCGAATAGTTACATTTTATGCAATTTCGGAATTCGACTCCAAAAATACATAAATTTTTTTCGGTAATCTGACAAATTATAGTAATAGGAACGAATATTTAACAATAAATAAGAATATTAATATCTTGGAGGATTGAAAATATTTCCTTAATTTTGCCAACGAAAATAGTGAAGAAAGGATAGATTCTATGGCAACGATAGTTTTAAATGTACCTGACGAAAGTCTGGTTTCTAAAGTTAAGCAGATATGCAAAATGCTGCAAGGCGTGACATCTGTGAAAGTGGAGAGACCTAAAAAAGTCAAGGAGGAAGACATTACTAAGACCAAAGGGTATCAGGAGGCAATGGAGGACATTGAACTCGGAAGGATAACCCAATATGACTCCTTGAAGGATTTCTATAAAGAAATGGGATTGTAATGGCTTAAAGTTTCAAATAAAAGAGAAAAGTAGCTTGGAAAAAGAATTTTGTAGGTTGCAAAATAAATTTTCTAAGTTAGAAAAGGGGGAGAATTAAGTTGAAAAACCGGCTCGCGCGGGCGGGCGTAAATTTAGAAATAAATAAATTTAATTATTAATTTGCCCCTATAAAGGGGCAAATAATTAATTATATATTTAATTTAAAATTTTGGCATTTCCGGCTTTTCTTGCGGCTCGGGGCAAGGAAAGTCGGACAGTGCTGTTTTCATGTGTTGTATCTTTGCATTCGGAATTGATGAAAACGGAATTAAGGGATTATCAGATAGAGATGAGGGACAGGTTGTATGAGGCCTGGAAGAGGTGTCGGAGTGTGATGGTGCAGATGCCGACGTTTGAACGAATCCAGCGCTTCGAGGTGGCCATCGACGGCGAACAGATCTATATGCGTCAGTCGTCGAAGGAGTGGGACAAGCCCTTTGCGAAGGACAATGTGCTGGTGAGGGAGAAGGACTACGTGATTTTTGGCAATAAGCTGGTGTTCCTGAATGATACCGGGCATGTGTATGAGGTCTGCGGCTATGAGGATAATGTGTATGTGTATATCAAGTGGCACGAGATGAGTGATAATGACTATCAGTATGCCTGTGTGGGGCCGAAGGGGACGATTGTCTCGTATCTGAGGGAACTGCCGGGGAGGCTGATGCCGAGGCCGACGAAGTTATCGAAAATGGGGCTTATTCCGTTTTTTAATGTGATAGGAAATAGCCGAGACGATAGAGTTTGAAGAGGAAAAGGGAAGGGCGGGATCCACAGAGGTTCCGCCTTTCTGCTTTCCAGAAGAGACGGTGCCAGAGGCGGATGAGCCAGAGGATGGCGGGGATGTGGATGCCGGAGACGAAGGTGAGCAAGCGGGAGTAGCCGCGCAGATCGTGGCGGAACTGACTGAGCGTGCGGAGGCCTTCCTCGGTCTTGGCGACAAAGTCGGCGTTACTTTCGAAGGTGCTGAAGCCCACCGGGTTGTCGATATGTTCGATGGCGATGCGGTGCTGGCGGAAGGTCTTGCCGAGCAGGACATCCTCGTAGCCATAATGACGGAACCGTTCGTCGAAGGGATAACGGAGCATGAGGTCGCGACGCATCAGGAGATTGGCGGTATGGAGATGTTGCCAGGGATTCTTCTGACGCTCCGGGGCTGTGTGCTTGGGAGCCTCGGCACGCTCGTAAAGGTAACGGAGATTGCCGGAGAGGACTGACGGGTCGCCATCTATCGAGACACCACCATCGATGACGAAGGAGTCGCAGACGGCAGAGAGGTAACGGCTGATGAACTGGTCGCTGATGACCGTCATGTCGCTGTCGATGAAGAGCACATAGTCGTACTGGGCCTCGCGCACCAAAAAGTTGCGGATGGCAGCACGACCGTTGTTGACCGACTGACGGAGGTAGCGGCAACAGGGCCACTGGCTAATCTGCTGATTGTCGGCGATGACTGCAGCATCGGTAGAACCATCGTCGCCCACCAGGATCTCATAGGTGATACCGACAGCCTCAGTCTGTTGTCTGAGACTATCCACAAGACGGACACAGCGGTCGTTGTAGGTGGGAATGAGGATGGATAATGCCTGAATCGTCATGATATTGAGTGCAAAAATACATAAAAATGCGGAAAAAGGAAAATTATTTCGCGATAATTTTGGTGGAATGGGGAAAAAGTTGTAATTTTGCAGCCGCTTTTACGAGATAAGAGCACTGAAATTCAAAATTTAACAATTAAAACATTAAAAACAAATGGCAACAAAAATCAGATTGCAGCGCGGTGGTCGCAAAGGTTATGCTTTCTATAGCATCGTGATTGCTGACGCTCGTGCACCACGTGATGGTAGATTTACTGAGAAGATTGGTACTTATAACCCCAACACCAATCCTGCCACAGTAGATTTGAATTTCGAGCGTGCACTGTATTGGGTGGAGACCGGTGCTCAGCCCACAGACACAGTACGTACTATCCTGAGCCGTGAGGGTGTTTATCTGATGAAGCACCTGCGTGGTGGCGTCAAGAAGGGCGCTTTCGACGAGGCTGCTGCTCAGAAGAAGTTCGACGCCTGGAAGGCTGACAAGCAGAATGGTCTGAACAAGATCGCTGACGAAGAGGCTAAGGCTAAGAAAGAGGCTGCTGCCAACGCTCTGAAGGCAGAGAAGGCTGTGAACGAGGCCATCGCCAAGAAGGTAGCTGAGAAGAAGGCCGCTGAGGCTGCTGCCAAGGCTGAGGCTGAGGCTGCCAAGGCTGCTGAGGAAGCTGCTGCTGAGGCTCCCGCTGAGGAGGCTGCTCCTGCTGAAGCATAAGTCTCTGCTGACGCAAAAGAATAATGGGTATCCGAAAGGATGCCCATTTTTTTATCTTTGCCAGAAGTCGAGGTATTGCTGGGCTACCTTCAGGTAGTCGTGGTGCTTGCGTACGTATGCCACACTTTGGCGTTTGAGTTCGGGAATGCGTTCGGGATGAAGCACCAGTTGCTCCAGTTCGTGAAAAACACTATCGTAAGTGGGGACTACGTTGATGATGGGACGTAGCGCCGTCTCGTTGATAATCTCGTAGTTCTCGGGTTCGCCACCGCCGATGCAGATGATGCCTTTCGACATTGCCAACAGCGGGTTCATCGAGGGGGTATAGCTGTAGAGCTGGTCGAGGATGGCATCGGCCCCATCCATCATCTCCTGATACTTGTTGAAAGGTACCGACTCCGCCACACGGAGTTCCATGGCCTGTGGATAGCGCCGACCGACCTCCTGGGCGGCCTGGAGCATGATGTCGGTGCCCTTATAGGCCGAGCGCTCACGGTTGATGCCGATGAAGATGACGACCTTCGATGACGGGGCGACAGGCGCCGGTGTCTCGGGCAGTCGGATGGGGAAGGGGATGAAGGTGGTCTTCTGAGGGAACACGGGGTGATAGCACGCCCAGTATTCGTAGAGGCCGGTGATGATGCCGTCGCAGTCGTTGGCTATCCATTGGTTGAGTCGTCCCTTGGCGGTGCCGAGCCAGTCGTGACGCTCGCGCAGGGCATCAGGGTTGGTGCGCAACGTCTCACCGATGTTGAAGTCGCTGTAGCGCAGGTGCTTGCGGGTGACACAGGTGTGGACCCAGTACCAGTCCATGCCGAAGCCCCCGAGAAACACCTTCCGGTTGTGCCGGCGCAAGTAACGGTAGAGGGGGAAGAGGCGTTCGGCCTTCAGTTCGAAGAACATCGGATTGATAAGTTGTACCACATCGTAGCCTCTCAGACGGGGCAGGAGGGTGTAGATCTTAGCGAGGAGGCGCAGACCGCCCCATCGGCCAGCAGGGCGCGACACATCGATGTCGCGCGGATAGGCCTTCCAGAAGTCACCGTTGGAGACGACGGTCACCTCATGGCCAAAGTGGCGCAGGCCTTCTGCCAGCGTCGCGTGGACATTGCTGTATTCGCCAATCAACAGGATCTTCATCGTTCTTTCTTCATCAGGGGGATGATGCGCATGAGCAGACTGAGTCCCATGTTGCTGTTGCTGAGTCGTCGGAACCAGGTATATTTGGCACTGTAGTCTTTGTCGGGCAGGGGGAACAGGCCTTCCTGTCGGAGCAGGTCGATCTTGCTTTCCAGATAATGGCGCGAACCCGTCAGTCGGATGACGTTATAGAGATAGTCCATCGTGAGTTGGGCAATGCGTCGCTGCAAGGCTGTCTTCTCGTTGACTGGCAAACGGTCGGCAGAGGTGTTCAAGCGGCTGATGACCGCCCTGAAGTCTTCGAGTCGCCGGACACGTTCGCGCGTCTCACTGTTGTTGGTGATGGAGTCGGGGCGCTGACGATAGAGATAGGCTTCGGCATCGGTGACACAGACCGTCTCAGCCCTGAGCAGCAGGAGGGGCGTGAACTCCTCGTCTTCGTGGCTGATGCCCGGCGTGAAGCGCAGGTTGCCTAAGACCGACTGTTGGAACACGTAGCCCCAGGCCGTCCCACGGATATTGTGATTGCGCATGTAGTTGACACCGCTCTGTACGGGTTGGTCGATATAGGTCTTGTCTTCGCTGGCGGTCGTGGTGAAGTCGAAGACCACCATCTCGGGTTTTGTGAAACGGATCAGGTCGAGACAGTGCTCATAGGCCGACCGTACCAATAGGTCGTCGCTGTCGAGAAACTGCAGGTAGGTGCCTGTCGCCATGCGGATGCCCGTGTTTCGGGCCTCACTGAGTCCCTGATGGGGTTGACGGATGTAAATGATGTCCTGCTCGTAGCGCGTCAAGGCCTCGACAGGACTCTTCGAGGAACCGTCGTCGATGATGATAATCTCGCGCTCGACATTCCTCAGCGAGAGTGCCAGCACGCTCTCGATACACTCGCAGAGCATCTGTACGGGTAAGTCGTAATAGGGTATGATAAAACTAATCAGTGGCTTCTCCATAGTCTGTGTATGAATGTGTTAAGTTTGCATATACGGTTGATACCTAATAGGTTAAGAAGGTGTGCTTTAAGTTTTTCTACACCTTTTAACCCAGCAGGATTCAGATGTCTTAGGGGCAGGACAGGCTCTGCGCCCGTCAGTTCGAAGACGTCCATCTGGATGTTCAACAGATGGAGGTAGTAGCGGTCGTCGATGGGCATCTGACTCTGCAGGTGTGCCTCCAACAGCATGGCTAACTCACGGCCTCGGGCAGTGGCTGTGAGACCCTGAGGATTGTCGCAGTAATGGTAAGAGCCCTTGCTGGTGGTCTTCAACTGTCGGACCTGTCGCAACAGGTGGGGCAGGGTGTAGGCATCCTCGAAGACCTTGCCCTCGGGAAACCTGACCGATGCGAACAATGACCGTCGGTAGATCTTGTTGCAGGCATAGGTGTGAAGGTAGGCCTGACTCTCGAGCCAGTAGGCCGACATATCAGTATAAGTACGGTCGTCGGGCTTTAACCGGCCAGGGATGGCATATTCCAACAGGTCGGCATCGCCCATCTCGTCGAGCAGGGGCTGATAAGTGTGGGGCGAGAGATAGTCGTCGGCATCGACAAACGTGACATAGTCACCCTGAGCGATGTCGAGCCCCGTATTACGGGCTGCACTCAGACCACGGTTGGACTGGTGGATGACGCAGACACGCGCTTCGCGCAACTGCCACGCATCGCAGAGTTGGGGACAGGCATCGGGAGAACCGTCATCGACGAGGATGACCTCGAGGCCGTTGACAGCCTGTGACAGCACACTCTCCACACATCGGTTGAGTGTGGCTGCGGCACGATAGACGGGGATGATGACGCTGAGCTTCATGGTGCAAAGGTAAGAAAAAATTTGGAGAATAGAAATAATTGTCTTACTTTTGCGTTTAAAAAGAAGCGATGGCGAAAGAAACCGACGGAAACTACGGACATATCCTGAAATATACGGGGGTGTTCGGAGGTGTGCAAGGCCTGAATATCCTCATGGGTCTTGTGCGCAATAAGTTGGTGGCCCTGTTGCTCGGTCCTGAGGGCATGGGACTGGCATCGCTCTTCAACACCACGACGAACTTTATCTCGCAGACCACGAACCTGGGACTCTCGTTCAGTGCTGTCACACGGATCTCGGCTGTCTTCGAGACGCACGACGAAGCGCAGATGACTCAGGCGGTAAAGACGGTGAGGGCCTGGAGTCTATTGACGGCTCTCGTGGGTATGCTGGTGTGTGTGCTGGCGGGACCGTTGCTCAGTGAATATACCTTCTCGTGGGGCAATCATACGCTCCACTTCATCTTGTTGGCTCCTGCCGTCGGTCTGATGGCGATTACGGGTGGCGAGACGGCCATCCTGAAGGGGGCGCGAAGGTTACGCTCACTGGCTGTGATACAGGTCTATGCCGTCATCGTCTCCCTGTTGGTCTCGGTGCCCGTGTATTACTTCTTCGGACAGACGGGTATCGTGCCCGTCATCGTGTTGTTGGCGCTCGTCATGATGCTGTTGACCATCCGCCATTCCTACCGGCTCTATCCCTTGCGCCTCAGGGGTTCCAAAGGGGTGTTGGGCGACGGGTTGAACATGGTGAGACTGGGTGTTGCCTTCGTGGTGGCCGGTGCCATGGGCAGTGGGGCGGAGATGTTCGTCAGGAGTTATCTGAACGTGCATGGTGACCTCGAGGCGGTGGGCCTCTATAATGCGGGTTACATCCTGATTGTCACCTACGCCAGTATAGTGTTCTCGGCGATGGAGACCGACTATTTCCCCCGGTTGTCGTCGTTGGGCGATGATGTCGCCCGACTGAACCAGATGGTGAACCGACAGATTGAGGTGTCGCTGCTCATCGTGTCGCCCATGCTCGCCGCCCTGATTATCGGACTGCCCGTGCTGATACCCCTGCTCTACAGTCACGACTTCCTGCCTGTCATCGCGATGGCCCAGGTGGCCGTCTTCTCGATGTATCTGAAGGCCCTGTCGCTGCCTGTCGGCTATATCACCCTCGCCAAAGGCGACTCGGTGGCCTATATGGTGCTCGAGGGTTGTTACGACGTGCTGTTCGTCGCCCTGTTGGTGGTGGGTTATCAGTGGTGGGGACTCTATGGTGCAGGTGTGGCGCTCTCGATTTCTTATCTTTCGGACCTGGCCCTTGTAGGAGGTTGGGCGGCCTGGCGCTATCATTACCGGGTGTCGGGGCCGGTGATGTATTATGCGGCCATCCAACTGTTACTGGGTGTTGCGGTCTATCTCGTCTCCCTGCTCGACCATCCATGGCTCTACTGGTCACTAGGCAGTCTGCTCTGTCTGGTCAGTCTGTTGATCTCCCTCTATATCCTCCATCAGAAGACGTCGCTCTGGACGGCTCTGATTGATAAGTTCAAAGCCCATGCCCGAAGTTAGTATCCTTGTAGCCGTCTATAATGCCGAACCCTGGCTGAAGAGCTGTCTCGACTCACTGTTGCAACAGACGTTGACGGCTATCCAGGTGATCTGTGTTGATGATGCCTCTACCGACGGTTCCTTAGACCTGCTCCAACAGTATGCCCGGCAGGATGCCAGAATCGAGGTGGTGAGTCTGCCGGAGAACCAAGGACAGGCGCATGCCCGGAACCAGGGACTGAAGCGGGCGAAAGGACGGTATGTCTGTATGGTGGATGCCGACGACTGGTTGGCCTCCGATGCCCTGGAACAGGCGGTGAAGCGTTTTGAACCTAAGACCGACTGCGTGCTTTTCGAGGTGGTCAGGCAGTATGAGGACGGGCATGCCGACACCTATCCCTTGCCCGACTTCACCGTGCTCTCGGGGACAGAAGCCTTCAGACTGACACTCGACTGGACGCTGCACGGTCTCTATATGGCGCGTGCCGAACTCTATCACGAACATCCCTATGACGAGACCTGTCGGCTCTATAGCGATGATAACACCACCCTGATTCATTACCTCGTCTCACGGGAGGTCGGTCGATGTACAGGACGTTATTATTATCGTCAGCACCGATATTCGAGTACCAACAGGAGTAGTGTGCACCGTTTCGACCATCTGAGGGCCAATGAGAGCATGCATCGGCAGATGGTGGCCCTCGGTGTGCCGCAGAGCATCATCGACAGCTATGAGCAGCACCGTTGGCTCGTGCTGGTCGATGTCTATATGTTCTATCATGTGCATGGTCGGGAACTGTCGGCCCGGGAGCGAGCCTATGGACTCAGCGAACTGCATCGTGTCTGGAGGAACATCCCGCACGAGACACTTAAAAAAGAGACGACAGCCAAGTTTGGCTATCGTCCCTGTCGTTCGTGGCGCCAGTTCCGTCTGCAGGAATGGCTCTATTTCACCCTTCGTGGCTTCTTAGGTAAGAACCGTTAGAAGCGGTAGTCGAGTTCTATATCGATGAGGTTGTAGTTGTGCTTCTTCTCATTAGCGATTTCTATGCTTCGGTCGTTCACGCGAGAGTACTCAGCATGGATCTCCAGATTCTTGGTGAACATATAGTTGAGACCGCACTCAATCTGGTTGACCGAACTGCCCCATTCCTTCTTGTTACGGTAGGTCTGATAACGGGCCTTGGCGAAGAGTTTGCCCTTGATGAGAGGTACGATGCCGAAGACATACCAGCCATCGGCCTTATCGCCATTCTCGTAATAGATCTTACGCACATTGTTACCGGGCGACTCGGCACCCCAACCCTGGCTGTGGATATACTCGGCACGGAAGGTGTAGCCGTCGAGATCGTATTCGGCAGAGAGGGCATAACGGTTCTTCTCGACACTGCGCGTCTCGCCAGTGTGAGGATCGAGCATCTGTCCGCGTGATCCTGTCCATCCGAAAGCACCGATGCGCAGACCTTTGATGGGCATCACCCAGATACCGCCGATGATATCCTTGCGGTTATCCTTATCCGCCTCGTTTACACCCTCACCATTATAGACACCAACCTGATAATGGAAGATGCGACGGCCATTGGCATTGGGGAAGAGGTCGCCCGACAACTGGATACCGATATCACGACCACCTGATGAACGCTCACCGGTACGGTCGCCAAAGGCAGAGAGTTTGTTGATTGCGTCAGCATAGCCGCGCCAGCCCTGCGTGATGGGGTTCGTGGGGTTCTCGAAGGTGAAGGCACGCTTGAACTGACCGGCACGCACCTTGAACTCCGGGAACTTGCGCCATTCGGCATAGAGATCGACCAGTTGTACGGTGGGTTGTCCGGGACCTGTCGCGTTGGTTCCCTGGATCTGGGCACGCCAGTCGAAGTCGCCAATCTTACCGTCGAGGATGAAACGGGCCAGACGGAGTTTGAAAGAGTTTGAAGAGTTCTTCTCTAAGACAGGATTGCCATTGGCGTCTTTTGATACTTTGTAGGGATCCTGTCCCTGATACTGCAGCATGGCATAGCCGCTGAACTTGATGTTCTTCACCCACTGGGGGAGTTCGATGGTCTTCTTCTCCTGCTGGGTGTTTTGCACTTCCTGCTCTTCAGCAGAGACGTTAGCACTGAATCCTGTCATCAGCACTACGAGTAATGATAAAGTCTTCTTTAACATAACAAATACGTTTTAGTTACTATTATATATCTTTCTGTCAACGTCGTTCGAGCAGTACGACATTCTCGACATGGGGGGTATGCGGGAACATATCGACGGGTTGTACGGCTACCACCCGGTAGTCGGCATCCATATCATGCAGGTCGCGTGCCTGGGTGGCAGGGTTACACGACACATAGACAATACGTTGAGGGGCAGCGCGCAGGATGGTCTTCACCACGTCGGGATGCATGCCAGCACGCGGTGGGTCGGTGATGATCACATCTGGACGACCGTGCTCTTCGATGAACGCATCGGTGAGGATATCCTTCATGTCACCGGCATAGAACAGGGTGTTGTCGATGCCGTTGATCTCACTGTTGACCTTCGCATCTTCGATGGCCTCGGGCACATATTCGATACCGATCACCTGACGGGCTTTGCGGGCTACGAAGTTGGCGATGGTGCCAGTGCCGGTGTAGAGGTCGTAGATTTGAGGTTGGAGATTTGAGGTTTGAGGTTTGAGATTTGAGGTTGGAGGTTGGAGGTTTGAGAAGGCGAAGTCGCGGACGACGCTGTAGAGGTGATAGGCCTGTTCGGTGTTGGTCTGGTAGAAGGATTTGGGACCAACCTTGAATTTCAGGTCTTCCATCAGTTCGTAGATATGGTCGTTGCCCTTGAACACTAGGATCTCCTGATCGCCGATGGTATCGTTGCACTTCTGATTGTCGAGATAGAGTAACGAGGTGATTTCCTGAAACTTATCTGCTATATGCTGAAGCAAGGCTAAAGCCTCTTTCTCGCCTCCTGTCTCATCGTAATGGAACTGGATGATGACCATCCACTCGCCACTGGCAGAGTTGCGGATGATGACATCGCGCAGGAGGCCTACCTGTTGACGGAGGTCGAAGAACGACAGTCCATGTTCGAGGGCATAGTCGCGTATCTCATTACGGATACGGTTGTGCAGGTCGTCCATGAGCCAGCACTTCTCGATGGGGAGGATCTTGTCGAAGGCGCCGGTGATGTGGAAGCCGATGGCAGGGACCTCTTTTTGGGAGGTTTGAGGTTGGAGGTTTGAGGTTTCTTGCGTCCCTCCGGTAGCAAGCGAGCAGAGCTCGAGCGGAGGTTTGGGGAGAGAGGCGATCTCTTCCTTCGTCAGGTAGCGCTTGTTGGCACAACCGTAGTCGAGCTTGTTGCGATAGGCCTGGGTGTGGACGCTGCCGAGGATGGGACGGAACTCGGGCAGGTCGATCTTGCCGATACGGGTGAGTTGGTCGAATACCTGCTGCTGTTTGAACTTCAGCTGTTCCTCGTAGGGGAGGTTCTGCCACTTACAACCACCGCACACCCCGAAATGCTGGCAGAAGGGAGTCGCGCGTACCTTACTATATTCAATAAAGCGCACCACCTCGCCCTCGGCAAAGGAGTGCTTCTTACGACGTATCTGGATGTCACACACGTCACCAGGTACACAGAAAGGTACAAATACCACTAAGTCGTTCCAATGGAACAGGCATTTGCCCTCGGCTGCCACAGCCTCGATCGTTACGCCCTCAAGGAGCGGTAAGGGTTTCTTTGTTCTTGCCATTGTTTGTCTGTTTGGGTACAAAGGTACAAAAATAATATTAAAAAACCACGTTATTCCGCTTAATCCGTGCCAAAAAATTAAAAATGTCATATCAGCCTTGCAATTTTTTAGCTATTTTTTTGGATATTCGCCCAAATTGTGGTATCTTTGCGCAATTAAATAAAAAACAATTTATCATCAATTAATAAATAACTAATTTATGAGTCAAAAGAGAGTTTACCTCTTCGGTAATGGTAAGGCCGAAGGTAATGCAAAGATGCGTGAGGAACTGGGTGGCAAGGGTGCAAACCTTGCTGAGATGAACCTGATCGGTGTGCCCGTTCCTCCAGGTTTCACAATCACAACCGACTGTTGTAACGAGTACTATCAGGTAGGTCAGCAGAAGATCATGGAGCTGTTGAACGACGACGTGATGGCTGCCGTGAAGCACATTGAGACCCTGATGAACTCAAAGTTCGGCGACAAGGAGAACCCCCTGTTGGTTTCTGTTCGCTCTGGTGCCCGTGCTTCTATGCCTGGTATGATGGATACCATCCTGAACCTCGGTCTGAACGACGAGGTGGCTGAGGGT
>JAEEGF011677113.1_pt1 | contig 16707 bp, 2 predicted proteins | sample 9134171 | NCBI WGS metagenome assembly JAEEGF01 (sample SAMN16246542, study PRJNA631951) | gut metagenome | biome: gut microbiome; feature: rumen; material: AP-attached | host: Bos | place: Iran: Karaj | collected 2018-10
TATGCTAAGTGGAGTCCAATAACATATACAATTAGATTTAATAAACAACCTGAAGCTGCAACTGGAACTATGACAGACCTAGCTATGACTTATGGAGTAGCTAAGAACTTAACATCTAATGCATATAGCCTAACAGGTTACACATTTGATAAATGGACAAGAAATTCAGATGGAACTGGAACAAGCTATACAAATGGACAAAGTGTAAACAACTTAACATCAACATCTGGTGATGTAATCAACTTATATCCAAACTGGACAGGAATTAACTACACAGTTAAGTTCAACGCTAATAGTGGTATAGGAACTATGGCAGACCAAGCTATGGTTTATGGAACTCCAGCAAGCTTAACAAAGAATACATTTACAAAAGATGGTTATTCATTCGCAGGTTGGAACACTCAAGCTAATGGAAGTGGAACAGCTTACGCAGATGAAGCAACAGTAAGCACATTAACTGCAACAGCAGGAGCAACAGTTAACCTATATGCACAATGGCGTTCAAGAGCAGTAATCGTATCAATTAATAAAGACGGTGAGGCTTGGACAAATAGCGGAATTAACGTAGCTCTATATCAAGGAGAAACATTAAAATATTCATATGCTTCAGCAGAAAAGAGTGGAGCAACAGTAACATTTGATAGCATTGCTGCTGGAACTTATGACGTATGGGCAACAAAGACAAACAATACATCTGCTGATGTGACAGCAATAGCAGATACAGGCATAAACGTAACAGTTACAACAATATCTAACGTAGAACTTAACTACTGCACAATTGCAAGAGTAGTAGAAACTGGTTCAACATTAGTAACAAAACTAAATAATTCTACAGGAGCAGATATAGCTACTGGAAAACAAGTATACGCAGGTACTACAGTATATGCGGTAGCTGCAGCTGAAACTGGATATCATACACCAGTACTAAAAGTAAATGGAACTGCTTCAAACAACACATCATTTACAATTAATGAAGCAACAACATTTACTTCAAGTGCAACAGAAAATACATATACAATCGAATTTAATAAGAATGCATCTAGTGCTACTGGAACAATGGCTAGTCTAACAGGTGTTAGATATACAGAAGAAAAAGCATTAACTGCAAATAGTTTTGTAAATCCTGGATATGTATTTGCAGGTTGGAACACAGCCGCTAACGGAAGTGGAACAAATTATGCAGATGAAGTTACAGTAAGTAGATTAACTGCAACAAATAACGGAACAGTTACCTTATATGCTAAGTGGACAGCAAATAACTATACAATTAAGTTCAATAAGAATAATGAATCAGCTACAGGAACCACGGCAGATAAGGCTATGGTTTATGGAACAGCTGCAAATTTAACAGCAAACGGATTTAGCTTAACAGGTCATACATTCTTAGGATGGACAACAAATGCTGATGGAACTGGTACAACATATACAGATGGACAAAGCGTAAACAACTTAACAACAACACCAAACGGAATTGTTAACCTATATGCTAAGTGGGGTGCAAATCCATATAAGATAAGATTTAATAAGAATAATTCATCTGCTACAGGTACAATGTCAGATTTGGCTATGAATTATGGAACAGCTAAGAACTTAACATCAAACGGATTTAGCCTAACAGGATACACATTTGATAAGTGGACAAGAAATGCTGATGGAACAGGAACAGCATATACAAATGGTCAGAGCGTAAACAACTTAACAACAGTTTCTGGAGATGTAATTAATCTATATGCTAACTGGACAGCAAACGAGTACACTATCGTATTTGATAAGAATGCAGTAGATGCTACTGGAACAACTGCAAACTTAGCTATGACTTATAATGTAGCTAAGAACTTGACAGAAAATGGATATTCAAGAACTGGATATACATTTGATGGATGGACAACAAATGCAGATGGTACAGGAACAGCATATGCTGATAAAGCAAGCGTAAGCAACCTAACAGCTACAAATAACGCAACAGTAACGCTATATGCTAAATGGGCAATTAATCATTACACAATCGTATTTGATAAGAATGCAAGTGATGCAACTGGAACAACAGCTAACTTATCAATGACTTATGGAACAGCTAAGAACTTAACTCAAAACGGATATACAAGAGTAGGATATGACTTCGCTGGTTGGAATACAGCAGCTAATGGAAGCGGAACTTCATATACAGATAAACAAAGTGTAAATAACCTAACTGCAGTAAATAATGGAACAGTAACATTATTTGCTCAGTGGAGTGCACATACATATACAATCGTATTTAACAAGAACGCAACAGAAGCAACTGGAACAACTGCAAGTCTAAGCATGACTTATGGAACAGCAAAGAACTTGACATCTAATGGATTTACCAGAACAGGATATACATTTGCTGGATGGACAAGAAATGCTGACGGAACAGGAACAAGTTATACAAATGGACAAAGCGTAAACAACTTAACAACAGTTGATGGAGATACAATTAATCTATATGCTAAATGGACAGGAATAAGCTATAAGATTAAGTTTAATGCTAATGGTGGTACAGGAGAAATGGCAGACCAGAATATGGTTTATGGCACACCTGCAAACTTAACTTCAAATGCATTTGAAAAAGCTGGATTCTCATTTGTAAGTTGGAATACAAAGGCAGATGGAACAGGAACAGCTTATGCAAATGGAGCAGAAGTTGATGCATTAACTACAACAGCAAATGCAACTGTAAACTTATATGCACAATGGAGTTCAAGAGCAGTAACAGTTACAATAAATAAAGATGGTTCTGCTTGGTCAGACAGCAATATAAACGTAGCTCTATATCAAGGAAATACACCAGTATATGCATACAGCACAGCTACAAAGAGCGGATCAACAGTTACATTTAGTAATATTTCTGCTGGAACATATGATGTATGGGCAAGCAAGACAAATAATACAAGTGCAGATTTAACTGCAATAGCAGATACAGGAATCAATGTTACAGTAACAACAATCTCTAACGTAACACTTGATTACTATACAGTTACAAAAGTAGAAGAAACAGGTTCAACTCTAACAGTTAAACTAAATAATTCTACTGGAGCAAACTTAGCAAGCGAAAAACAAGTATATGCAGGAACAACTGTATATGCAGCAGCTTCTGCAGTAACAGGATATAGAAACCCAGTACTAAAAGTAAACGGAACAGCTTCAAACAACACATCATTTACAATAAATGAGGCTACGACATTTACATCAAGTGCTACAGAAAACACGTATACAATCGCATTTGATAAGAATGCAACAACTGCAACAGGAACAATGGCTAGTCTAACAGGTGTTAGATACACAGAAGAAAAGACATTACCTATAAACAGCTTTGTAAATCCAGGATATGAATTTATATGTTGGAACACAGCCGCTAATGGAAGTGGAACAAGTTATTTTGATGCCGTTGAGGTAACAGGATTAACAAGCACAAATAATGGTACAGCAACTCTATATGCTCAATGGGGAGCAAATAACTATGTAATCAACTTCAACAAGAACAATTCATCAGCTACTGGAACTACAATGACTCAAGTAATGGTATATGGAACACCTGCAAACTTAAATTCAAATGGATTTAGCCTAACAGGATATACATTCGCTGGTTGGACAACAAATGCTGATGGAACAGGCACAAGTTATACAAACGGACAAAGTGTAAATAACTTAACAACAGAACAAAACGGAGTAGTAAACTTATACGCTAAGTGGACTGCAAATGGTTATACAATTAAGTTCAATAAGAATAACACATCTGCAACTGGAACTACTGCAGATAAATCAATGACTTATAACGTAGCAGACAACTTAACAACAAATGGATTTAGCTTAGCAGGATACACGTTTGCTGGATGGACAACAAATGCAGATGGAACAGGAACATCTTACACAGATGGACAAAATGTTAATAACTTAACTTCAGAACCTAATGGAATTGTTAATCTATATGCTAAATGGACATATAGTGCAACACCAACAATAACATTAGTTGATTACAATACATTTAATTATGGTGCTACATCAGGTGCTTCATTCTTAGTAAGCACAACTCAAAGCACTAAACCAAGTGCAGGAGCTTCTGGTTGGACAAATGCAACAACAACCGGAGACTTAACGCTTACAGAAGGTGATGTATATCACGTATGGGTAAAGGATGCTCAAGGAAATGTTTCTGCAAATAGTGCAACTATTGCAGTTAGAACAATAACAAGAAGTGTAGGTACAGGAAGCACATTAACAGCTAAATATACAGATGCAAATGGAAGCAATATAGCATTTACAAGCAACAAAGCAAATGTTCTAAATGGAACAGATGTATACTTTAAAGCAAATGCTTCTTCAGGATATACAACAGCTGTATTAACAGTAAATGGCGCAGCACAAACAAATGCAACATATACAGGAACTGTAACAGCAAATATGAACGTTGGAACAAGTGCAAGTATCGTAACATATAACATTACATACACATTAAATGACGGAATAGTTACAGTAGATAATCCGACAACATATAATGTAACAACACCAACATTTAGTCTAAACAATCCAACAAGAGTAGGATATGCATTCGCTGGTTGGACAGGAACAGGACTAAGTGAAGCTACAATAAATGTTTCTATACCTGTAGGAAGCACAGGAGATAGAAGCTACACAGCTACATGGAGAAAGATTGAATATGTAGTAAATCATTATATCCACAACTTAGGAACAAATACTTATACATTGAATTCAACAGACACAGTTCCAGCTAACGCAGGAGACGTAATTAGTGTTGAATCAAGAATTAAGTCAATTAGTGGATACACATTTGATTCTGCATATACTACAGGAAATACTACAAAGCCAGCTTCAGGAGCAGTTAATTCAATAACAATAACTGAAGGTAGCAATGTAATTAACATGTACTACAGAAGAAACTACCTATATCTTAAGATTAATGGCAATGGTGGTACATTTAATGGAAATAGCAAGTATTCTATAGATTCAGATGGATATTTGACAACAGTTGCAACAGGAGCATCATCATTCATTTGTGGAGTTTATGGAAGCAAAGTTGGACAAGGCGTAAATACAGATACATACGTATTAACATATGATCATTTACCACTTTACAACAATACAGATGCAATATCATTTACTAGACCAGGATACCATGTAGTAAGTGGTCAAGAGTGGAATACTAAAGCAAACGGAACTGGAACAACATATAGCCAGTCTGCTACAAACTACGATGCTAACGGATTTGGCGGTGCTAACTTGGCAACAGGAGACAAGACAGTGCCACTATACGTTAAATGGATAGCAAATACTTATACAGTAGCTTTCAATGCAAATGGTGGAACTGGAACAATGTCAAGTCAAGGAATGACATATGACCAAGCAAGCACATTAACTGCAAACGCATTTACAAGAGTTGGTTATACATTCTCACATTGGAATACAAAACAAGATAATTCAGGTACAACTTATGCAAACAAAGCAAGTGTAAGCAACTTAACTACAACAAATAATGGAACAGTAACACTATATGCTCAATGGACACCAATTACATATACAATCGCATTTAATAAGAATGCAGAAGATGCAACTTGAACAACTGCTAATGTATCAATCAAATATGATGAAACAAAGAGCTTAACAACAAACGGATTTACAAGAGCTGGATACACATTTAGCGGTTGGAACACAGAAGCAAACGGAAGCGGAACTTCATATACAAATGGACAAAGCGTTACAAACTTAACATCAACAGCTGGAACAACAATTACTCTATATGCTCAATGGACTGGTATTCAGTACACAGTAAGATTTAATTCTAATGGTGGTACTGGTAGCATGGCAGACCAAACAATGACATATGGAACCCCATCAAACTTAACATCAAATGCATTTACAAAAGCTGGATATTCATTTGTAAATTGGAACACAGCAGCTAATGGAAGCGGAACTTCATATGCAAATGGAGCAGCAGTAAGCACATTAACAACTACTGCTGGTGGAGTAGTTACTCTATATGCACAATGGAGCTCAAGAGCTATTACAGTAGCTATAAATAAAGATGGTTCTGCATGGTCAAGCAGTGGCATAAATGTAGCTTTATATCAGGGAGACACATTAAAATATGCATATAGTACAGCAGAAAAGAACGGAGCAACAGTAACATTTAAAGACATTGATGCTGGAACTTATGATATTAGAGCAACTAAGACAAATAATACAAATGCAGACGTAACTGTATTAATAGATACAGGAATAGATGTAACTGTAACAACAGTTGCTTCTACAGAATTAAACTACTATACAATTAGAAAGGTAGTTGGAACAGGAACATCCCTAGTAACAAAACTAAATAATGCAAGCGGAGCAGACTTCAACACAGGAAAACAAGTATATGCCGGAACAACAGTTTATGCTTCTGCTAGTGCATTAACTGGATATAATACTCCTACATTAAAAGTAAATAATGGTTCTGCAACAGCAAACACATCATTTACAATTAATCAAGAAACAACATTCACATCAGCTGCTACAGAGAATACATATAAGATTGCATTTGATAAGAATGCATCAGATGCAACTGGAACAATGGCAACAGTAACAGGAGTTAAATATACAGAGAATAAAGTTCTACCAGGAAATGAATTTGTAAGACCAGGTTATGTATTTGAAGGCTGGGCAAGAACAGCTGGTGGAGCTAAAGAATATAATGATGAAGCAACAGTAAACGGATTAACATCAACAAACAATGCAACAGTAACACTTTATGCTAAGTGGACTGCAAACAATTACACAATTAAGTTTAATAAGAATGCTTCAGATGCAACCGGAACTATGGCAGATCTTGCTATGGTTTACTCGGCAAGCAAAAATTTAACAACGAATGGATTCTCAAGAGCAGGATATACATTCGCTAATTGGAACACAGAATCAGACGGAAGCGGAACATCATATAATAATGGCGCATCAGTAAACAACTTAACTACAGAAGTAAATGGAATAGTAAATCTATATGCTCAATGGACATATAGTGCAACTCCAACAATAACTTTAGAAGACTATAATACATTTAGTTATAGTGCAACTGCTGGAGCAGCATACTTTGTAAGTACATCTCAAAGCACAAAACCAAGTGCAACTGCTACTGGTTGGACAACTGCAACTATTACAGCTGATCTAACATTAGTAGAGGGCACAACATATTATGTATGGGTTAAAGATGCTGAAGGAAATGTATCTGCAAATAGTGCAACAATAGCAGTTAGAACTATTACAAAATCTGTAGGAGCTGGAAGCACACTTACAGCTAAGCAAGTAAACTCAAGTGGAGCAGACATGCTATTTACAAGCAACAAGACAACTGTACTAAATGGTTCACCAGTATACTTCAAAGCAAATGCAATTTCAGGATACAATACCCCAGTATTAAAGATTAATAACGCAAGTCAAACAAATGCAACATATACTGGAAATGTAACAGCTGATATAACAGTTGCTTCTAGCGCAAGCATAATAACATACACAATTACATATACGTCAACTGTTGGAACAGCATCTACAGCAAATCCAACAACGTATAATGTAACAACACCAACATTTACATTAATAAATCCAACAAAAGATGGATATACATTTGCAGGCTGGACAGGAACAGGATTGTCATCGGCTAGCGAAAGCGTGTCTATAAATCAGGGAAGCACAGGAAACAGAAACTACACGGAAAACTGGACATACAGTGCAACACCTTCAATAGAACTAGTTGATTACAATACATTTAACTATAGTGCAACAGCAGGAGCATCATTCTTAGTAAGCACAACTCAAAGTTCTAAACCAGCAGCAAATGCTTCAGGTTGGACAACAAGTACAACAACAGGAGACTTGAGTTTGGCAGAAGGTACAACATACTACGTATGGGTTAAAGATTCAGCAGGTAATGTATCAGCTAACAGTGCAACAATAGCAGTAAGAACAATAACAAGAAGTGTTGGTACAGGAAGTACATTAACAGCAAATCATGTAAATTCAAGTGGAACAGCAGTAAGCTTTAACGGAAGCAATAAGGCATTTGTACTAAATGGAGCAACAGTATACTTAAAAGCAAATGCAAGCACAGGATATAATTCACCTGTATTAAAGATTGATGGTACAGCACAAACAAATGCAACATATACAGGAACAGTAACATCAAATATTTCAGTAGCAACAAGTGCAAGCATAGTAACATATACAATTACATATGCATCAAATGTAGGAACGGCTTCTTCAGTTGGAAATCCAACATCATACAATGTAACAACAGCAACATTTACATTAACAAATCCAACAAAAGCTGGATATACATTTAATGGTTGGACAGGTTCAAATGGTACAACAGCACAAACAACAGTAACAATAGCAAAGGGAAGCACTGGAAATAAGAATTACACAGAAAACTGGACATATAGTGCAACACCAGCAATATCATTAAGTGACTACAATACATTCACATATAGTGCAACAGCAGGAGCAGCATTCTATGTAAGTACAAGTTCAACAGCTCCAACAGCAAGTTCAAATCAAACAACATTTGCACTAAACAAGTGGACAACAGCAACAAATACAGGAGATTTAACATTAGCAGAAGGACAAACATACTATGTATGGGCAAAAGATGCTAATGGAAACATCTCTGCAAATAAAGCAACAATAGTAGTAAGAACAATAACAAGAAGTGTAGGAACAGGAAGTACATTAACAGCCAACCATGTAAGTTCAAGTGGAACGGCTATAAGCTTTAGCAGTAATAAAGCATATGTATTAAATGGCTCAACAGTATACTTTAAAGCAAATGCAAGCGCAGGATATAACAATCCAGTATTGAAGATTGGAAACACAGAACAAGCAAATGCAACATATACTGGAACAATAACTAAAGATATAACAGTAAGCACAAGTGCAAGCATTGTGACTTATACAATTACATATACTCCAAATGGTGGAACAGTATCACCTGCAAATCCAACATCATACAATGTAACAACACCAACATTCACAATTAAAGATTTAACAAAAGCTGGATATACATTTAATGGTTGGACAGGTTCTAATGGTTCTACACCACAAAAGAATATACAAATAACACAAGGATCTACTGGTAATAAGTCATACACAGCAAACTGGACATATAGTGCAACACCAACAATAACATTGGTTGATTACAATACATTTAACTATAGTGCAACAGCAGGAGCATCATACTTTGTAAGCACATCTCAAAGCACAAAGCCAAGTGCAACTGCTACTGGTTGGACAACAGCTACAACAACAGGAGATTTAACATTAACAGAAGGCACAACATACTATGTATGGGTTAAAGATTCTGATGGAAATGTATCTGCAAACAGTGCAACTATAATCGTAAGAACAATTACACAATCTATTGGAGCTGGAAGCTCATTAACTGCTAAACATGGAAGCTCAAGCGGAGCAAACATGACATTTAGTAGTAATAAAGTAAATGTATTAAACGGAGCTACAGTATACTTTAAGGCAAATGCTAATACTGGATACAATACACCAGTACTAAAGATAGATAACGTGGCACAAACAGATGCAACATATACAGGAACTGTAACTAAAAACATAACAGTTGCAACAAGCGCAACTCCAACTGTTTATACAATTACATTAAATAATCAAGATGCAACAACAGCAGGAACAACAGCAATTTATGAGAAATACGCAACTGGATATTATACAAACTCTACTGCAACATCACAGATGACAACATCTGCAAATGGAATAACAGTACCAGTAAGGACTGGTTATACGTTCGAAGGATATTACACAACAGCAGAGGGCGGAGATCAATATATCAGCAAGACGGGATTTATAACGTCTACTGCTAATAATACACACTTTACTTCAAATGGAACATTATATGCACATTGGTCAAAGACAATGAGTAGCTTGACGAATAGTGTAAGCCCAACAACATACGTATATGATGGAAATGCAAAAAAACCAACACCAACATCAAAAGATGGAAGCACAACATTAACAAAAGATACTGATTACTCAGTAGCATATTCAAGCAATACAAATGTTGGATTATCAACAGCAGTGGTAACATTCACAGGAAAGAATGTATACAATGGCACAACAAAGGCATTCTATACAGGAACAGCAACAGTAAACTTCACAATAACTAATGCCAAAATTACATTCAATGCATCATCAAATAGTGGCTTAGTAAGTGGAACAAGCCCACTATATGTAAAGAAAGGTTCAACAGGAATATATACAGGAGCAACCAACACAACAGCAGGAACAATACCAACAGCAACAAGAACAGGATACGACTTCTCAGGTTGGTGGACAGCAGCAAGTGGAGGAAGCAAAGTAATAAATGCAGATAAGAGTGTAGTAGCAAGTGTAAGTGGATGGACAGATGGAAGCAAGAATTGGCAAATAACAGCAGATTCAACACTATATGCACAATTCACACCACATGTATACACGATTACATTAAATAACCAAAGTGCAACAACAGCAGGAAGCTCAGCAATCTATGAGAAATATGCAACAGGATATTACAAAGATTCTGCTGCAACAACACAAATGACAACATCTGCAAACGGAATCACAGTACCAGCAAGAAGTGGATACACATTTAATGGATACTACACAACTGAAGCAGGTGGAGATCAATATATCAGCAATACAGGATTTATAACATCAACAGCTGATAATACGCATTTCACATCAAACGGAAACCTACACGCTCACTGGTCTAAACCAATGGGTAGCTTGACGAGCTCTTTAACCGGAACAGAATTTATCTACACTGGAAGTGCTATAAGCCCTACAGAGACAGTAAAAGATGGTAATACAACATTAACAAAGAATACAGATTACACAATTGCATATAGCAATAACACAAGCGTTGGAACTGCAACTGCAACATTAACAGGTAAGAATGCATATAATGGTACTACAAAGGCATTCTATACAGGATCAACGACAATTAACTATACAATTAGAAATGCAAAATTAACATTTAATGCAACGCAAAATAGTGGAGCATTAAGCGGAACAAGTCCTCTATATATTAGAAAAGGACAAACTGGAGTATTTACAGGACCAACAAATTCAACAGCTGGAACAATGCCAACAGCATCTAGAGGTGGTTATACATTTACAGGTTGGTGGACAGCAGCATCTGGTGGTAGCAAAGTAATAAATGCAAATGGAAGCATAGTTGCAAGTGTAAGCAACTGGACAGATTCAAGCAGTAAGTGGTTAAGAACAGAAGATTCAACAGTTTATGCACAATTTGTTGATGATATAGCACCAAGCAAACCAGTTATAACAGGAACAGTACTATCTAATAGTGCAACGTATACTTCTGGAACATGGATAAATGAGAAAGTATATACAACTATCACTTCAACAGATGCAGGAACAGGAGTTACTTCTATTCAATATTCAACAAATGGAGGATCTACCTGGAATACATTATCACTAGCTAGAAGCGGCGGAGTAAAGAATACTAGTGGTACAAGCACATATTATGGTAGTGAAGATTGGAATGTAACAAATAATAGACAATTAACAATATACTTCAGAGTAGTAGATGCTGCAGGAAATACATCACCAGCATCAGATCCATTCCAAGTTAAGTATGATATTCAAGAGCCAACAGCACTAGTAGCTAATAACCCAAGCAATGGAAACTGGACAAACGGAAATGTAACAATTACATTAACTGCTACAGAAAATGAATCAGGTATTGGCGAGTGGCAGTGGTATGATAATGGCGCTTGGACAACAAACTCATTAACTACAAATTCTGGAACAGGAACAATTACATATTCTGCAAATAGAGATGCAACATTGAGATTTAGAGTAGTAGATAATGCAGGAAACGTTTCTGCAGAAACAACAACAACTATTAAGATAGATAAAACAGTACCAACAGTAGTAACTGCTACACCATCATCTCAATATGATTTATCTAACTATGTAGACTTTAATGCAACAGATGCAAGTTCAGGAATTGCAGGATATAACATTACAGCTTCAAATACTGCACCTACAAGCTGGATTCCAGTTGTAAGTACAGTTGAACAAGCAACAGAAACTAAGTACGAGAATAGTGCAGCATGGGCTAGAGTATTCCACCACAATGTACATTGGGGTACAGTTCTATATGCAAGCAATACAGAAGCTCAATCAAGCAATACATTAGATAAGTATTCTGTACTTGGAAATATAGCAAACTATAATAACGGAGCAAATTGGGAATTCATGCTACAATACCCAAGAGTAGATGCAAGCAAGTATAATAGATGGACACAAACAGCAAACCCATTGGTGGCAAATACATCAGGAGTAGGTTATACAGCAGTAGGAACACCATCTTGGACTGGTAATAGCTGGGCAGGTATTGCTAAATCATCATCATCAAGCACATTTATAGATGGTTCTCCAGCTGACTCAAGTTGGTGGTACGCTATAGGTGCTAAAGGAGCATTTAATGGTGGTATTCCAGGACCTAACTCGACTATTGCTTCAGATGTTAACTTGTGGGCTAGAATAGACAACCTAGATGCAACAAGCGTAGCAGAATTAACTAGAAGAATCGGTGACTTAAGGGAAAATAAGACATACTATGTATGGGTAATAGACGCTGCAGGAAATACAGCATCAAAATCAGTAGCAGTTAATAAAGTTGATTTAACTAACCCAACAATTAGTATTACTTCAACTAATAATGTAGCTGCGACACAAACGGCAACATTAACAATTGGAGATAATGTTGGTGCTACGAAGTATTACTTTGGAACATTAAATCCAAATAATACAAACGTAACATGGACAGACATTACAAGTACTACAAGTACAACAATAGATAAGACAGTAGATACAGGAACAACATATTATGCAGCTGTTCAAGATTCAGTTGGTAATAGAGCAGTTACAAGTAAAGTATTCTATAAGACAACACTTACTCCAAATAAGGGAAGTGTCTCTCCAACAAGTGTTATCACAATGACTGGAAATTCATTTACAATACCAACACCAACTGCAGTTACAGGATATACATTCGCTGGTTGGTACACGAATTCTACATTAACAACAAGTGCAGGAACTACATACAAACCAACAGCAAATGGAACATTATATGGTAAATGGACAGAAAATGTTTATAACATTACATACAATTTAGATGGTGGAACAGTATCACCAGCAAACCCAGCAACTTATGGAATTACAACAGCTACATTTACATTGAATAATCCAACAAAAGACGGATATACATTCGCTGGTTGGACTGGTTCTAATGGAACAACACCACAAACAAGTGTACCAGTTGCTCAAGGAAGCACAGGAGATAAGAGCTATACAGCAAACTGGACAGCAAACAAGGCAACGATAACAATAAAGAATCAAGCTGTAGGCGGAAGCCTAACGGCTTGGTCAGCGAGCGGAATGAAGATAAGCTTAAGTACTAGTGATTCTACAGATAATGCAGCATTTAGCACAACAGTAACTAGTGGCTCAACAGCAACATTTAATAACACAATTACTGGAACAACATATTATATCTGGGCAGGAAAACATGAAGACGCTAAGACAACAACTGTATACACTGGAATAACAATTCAAGGTGGAGTAAATAAGACGGCAGATGTAAATTACTGCCAGATAAAGAGAACACAAGGAACAGGAACAACATTAACATCTAAGTGGGATAGCTCAAGCGGAACAACATTTACAGGAAACAAATATGCTTTAGGCGGAAATAAAGTAACTGTATATGCAAGTGCAACTGCAAATACTGGATATCATGGTGTAACATTGACTCATGGAACAACAGCTATAACAGCAACAGGTGGTACATATACAGTAAGTGCAGCAGAAGAGTTGAAGTCAACAGCAGTTGCAAATACATATCAAGTATCATTTAATTTGAATGGTGGAACAGGAACAGCACCTTCAAATGTAACTGCTACTTATGACAGTGCTATGCCGTCATTATCAACAACAGTTGCTCCAACAAAGACAGGATACACATTTATGGGCTGGTACGATAACAGCACATATACTAGTGGAACCCAGTACTATACAGCGACAGGAGCAAGTGCAAGAACTTGGAATAAGACTTCTGACGCAACATTATATGCAGGCTGGAAGATAAACCAATATACGTTAACAATTAATCCTGCTGGAGGAACATGGAATAATACGACTTCAAATACCACAGTTACACAAAACTATGGTACAACATATAATGTAGCAAATAATGCTACAAAACCGGGTTACGTATTTGGAGGTTGGAAGCTAACAGAAGGAAATGGCAATGTTACTTGGTACGACGATGGCGATCTTGTAAGGAGTTATGTAATAGATAGTACTTCAGCAACTGTACCAGGAGTTTATAATAATAAAGGAAATGGAACAGTAACACATACAATCGTATCAGATTCAACATCTTCAACAGGTTATTCATTGAAGATTGTAACTAATGGAACAGCTTCACCAAATGCTGGAGGATTTGTAAACTCTATTAATTCAGTAGCTGGAACAATTTACTACCATAAGATAGTTGCAAAAGTACCTACAGGATACACATTAAATATGGGTAATAATGCAATTGGCGCAGGTGGAACCAGCTATTGGGTAACAAGTAATGCAGGAACTGGAGATTGGGCAACATATATATATGCAGTATACACAGGATATAACGGACAATTTAGTAATTTTGGTCATGTATACTTAAAAGGAACAAATGAAACAAGTGTAACATGGTATGTAGAAGAAAGCACAATTTATCGTAGAGCTGCAAACTTAACAGCACTTCAAGCAACAAACATAGTATTTGAATTTGTAGATAGCAATGCAACATTAACTGCTCAATGGAGTGCATCAGGTACAGGATTGAATCTTGATAGACAAGGTGGAACATTTTGAAACTGAACCATTGGAGACAAATTTACTTCAAATATGGTTACACTAAGATATAATTCAACATATACAGCTACAAAAGTATTGCCATATTATATAAGCGATTCGGAATATGCTATTTATAAAACGGGTTATACATTTGACGGTTGGTACACAGCACCAACTGGTGGAACGAAACTATTTGATGCAACAGGAAAATTAGTTCCAAGTGTAACAAACTATTCAGATAGTTCGAGAAAATGGTTGTATTATGACAGTAACTTTATAGTTTATGCTCGTTGGATTGCACAACAATATACAATCAACTATGAATTAGATGGTGGAACAGCAGGAACTAATGCACCAACTAGTGCAACTTATGATACAGATGTATTAATAGACAACCCAATAAAGAGCGGATATACATTTGCTGGATGGACTTCAAGCACGCTAGGAACAAATGCTAAGGCTGGAAATTCAGCAAATCCAAGTGCAAATTGGTCAGGAAGCGCAACAACAAATACACACTTCATGAACTTAACAGATACAAATAATGGAGGGGTTACATTAACAGCAACATGGACTGCAAACAAAGCTACAATCACATTAAAGAATGGAACGGCTAATTACTCAAATAGCGGAATGACAGTACAATTAAGACCAAGTACATCTACAGGCACAGTTGCATTTGAAACAGTTGTAAGTAACGGATATCAAGCAGTATTCAATAACACTGTAAGTGGAGTAACATATAAGATTTATGCTGGAAAACATAGTAGAGATACTTCAACAATGGTAGACACAGGAATAACTGTAGCAGGTGGAGTAAATCAAAGTGCAACAGTAACATATTATGAAACAACTCTAAGCCAAGGTAACGGAACTACTCTTGTAGCAAAATATGACAGCTCAAGCGGTTCAAATGTTACAACTGGAGATAAAGTACTTGGAAATAATAAAGTAACAATCTATGCAAAAGCAACAGCAAATGATGGATATAACACACCTGTATTAAAGCATGGATCAACATCAATAAGTGGAGCAGAAGGAACATATACAGTAAATGCAGCAGAAGCAATTACATCAACAGCAACAGTAAATAAAGTAACAATTACATTATACAAAGATGGCACAGCATCAAGTGCATTGAATGGATACTCAATAGCAATAAGAACAAGTGCAAGTGCAGCGTCAAATGATGTTACAGGAGCAAATGGAACAACAGATGCAGCAACAACAAAAGTATTGAGCGGACCAATGAAAGCTGGAACAACGTATTACATCTTTGCAGGAAAAGATGCAAACCATAAGAGTGATTTAGTATACACGGGCGTAACGTTTACAGGGGCCGCCTCAGCGACTGCATCCCTAAATTACTACACATTAACAATGGCATTATCTAATACAACAGCAACAGTAAATGGAACAAGTGTAGCAAATAATGGAACAGTAGTAGTTGTAGGAGGAAGATCAGACGCTACAACAAATAACTATGGACATGCAATAGTTGCAACAGCAGCTTCTGGTTATACATTCAGTAGCTGGGCAGCAACAAGCGGAAGTCCAACATTAGGAAGCACAACAGCAGCAAGTACAACAGTAAAAGTAAATGCGGCAAGTAAAGTAACAGGAACAAGTGCTGCAAACAAAGCAACAATAACAATAAAGAAGACAGATGTAGGTGGAAGTGCAGCAAACTGGTCAGGAAGTGGAATGAAGATCAGCTTAAGTACAAGTAGTTCATCAGATACAGCAACATTTAGTACAACAGTATCA
>JAEEGF011188812.1_pt1 | contig 16705 bp, 14 predicted proteins | sample 9134171 | NCBI WGS metagenome assembly JAEEGF01 (sample SAMN16246542, study PRJNA631951) | gut metagenome | biome: gut microbiome; feature: rumen; material: AP-attached | host: Bos | place: Iran: Karaj | collected 2018-10
CGACCGCGTTGACGATCGTTGCGAAGTTGTCGTCCGCGAGGACCATGTCGGACGCGCCCTTGGTGACGTCCGTGCCGGTGATGCCCATGCCGATACCGATATCGGCGCTCTTGATGGACGGCGCGTCGTTGACGCCGTCGCCGGTCATGGCGGTGACCATGCCGCGCGCCTTCCACGCCTTGACGATCCGGGTCTTATGCTCCGGCTGCACACGGGCATAGACGGAATATTTCAGCACTTCCTCGACCAGCTCTTCATCGGTGAACTTGTCGAGCTCGGCGCCCACGATTGCTTCTTCGGGGTTGGTGATGATGCCCAGTTCGCGGCCGATCGCCACGGCGGTGTCCTTGTGGTCGCCGGTGATCATGACCGGACGGATGCCCGCCTCGCGGCACTCTTCGATCGCCGCCTTGACCTCCGGACGGACCGGGTCGATCATGCCGGTCAGACCGACGAAGACGAGTTCCTTTTCCAGATCGGCGGCGTCATAGCTCGCCGGTTCTTTCTTATACTGGCGCAAGGACACGGCAAGCACGCGCAGCGCACGGTCTGCCATGGCTTTGTTCGCCCGCAGGATATCCTTGCGGATGTCGTCGGTCATCGGCACGGTTTTGCCGGCAATGATGGCCTGGGTGCACTTCTTGAGGATCTCGTCGGGCGCGCCCTTGGTGTACTGGATGTAGCCTTCCTCCGTCTTGTGGACGGTGGACATCATTTTACGGCCGGAATCGAACGGCGCTTCGCCGATGCGTGGCTGCTTTTCGTTCAGCGCCTGCTTCGGAAGGCCGAGCTTATAGGCAAAGTTGACCAGCGCCGCTTCCGTCGGTTCGCCGACGGCGTTGTTGTTTTCGTCGAGCTGCGCGTCGCAGCACTGTGCCATGGCTGTGGCGATCAGCTCTTCGTCGTCGCCGTAGTGATCGACGACGGTCATCTTGGTTTGCGTCAGGGTACCGGGTTTATCCGAACAGATGATCTGCGTACAGCCGAGCGTTTCCACCGCGGTCAGCTTGCGGATCAGCGCCTGCCGTTTACTCATGGAGGTGACGCCGATCGAAAGGATGATCGTAACGACGGCGGGCAGACCCTCGGGGATCGCCGCCACGGCAAGCGCGATCGCGGCGATGAAGGTCGACAGCGCAATCTCGCCGAGCAGTACCATGGAGAACGGTTCGGACGAAGTGAACAGCTTTTCAACAATACCGACCACGAACACGAGGACGCTGATGCCGATGACGAGCTTGGTCAGGAACTTGGAAAGTTCCGCCATCTTCTTTTGCAGCGGGGTCTGTTCGTCTTCCGCTTCGCTCAGCGCGTCGGCAATCTTGCCCATTTCGGTATCCATACCGGTCGAAACGACGACGGCGCGGCCGCGGCCGTAAACGACGGTGGAACCGGAATACACCATATTCTTGCGGTCGCCAAGCGCCACATCTTCCTGCCCCTTCTGGAGATACAGCGTTTCGATCAGCTTCGTGACAGGAACGCTTTCACCGGTCAGCGCGGCTTCCTCAAGCTTCATGGAATGGCTTTCGAGGATCCGACAGTCGGCGGGCACGGCGTCGCCGGCCTCCAGCACGATCACGTCGCCGACCACGAGGTCTTCGCTTTTGACCGTGACGACCTTGCCGTCGCGCAGGACGTGCGACGTGGCGGCGGTCATCTGCATCAGCGCCTCCATCGCTGCCTCGGCCTTGCTTTCCTGAACGAGACTCATGATGGTGTTGATGATGACCACGGCGAGGATGATCAGCACGTCGGCGAATTCCGAAAGCTCAAACTTGCCGCTCGACTGCACCACGGCGACCACAGCCTGAATGGCGGCGGCGACGAGCAGCATGATGATCATCGGGTCGGCAAGCGCCTTGATCGTCTTCTTGAACAGGCTGTCCTTTTCGGCTTCCTTGAGCTTGTTCTTGCCGTTTTCCTCGAGGCGTTTCTGTGCCTCGGCGGACGAAAGACCGGCTTCGCTGCTGTGTACGGAAGCAAGGACCTCATCGGTGTTTGTCAGATAATACTTCATAAGCATGATCCTTCCTTTTGTGCATCGGTTGTTTCTATAAAACAGACCCTTAACATAGCAGATCGAGGCTATGTTAAAGGTCTCGCTCACATATCGCTATGCTCCGCAAACCAGCCGCAGGGCGACGGGTGTTGATTTGCGGACGGAAAAGCTACTCCCCTCTAACGGGTGCTATTCTATTAAATATAGTTTAGCACTAATTATGCCGTTTGTCAATGAAAAAATGACGCCGCAAAACTCGAAGAGATTCAGTCGGGATTGTTCCGTATCGGCAAAATGAAAGGCACGAGGCGTTTTTACAGTTTGTTCACGGAAAAAGAACACGAAAAACATAATAATTCTGTATAAAGTATAATAAAAAGATATAACCCCATTCCATGTACGAAAGGATGGTTTCCATGAAGAAAACCGTTTCCGTTCTCCTGTGCGCCGTGCTGCTGCTGACGGCGGCGATCCCGGCATTTGCTGCGGTCGATCCGTGGCGTGCCGGCAGCCAGCACCCCATCGTTTTCCTCGCGGGCGACGGCGAACCGATCTATGACGAAGACGACAACCAGATTTTGAAAATCAGCGAAAGCGGACTGCTCGGTCTGTTTCAGGGCAAAGGCGACGGGGAAGAGGACAACTCGGAGCTGTATATGTCGATCGCGAACGTGGTGATGCCGTTTCTGATCGACGGTCTGATCAGCGACAACTGGGATCCGTATTTTGAAAACCTCGAAAAAGAGATCGGCGACCTGTTCGCTGAGGGACGGCTCGACGATAACGGCGAAGCCCCCGCCGGCACCGGTATCTCCTCCGCCCGCCGCGCGCAGAACGAGGAAAACCGACACTGGGACAAAAAAGGCGGCAACGGCTATGACTTTTACAGCTACCAGTTCTGGTACGACTGGCGGCTCGATCCGCTGGAGATCGCCGTGCAGCTGCACGATTATATCGCTGACGTGAAGGCCGCGACCCATTGCGACAAGGTGTCGCTCGGCTCCGCGTGTCTCGGCGGCAACGTCGTGCTCGCTTACCTTTCTCTTTATGGAGCGGACGACCTCAACGGCGTCGGCATGATCGCGCCGCTCGCCAAGGGCTCGGAATTCCTCAGTCAGGCGATCAGCGGCCGGTTCCATCTCGATATGGAAGGGCTCAACCGTATCCTCACCGATACGAGTTCCATCGACCGCTTCGATATGCCTGCCTTCGCGACCGCGACGATCGACCTGCTTTCCAAGAGCGGTATGTTCGGTGCGCTGAGCGATTCGTTCAAGAAAAAGATCTACGCCAAGGTGATCGAAGGCGTGACCTCCGCGCTGGCGATGTCCACGATCTTCACGATGCCGTGTTACTGGGCGTGCGTGGCAGACGAGGACTTTGATAACGCGCTGCTGTATGTCTTCGGCGAAGAAGGCAGCGAAAAGCGCGAAAAATACGCCGGTTTGATTGAAAAGATCGAAAACTATCACAACACGGTCGCGGTCAACGCCGACGCGCTGATGCAAAGCGCTGCTGACAGCGGCGCCAATATGGCGATTCTTTGCAAGTACGGGTTCCAGATGGTGCCGATCTGTGAAGAGAGCTACCTCGTTTCCGACCAGTACATTTCGGTCAAAAACGCCTCCTTCGGCGCGACGACCTCGACGATTTTCGATACCCTTTCCGACGACTACATCGCGCAGCGCAAAGCCGAGGGCAAGGGCAAGTACATTTCGCCCGACAAGCAGGTTGACGCTTCCACGTGTCTGTTCCCGGATTACACGTGGTTCACAAAGAACTCCACCCACACCCTGCGCACGGATGCCGAAGTCCGCATCATGTATTCCGTGATGACGGCGGATCACCAGATGACGGTCGATGACTTCAACTACGGGCAGTACATGGTGTATGACCACGAAGCGAAGACCACGGCAAAGATGACGACCGAAAACTGCAATACCGAGCACTGGACGCAGGACGAAATGAAACAGCCGACGAGCAAGAAGGACACGATCTACAACGGGCTGCTTTCGTTCTTCAAGTGGATCATTGAGCTGTACAAGCTGCTGAAAACGAAGTTCGGTTAATCCCCACACATAAGCGCAAAAAAACCACCGGTCACAAAACCGGTGGTTGCTTTTTGTTCAGTTGTCCAGATACTGCGTCGCGCCGCCCGCTTCCGCGGAGCGGTACGCCGCCAAAAACAGCCGGACCGCCTTGCCGCCCTCATAGGCGTCGATCGAAAACGGTTCGCCCGTTTCGAGACAACGGTAGAATTCCTTGATCAATTTGCGGTGTCCGGTGCCCCAGTAGGCTTTGCTGCCGGTGGCGCTGACCGTTGGACGGACGAGCACCATCGCGTCGCCGTCAGGAGGGACGAAGGACAGCACGGGACCCTCCAGCCGCAGCACGCCCTGTTCGACGAACAGATCGATCACGACCGCCGCGTTGCAGGCGAAAGCCGTCGTGGCGTTCAGCTGCGCGAGCACGCCGTTTTGGAAACGGCAGCGAACGAGCGCCGTGTCTTCGACGTCGATCACGTCCTGCAGATGGTCGTTCGCCATGTGCGCCTGTACCGAAACGGCCGGGGAGGCGGCGAAGTACTGCAACAGGTCGAGCGTGTGGACCGCCTGATTGATCAGCACGCCGCCGCCCTCGCGGCTCTTTCGGCCGTGCCAGTCGTCGCTGTAATAGTCTGCGCCGCGGCACCAGTCAACACTGGCGCGGATGGCAAGCAGCTTGCCGTAGGTTCCTTCTTCAAGGAGACGTTTCGCTTCCTTCGCGCCGGTGTTGCAGCGGTTCTGGAAGCAGATGCCGACCTGCCTGCCGCTTTCCGTCTGCGCTTTTTGCAGCTTGAGCAGATCGTCAGGCGTGATCGCCGCAGGCTTTTCGCAAAAGACGTGGCAGCGTTTTGCGAGCGCGTCGAGCGCCATCGGCACGTGGAGATCGTGCGGCGTGCAGATGTGCACGGCGTCGGGTTTCTCGCGCAAAAGCATCTCTTGATAATCGGTGTAGGCGCGGCCGCCGTACTGCTTCGCGGCGGCGTCTGCGCGTTCGGGGCGGATGTCGGCGACGGCGCACAAAGACACGTTGTCCAGCGCGTCGAGCGCCTCAAAGTGCTTTTTCGAGATGCTGCCGCAGCCGATCAGTGCAACCTTCATGGTGTCTCCTTTATGCGCCGAGCGCAGCCGTGATCGCTTTGAGCGCGTCCGCGGCGGCTTTGAACGACGCCGCGTGGGTCGGGTAGGCATGGACGGGCATCGCGCGTTCGGTCTCGCTGTTCGCTTCGAGGGCTTCGAGTCCCGCGAAGACCTGCAGGTGCGGTTCGAGCGTGAGGATCAGATCGCCCTCGCGCTGCGCGATCCGGCGCAGAATCTCTTTGACGTTGCCGTCACCTTCTCCGGCGGGGACAACGCTCGCGTCCGCGTACAGCGCGTCCTTGATGTGCATATACTCGATATAGGGTTCAAGCATCTCAAACGCTTTCAGCGTATCGACGCCGCACTGGACGAAGTTCGCCGGGTCGAAGACGCCGCGCAGGTGGCGGACATTCTGCAGCACGTCGAGGCAGCGCTCGGCGTTGTCGCCGTAGATGCCCTTTTCATTTTCGTGACAGCAAAGGACGCCATGCTCATAGCCGTAGTCCGCCATCGCCTGGACACGGCGCAGAACTTCGTCGCGGTTCGCTTCGTAGTCGTCGTCGCTGTCGAAATAGAACGAGAAGATACGGATATACGGCGCGCCGAGGATCTTCGCCACTTCGATCGTGTTCTTGAACGCTTCGAAATGCGGGGCGAAGTCGTCCTTGATCTTGATCTTGCCGTAGGCAGAGCCGATCGCGGAAAGATGCATCCCGTTTTTGTCGAGGATCGCCCGCAGCTCCTTCGCCTTCTCGGTTGTGATGTTGTTGATGTTCGGGTCGCTGCCGAAGCCGCGCAGCTCCATGTGGGTGATGCCGTTCGCTTTGCAGGCGTCGATCTGTCCCTGCAGCGTCGCTTCGCCGCTTTCATCGCTGAAGGCGGAATAGAGAAAATGAACCATATGAGAACCTCCTGTCATTTTCGATCGCCTCAGTATAGCACGTTTTGCCTTTCGTTGCAAGAGGAAAAGAGAATAATTAAGCTTTCTTGATTAATGTTGCGTTTTTTGCCGTTCGGTGGTAAACTGAAAGAGAACAAAGCAGCAGGAGGAGAAAACCATGAAAGTAACGCTTTGCGCGTTCGCGGACGAAGCGGCGAAGGACCTTGCCGGTCAGATCGACGCGCTCAAGAAAAACGATATTCCTTTGCTCGAGCTGCGGGGCATCGACGGCAAGAACGTGATGGACCTCACGCCGGACGAAGCGCGGCAGTATAAGGCGGCGTTTGACGAAGCGGGAATTGCCGTCTGGTCGCTCGGCGCGCCGCTCGCGAAGATCCCGGAAACGGTCAAAATGGAAGCCTATCTCGAAAAGGTGAAGAACCTTTGCGAAGTCGCGCAGATCCTCGGCGCAAAGAATATCCGCGGGTTCAGCTTTTACCCGTCGCTTTTCGGTTTCCACGAGGACCGGATCGTCGAAAAGCTGCGCGTGCTCGTGGCGCTGCTCGGGGAATACGGGCTGCACTACTGCCACGAAAACGACAGCGGTCTTTACGGCAGCACGGAAAAGCGGGTGCAAAAGCTCCTCGCCGCGATCCCGGAGATGCAATATGTCTATGACCCGGCGAACTTTCTGCGCAGCGGGCAGAAGGCGGACCTGACGCTCGAAACGCTGGCGGACAAGGCCTATTACTTCCACTTCAAGGACGCTGAACGTAAAAAGATCGTCCCCGCGGGTTTCGGCGACGGCCAGCTTGACCGGTTGATCGGGTCGCTGCGGCGCGACACGGTGATCTCCGTCGAGCCGCATCTGCTGCTCTTCCGCGGCAGCAAACGCTTTAACCAAAGCGAGCTTTACGGCAAATACGACCTCAAAACACCGCGCGGCCGGTTCGACTGCGCTGTGGCGGCGACCAAACGCCTGTTGTCGCAGCAGGGCTTCACCGACTGCGGCGGCTATTTTGAAAAAAGGGGAGAGGGCAATGAAACGGAATAAAGCGCGGATCGGCATCATCGGCTTCGGCAACCAGGGCAGCGCCTATGTGCGGCTGCTTAAGGCGGGGCTTGTCCGCGACGGTGTGCTTGCCGCGGTCTGCGACAATAACGAACAGAAGCTGAACGCCCAGTGCGAACGCTTGAAGCTCAGCGTTCCGCGCTTCACCTCGCACGAAGAACTGCTGAAGAGCGGTACTGTCGATGCAGTGATCGTCACGACGCCGCACTACTTCCACCCGCCGATCGTGATTGACGCGCTGAACGCAGGGATTCACGCCATGAGCGACAAGCCCGCCGGCGTTTACACGAAGCAGGTCAAGGAGATGATCGCTGCCGCCGAGGCGCACCCGGATTTGATCTTCGCCATTATGTTCAACCAGCGCACGAACAAGGCCTATCAGCGCATGCGTACGATGATTGCAAACGGCGAGCTCGGCGACGTCAAGCGCGTCAACTGGATCATCACCGACTGGTACCGCCCGCAGTCCTATTACGATTCCGGCGCGTGGCGCGCCACGTGGAAAGGGGAGGGCGGCGGTGTGCTGTTCAACCAGGCGCCCCATCAGCTCGATCTGCTGCCGTGGATCGTCGGCATGATGCCCTGCAAAATGCAATCGCACTGCCACTTCGGCAAATGGCACGACATCGAGACCGAGGACGACGTGACGGCCTATATGGAGTTTCCGAACGGCGCCACGGGCGTGTTCATCACGTCCACAGCGGACTGCCCCGGCACGAACCGGCTGGAGATCCTCGGGACGAAGGGTAAGCTCGTCTGCGAGAACGGGCAAAAGCTGGTCTTCACCGAAAACAAGACTGACGAGCGCGAATTCAACCGCACCTACAAGGGCGGCTTCGGTTCGCCGAAAACGAAAAAAAAGGTGCTGCAGCGCCATGCCGTCAGTAAGATGCACCTCGGTATACTGCAGAACTTCGCCGCGGCGATTGTCGGCAAGGAGCCGCTGAAAGTGCCCGGTGCGGACGGCATCAACGGCGTCGAGATGATGGACGCGATGCTGCTCTCGCAGTGGCTTGGCAAAGCCGTGGAGATGCCGATCGACGACGACCTCTATCTTGCGGAGCTGAACCGGCGCATCGAAAGCGGCCGTCCGCTCAGGGAAGACAGCGGCGTGGTGCTGGATACAAAGGGGACGTATTGAGCTCGTAGGGGCGGCCATTGGCCGCCCGCTGTTTAGATTGCAAAAAGCTTTCCCCGCGGAACAATCCGCTGCGGTTGATTCACATGATCCTGCTATCAAAATAACAACCCCCGGCCGAAGGTCTCCTCGGTCGGGGGTCTTACTATGCGTTCGCGCAGGAAGACGCTTTGTTATGCCGCACCGTCCTGACGCGCGCTGTCTGCTGACGGCTGACGACTGTCGACTTTTTCTTTGAATACGACGTCTCCGTTCTCCAGCTCGCAAACATACGCGTGGTTCGCCGAGACAGTGCCTTCCAGAATCTGCTCGGAAAGCTTGTCTTCGATCTTCGTCTGGATCGCGCGGCGCAGGGGCCTTGCGCCGTAGACCGGGTCGAAGCCCTCGTCGGCGACCATGTCGACGACCGGCTGCGTGAAGTCCATTGTGATCTCCATCGCGGCAAGGCGGTCCTTCGTCTGCGCGAGCATCCGCTGCGCGATCTCGCCGATTTCACCTTTCGTCAGCTGGTTAAAGACGATGATCTCGTCCACGCGGTTGAGGAACTCGGGGCGGAACGCCTGCTTGAGCTCGCCGAGGACGGCTTCGCGGATCTTCTCGTCCGAAAGAGACTCGCCCTTTTCGCCGGAAAAGCCGATCGATTTGCCGCTGCCGGCAATCAGCTTTGCGCCGAGGTTGCTTGTCATAATGACGACTGTGTTCTTGAAGTCGACGCGCCGGCCCTGCGAATCGGTCAGAATGCCGTCGTCTAGGATCTGCAGCAGCATGTTGAACACGTCGGGATGCGCCTTTTCGATCTCGTCGAAGAGGACGATACTGTAGGGCTTGCGGCGGACCTTTTCGGTCAGTTGGCCGCCCTCCTCATAGCCGACGTAGCCCGGCGGCGAGCCGACCAGACGCGAGGCGTTGTGCTTTTCCATATATTCGCTCATGTCGAGGCGGATCACAGCATTCTCGTCGCCGAACATCGCCGCGCCGAGCGCTTTGCAAAGCTCGGTCTTGCCGACGCCCGTGGGGCCGAGGAAGATGAACGAGCCGAGTGGCCGTTTCGGGTCCTTGAGCCCGCTTCTGCCGCGGCGGATCGCTTTCGCGACGGCGGAGACCGCCTTGTCCTGTCCGACGATGCGGCGGTGCAGCTCGGTTTCGAGGTCCAGAAGGCGTTTGCTCTCTTCGCGCGTCAGCTCCGTCGTCGGAATGCCCGTCCAGCCGGAGACGATCTGCGCCACCTCGTTGGCGGTCACTTCGCCGCCGGAATGGGAGGCTTCCTCTTTCCAGTTGGTCTTCTGCGCCGTGAGGGCGGACGTCAGCTCCTTCTCTTTGTCGCGCAGCTTCGCGGCTTCCTCAAAGTCCTGCGCGCTGACTGCGGCGGCCTTCTCTTCGTTGATCTTCTTGATCTGATCTTCGAGATTCTTGATCTCGGGCGGGACCGTGTAGGCGCGCAGCCGGACCCGCGACGCCGCCTCATCGACGAGGTCGATCGCCTTGTCGGGCAAAAACCGGTCGGTGATATACCGCGCGCTCATTTTAACGGCGGCGGTGATCGCTTCGTCAGTGATCTTGACCTTGTGGTGCGCTTCGTACTTATCCTTGAGGCCGCGCAGGATCTCGATCGCTTCCTCCTCGCTCGGTTCGCCGACCTTGACGGGCTGGAACCGGCGCTCGAGGGCGGCGTCCTTTTCGATATGCTTGCGGTATTCCTCGAGCGTGGTCGCGCCGATGACCTGCAGTTCCGCGCGGGCCAGCGACGGCTTGAGAATGTTCGCCGCATCGACGGCGCCCTCGGCGGAACCGGTGCCGATCAGGTTGTGCACTTCGTCGATGAAGAGGATGACGTCCTTCGCCTTGATGACTTCCTCGATGCAGCCCTTGATCCGTTCTTCAAAGTCGCCGCGGTACTTCGTGCCGGCGACCATGCCGGTCAGGTCGAGCGCCACGATGCGCTTGTCTTTGAGCAGCTCGGGTACTTCACCCTTGGCAATCTTCAGCGCCAGGCCCTCCGCGATCGCGGTCTTGCCGACGCCGGGTTCGCCGATCAGGCAGGGGTTGTTCTTCGTCCGGCGGGAAAGGATCTGGATCACGCGCTCGATTTCCTGCTCACGGCCGATCACGGGGTCGATCTCGTTGTTCGCCGCCTTCTGGGTCAGGTCCTGTCCGTACTGGTCGAGTGTCGGGGTGGCGGCGTGCTGCTGCGCGCCGCGTTTGGCACCCGGCTGTCTTGCGGAAAAGCCCTTGGCGCCGTCTCCGGCGCGGCTCGCTTCGTCACTGAGCAAAGACAGTGAAACGCCGAGCTGCGTCAGAATAAAGCAGCCGCAGCTGTCGGTCTCCTGCAGCAGCGACTGGAGCAGGTGCTCCGTGCCGACATAGCCGGCGTCCGCGTTTTTGGCGAGGGTAATCGCTTTTTCAATGATGTGCTTGCTGCGCGGGGTGAAATCGTCGGGCGAGAGCACGGTCGGGATTCCGACGCCGACGGTCTGACGGATCAGCGTATCGACGTTGGCGCTGGTGACGCCCTTGTCACGCAGCAGTTTGGTCGCCGCGCCGTTGTCCTCGCGGACAAGGCCCGCAAGCAGATGCTCGGACCCGATATAGGTGTGTCCGAGGTTTTCCGCGACCTCGATGGCAGAGTTGAGGGCGCGGTTTGCTTTTTCGGTAAAACCGGTGAATTTATACATACTATTCAACTCCTTCTTTTGAGAAGACCGCCGATTGCTCAGCGGTCTGTCGGTGGATTCGGTTATGGACGGGGGTTACTTGCTCTGGAGCGTTTCTTTGACCTTCTGCGCACGCATCACATCGCGTTCCGCAGGGGTGCAGGCGCGTCCTGCCGCCGCCTGCAAAGTGGCGGGCTGGATCTCCGTCAGCAGCCTGTTCAGCGCATCCATCGGGAGATCGAGAATGCCGAGCGCCGCACCGAGGCGAACAAGCGAGAGCAGATCGGTGCATTCGCTGCACGAGAGCATGTAGGCGCTGGTCAAAATCCCGTAGGCGCGATAGATCTTGTCAATGAACAGGTTGTCGGTCTTGAGCGACTGACGCGCCTGCGCCTCCTGTTCCATGATCTGCTTCGCAATGGATGCGAGGTTCTGGATCGCCGCCTGCTCCGAGATCCCGAGCGTGACCTGGTTGCTCAGCTGGAAGATCTCGCCGACTGGCTTGCTGCCTTCGCCGTAGGTGCCGCGCAGGGTCAGTCCGAGCTTCGCGATCGTCGAAGACAGCCGCGGCATCAGACCGGCGCGGGAAAGCGCGGGCAGGTGAAGCATCACCGAAGCGCGCAGCGCCGTCCCGAGATTGGTCGGGCACTGGGTCAGATAGCCAAGCTTTTCGTCGAACGCGATCGCGGTGCGGCTCGCGAGCTTCTCGTCAAGGGCGTTCGCTTTACAGTAGGCGGTCTCGAGCGACAGCCCCGGTTCGATCACCTGGATGCGCACATGGTCCTCTTCACAGAGCATGATGGACACGGTCTCGTCTTCGGAAAGCAGCAGCGCGCGTCCCTCCGCGTTGGAGGCGAACTCCGGGCTGATCAGATGCTTTTCCGCCAGCGATACCGCTTCGACGGGGGAAAGCTCGTTCATTTCAAGATAGCGCAGACCGCAGTCTGTGTCGAGCAGCGCATCGCGGATCGCGGCGTTGACCTGCTTCTTTTCGGCGACGGAAAGCCGGGCGGGGAAGGGGTGATCTTTCAGATTGCGCGCCAGTCGTATTCTCGTGCTGAGCACGATGCTGTCAAATGCCTGGTCTTTCATATTACTCTTCCTCCTTCAGCGCCTTGATCGCGTCGCGCAGTACGGCGGCTTGTTCAAAGTTCTGGCTTTCGATCGCCTGCTGCATCTGTTTTTGCAGATCGGCGAGTTTGTCTTCCTTCGTCGGCTTCTGCGGCGCCTGTTCGGCCGCTGCGTCCGCGGCGATCATCTGCGGGGGACGTTTGCCGGCGTGTTTGGCACGGCCGTGGATCCGCTGGATCGAGGGAAGCAGCCGGTCATAGAACGTCTCGTAGCAGTCGGCGCAGCCGACCATGCCGGTGCGCACGATCTCTTCGAACGAGCTGCCGCAGGTGGCGCAGCGTTCCGACTGTCTGCCCGCGAGGGCGAGCGGCGCGTCGCCGAAAAAGCCGGCGAAGATGTTGGGGATACTCAGCGAAAAATCATCGAAAAAGCTGTCGAAGCCGAGCTTCTTTGCGCAAGCGGCGCAAAGGTGCTGCTCCGTGGCTTCTCCGTTGACGACCCTTTTGATGTGGGTCGTTGCCTGTTCTTTGGAACAATTTTGACATAACATAATCATTACCTCCTAAGTTAAGTTTGCAAAGCGAGCAGCATCTGTTTGAAGATCGCCGCCCGGACGGCGTCGCGCCTCGCCGGGTCGATCAGCCGCAGCGCGTTGTCTCCGGTTGCCGCAAGCAGCAGCGACGCGTCCCGTTTTGTGAGCAGGTCCAGATAGACAAGGTTGACCAGATGGGACCGGCAGGTCTTTTCGTCCAGCGTGTCGCCGATCGCGTTGAGCGTATGCATCAGCGCCGTGCCGCGGTCGCAGTGGATCCGCGTGATCTTGATATACCCGCCGCCGCCGCGCCGGCTTTCCACGATATAGCCGCGTTCCGGCGTGAAGCGGGAGGCGAGGACATAGTTGATCTGGCTTGGCACACAGCCGACGGTCTGCGCGAGGGTGTTGCGCTGGATCTCGACCTCGTCCTGATTCTCCATCATCTCGGAGATCATGTGGGCAATGATATTACTGAGGTTCACGGTGTTCTCATCTCATTTCTTTTCATTCAGTCGTTTTTGACTTTGACTATCTTTGACCTTTGTGGCTTTTATTATAGCCGATTTCGCCGGAATATCAAAGGTCAAAAAAGGTCAAAATTGAGATTGCGATATCATATATCTCGCGAATCCTTTGTTTTTCTTACAAAATCAAAGTATTTCGCAATTTTTCAAATTCTGAAACACCCATAGCATTAGTTTGACCTTTTCAAGGCGGCGCTATACAAATTAAATATTGTCACACAGCGGTGCAGGGCGCGTATAATGACAATGGAACGCGCTTTGGCGCGAACCGAAAGCGGAAAAAGGAGGTCGGACTCATGTCCTGCAACAATTCTTTGTTCGGTACGAACTGCTGCACCTGGCTGATTATCATCCTTCTGCTTGTGCTGTTCAACAACGAGGGCATCTTCGGCGGCTGCGGCTGCGGGAACGGATGCGGCAATGGCTGCGGCAACGGCTGCGGCTGCTGACGGCGCGGCATAAAAAGAGACCGGAGGTCATCCTCCGGTCTGCTTTTTTGTGTTTGGATTAGTCCGCGTTGAACTCCTCAAAATCTTTGAAGAAGCCGAACGCTTTTTCGAGCACACGGATCAGCGCCTGGAACGCCGCCTTGATCACGCGGGTCGTGTGGATGTCGCTGTCTGTCTTCGGCGCGAAGACAGGCGTCAGCTTGACTTCGTGGTCCACATAGATCTTGTCGCCCGGATAGTAACGGTTGTTGTCCTGATCGATCCAGTAGAGGAAATCGTAATCGATGGCGATCGGCGTGTCGGCGGAAACAGTCAGCCAGCCGGGACCATCATAGCGGAAGGTCGGCGAGGGTTCATACATCACCGGGATGCCGCCCTTGGCATAGATCACGGCATAGATCTTGGTCTCATCCTGGTCGTTGCCGGCGAAAACGCTCAAACCGATGCTCATGAGGGAAACAAGACTGATAACAACAAGTAAAATGGCGATAACTTTTTTCATAAGAATGCCTCCTTCTTATTTTTCGACTTATTATATAATAGTTTTATCCATCTATATTTCTGAATCGGAAAAATAAGGAAGGAAACGAGAAAAAAATCATCAAATGTTTTCCAAAAGATATCAGCGGGTTGGATAATCAGAGAACATTTCTGAATGATCGGCGGTCTGCGACGGTGGCTCATAGTCTGTCAGAGGACGGAAGACATACCCCTGTGCGCGCGCTTCGTCGATGATGGCGCCCAGCGCTGCGGCGTTGTCACTGGACACCGCGTGCAGCAAAATGACCGCGCCGGGGTGCAGCCGGTCGAGCACCGTCTTCTTTGCTGTTTCCGCGCCCTGCACGTTGGTGACGTCCCAGTCGTTATAGGCGACGGACCAGAACACGCTGCGGTAGCCCAGAGACTGCACGAGATCGAGCGCACTTTCGCTGTATTCCCCGGAGGGAAATCGGAAATACTTCGCGCAGTAGCCGAAGTTTGTACGCAAATAGTTTTCTGTCTCCTCGATCTCCTCTTTCATCAGCGTGCGGCTGATCGACGGAAACGACGGGTGCGTATTCGAATGGTTGCCGACAAGATGTCCTTCGCGGATCATCCGCGCGATCAGGTCGGGCTGCTTCCGGATATGGTCGAGTGTACAGAAGAACGCGGCAGGGACCTGCTTTTCCAGAAGCGTGTCGAGGATCTTTGCCGTGAGGTTCTCACATTCCCAGCCGCAGTCGAAGGTCAGATAGAGGACCTTTTCTTGGCTTGTCCGGTCGAGCGTCAGCGCGCCGTAGCGGTCGAAGGTATCCTGAAACGACTCCACGGTGTAGTGCGCTTTGCCGCCGCTCGCGGGACCGTGGGAATGCTCCTTTTTCGCCGTCGAAAGTCCGCGGCTGTTGGCAGGATCCTCGACGGTATAGTGCACGGCGGGGAGCGGCGCAAAGCCGCTTTTGGTGCTGTCGTCCGGCGCGCCGGTGATCACGCCGCCGAGCGCCGGCTGCACATCGCGTGTTTCCGGCGCGGGGACCTCGGTGGACTGCGCCGCGGCGGCGCTGCTGCTTTGCGCTTCTCCGGTGCTCTGATCACTGCTGCTTTCGGACGAAGCGCTGCTTTCGCCCGGGTTCGGGACGCCCTGCCGGTCATCGACGCAGCCGGCGAAAAGCAGCAGAATCGCAGCGCACAGCAGCAGGCAGCACAATCGTTTCATTCGCTTATTTGAACAGATCCTGCACATCGTCGAGCATCTCGCCGACCTGACGGATCGCCTTGGTCGCCTTTTTCTTATACATCTTCTTCATCGACGGGCTGGCTGTGGCGGCGCCGACCAGCAATGCGCACGAGCCGACCGCCATCGCCGCGCCGAGAGAACCCATTACGGTTTTTGCTTTCATGGTGTTGCACTCCTTTTCTTGATGGTATCTTTATTGTTTGCCGCGCTTTGATGAAAAATAAAAGGAAATAAGCGGAAATACCTTTGCAAACGGTCCGATTCGTGCTATAATAGAAAAACAAAAAGGGAGATGATCGTCCGTGCCGACGCTGAATATCGTATTGGTGGAACCGCAGATTCCGCAGAATACCGGCAATATCGCCCGCACCTGCGCCGCGACCGGCGCGCGGCTGCACCTGGTGGAGCCGATGGGCTTTCACGTCGATGACAAAAAGCTCAAGCGCGCGGGGCTCGACTACTGGTATTTGCTGGACATCACCTACTACGACGGGTGGGACGATTTTCTGGCGCGCAACCCGGGCGCGCAGTGCTTCTTTTTCACAACGAAAGGGCGAAAGGTCTTTACCGACGAAAGCTATCCGGAGGATTGCTATCTCGTCTTCGGACGCGAAGACGCAGGGCTGCCGGAGCCGCTGCTGCGCCGCCATCCGGACCGCTGTGTGCGGCTGCCGATGCGGGAGGAGGCGCGGAGCCTGAACCTTTCCAATACGGTGGCGGTCGGCGTGTACGAGGTGCTGCGGCAGTGGGGCTATCCCGCGCTGCAATGGCAGGGGCAGCTGCACCACGGCACATGGGATGACGCCGACATAAAGGGGTGATCGTATCAAACAGACGTCTACGGTACTCAAAATCGTCGCGGCGGGGACAGCGCTGAACCTGCTGCTGTTCGGCGTGAAGCTCTATGTTGGGCTGTCGGTCAACAGTATCTGCATCTGGTCAGACGCGATCAACAACCTAGCGGACGCGCTCTCGTGCCTCGTGACGCTTTGCTTCTTCTGGGCGACGCTGCGGCTCGGCGCGCGCGTCCAGCCGGAGATCCCGGTGAAAGGGGAGCGGCTGCTGTCGTTTTTGCTGTCTTGCGTCGTGGCATTTGTCGGTGCTTCGTTCGCCTATTCCTCGCTCGAGCGGCTGATGTATCCGACGCCGGTCTGGTTCTCGGTCCGGTTTTTCTGCATCGTGCTGCTGACTGCGTTTGTGAAGCTCGGGATGTTCTTCTTTTACCGCGCCTTCGCCCGCAGAACGCAGTCGGACGTGCTGCGCGTGCTGCAGGCGGACAGTTTGATGGACTGCTTTATCACGACGGCGACGCTGCTTTCGTTTACCCTGACACGCTGGCTTTCGTTTGCGGTCGACGCGATCTTCGGCCTTGCAATCAGCGTCTTTCTCTTCGTCGGCGCTGCGAAGCTTATCGCAAGCCATCTGCGCGCGCTGCTCGGCTATGTGAAAAAAGAGACGCGCGATCAGATCGAAACCGCGATCGTTTCCAAAAAAGAACTTGCAAAATTCGAAAAAAGACAGTATGATATCTGTAAGAACAAAAAGTT
>JAEEGF010389051.1_pt1 | contig 16701 bp, 25 predicted proteins | sample 9134171 | NCBI WGS metagenome assembly JAEEGF01 (sample SAMN16246542, study PRJNA631951) | gut metagenome | biome: gut microbiome; feature: rumen; material: AP-attached | host: Bos | place: Iran: Karaj | collected 2018-10
GTAAACTTAAGCAAGGATCCTACAATGGCTATTCCGCATCTCAACATCCCTCACGACAATTATACGGTCTACCGCATCGCGAAAGAACTCGGTCAGGGACGCCTGAAGTGCTATGACTACTTTGCAGACCAGAATATGTACACTGCCGATGTTCTGGGTCAGGCATCTAGGATCGTCGAAGCGGTCATTTTGGGAATGCCTCTGCCAAGCGTAGGCGCAGAGATGGACAAAGAGGGCGTTCTTACTTTCATAGACCGCATGTTCATCATAAACTGCCTCGTATCGTTCATGGAAGGAAAGTTCAACCTCATCCGTCTGAATATCCTGAAGGACTTCGAGGGAAAGTACTACAAGGATATTCTTCCGATCTACCAGAACCGCATAGACGACGCTAAGATCTCGGTTTACTGGTATCCGTTCAACTCAGACGTGGCACTTACACAGATTTTCGATCTGTCTATTCGAGGCGCTTTCTAGAATAGGGTTTAGAGTCCGTCTGAATTTTCTTATATTTAATAGGTAAGATCCAAGGAGACAAGCTATGCTGACAAGAATCATATTCGACACCGACAAGATCAGCGAAACGGCCATCAGGTCTCTTGAAGACATTATCGCTCTTAAGCTGAAGGCCGATACTGGTACTAGTTGGGGCGACGAGATCGAGATAGAAGACTATCTGAATCCGTCTCAGGTGATGAAGTTGATGGATCTGCTAAAGCCGAAGATGAGAGCCATCGACGAAATTCGAATCAACGCTCGATAAGCTATGAGGAGTAACTATGACGAAGTTCATATTCAATGATGATGAAGTCGAACAGAACCAGATCCGTGAACTAGCAGACACCTTGCGAAGAAAGGGATTCGAAGTAGAAGTCAGACACGGTTGGGTCGTCGAGATCGAAGACGAAATGAACGCTATCGACCTGAAGAACATTCTTGACCTAATCGACGACACTATCGGGCTCGACTTCGTAGAGCACATCAACGTCAACCGCTAACAACAACTACAAGGACCTTAACTATGAAGAACGAAACTAAGACCTGCGACATCTGCCATGAGTCTTTCATCGGCTATGGCAACAACGCCGAGCCTCTCGTCAAGGACGGCATCTGCTGCGACAAGTGCAACGGCAAAGTGATCGAAGAGCGCATGAGACTCTTCCTGAAGTCGCAGAGGAGCCCCTCATTTCTATTTTAGACTATGAGCGACGCTAAAGAGACAGAGAGAATGAGATCCGAGAGGATCACTGGTTCTGACAATGGCAGAACTCTCCGGACACGCGTCGTCATGGACAAGACTAAGTACAATCGCAAATCCAAGCATAGAGGAAATGAATATGACGAAGATGAAACTTGACAAGATAGCGATACTGAGCGAAACTCTAAAGGAAGAGAAGCGCAATCTGACTCAGTTGAAGAAGTGGTTCACTGATCTGAGACAGAGCAACTACATCTCAGTCAATAAGCTAGTCTTTGCGGCTGATGTGTTCAAGAAGCGTTATCGAGTTCAGTCTGAGGTCATCAGGCAGCTCCGGATGAAGATCCGGAGATACCAAACAGCCAAAAAGGCTATAGAGATTATAAAAGTAAAGGAAACATAACATGGAAGAGAATTCTGAACTGTTCAAGTCAGTCGAAGAGAAGTTCACACTTATCAAAAGATACCGAAATAGAGTTCAGCTGTTGGAGAAGAGGAGATCAGTCTTGAAGCGTAAGCTGAGAGAGACTATTCTCAGTCAGGAACACTCTCTGAACTACTCTCTAAAGAATGCGCAGAAGATACAGAAGAGAATCCACAGGTTCAGCGATGACATTCGCGAACAGCGGTACTGGCAGAACTTCTGGTGGAAGAACCTCAAGTACGAAGACAAGTGCAGATACCGGTACTGGTCTAACAACGAGGAGATCCCCGAGATCAAGACTCCTGCGGAATACGAATCTGCTCAAGGCAAGACTGTCGTCAGAGAAGCTCCACTGAACTGCAACTCTGTTCGGATCACTCGCGCTAGGGCATTCAAGCTGATCAAGCAGCTGACTGACTTCTTGGAGTTAGGTACTGACTCAATCATCATCGCAGAGTAAATAAGCTGTCAACTACCCACCGGTCTTTAGCCGGTGGGTTTGAGGAAACACCTTGAACCCATAGTTGATTAGGCTAAGTGATAGGAGGCAACTCTTTGAACTACGTTGGAAGAATCATGGCACCCCGGAATGTTTGTCCAAGTTCCACGCTCTGCCGTATGTCATTAAAAGTCCTGATGGGTAGGGACGGTGTGGCATACCTAGTAAGTTCTTCCAACATTGCCGATGGACACCCACAGGGAGCAATCCCTGCATTACCTATTAAGTTAGGTTCAAAAACAAAGGATAACGACTAGATGATATATGTTTTGAATAGATATGATGAACCGCTGATGCCGACCGAAAGGGTGGGCAGGGTTCGTCATCTGTTGAAGGAGCGTAAGGCCGTTATCGTAAATTACCACCCGTTCACAGTCAAGCTAACCTACAAGTGTCCCGACCAGACGCAGAAGGTATCACTAGGTGTAGATGCAGGCAGTAAGCATGTAGGCTTGTCTGCTACCACAAAGAAGAAAGTATTGTTCGAGGCTAAGCTTGAACTTCGTGATGATATTGTAAAGAAACTCTCCACTAGGCGTGAGTTCCGCATGGCAAGACGAAATAGGAAAACTAGGTACCGCAAGCCTAGGTTTCTTAATAGGAAGAAAACAAGCCACTGGATTGCCCCGTCCATCAGGCAGAAACTGCAATCTCATCACTATTGGATAGATAGAATATGCCTCATTCTTCCTGTAAAGCATATCACGGTTGAAATCGGTAAGTTTGATATGCAAAAGATGAAAGCACAAGAGCATGGAATATCTATTCAACAAGGGTCTGACTATCAGAACGGCGACCAACTCGGCTTCTACAACGTGAGGGAGTTTGTCCTGTTCAGGGATGGACATAAATGTCGCTGTTGCAATGGAAAATCCCACGATATGGTTCTTAACGTGCACCATATTGAGTCTCGGAAGACCGGAGGGAATGCACCGAACAACTTGGTTACACTATGCCGCACGTGCCACGAAAAGTATCACCGTGGTGAAATTGTTCTGCCTAGGGATATCAGACGCGGTTCGGTATACCGTGACGCAGCGTGCATGAACATACTAGGAATGAGCCTGTGCATCCAGTTACAGAGTAAGTACGGTATAGATATGGTATCATCCACATTTGGCTACGTCACTAAGTATATCCGTATGTCGAATAACTTACCCAAGGAACACACCATAGACGCCCGATGCATAAGCGGCAATCCGATGGCAAAGCAAAATGGCACTACCTATATCATTAAGCCTTTGAGGCATCATAACCGACAACTACACAAGGCAACTATCTTAGCTGGAAGCATACGCAAGAGGAACCAGGCTCCTAAAGAAGTGTTTGGATTCCGCCTTATGGATACCGTACTATACAATGGACAAGTATGCTATGTCAATGGCCGTAGGACATCAGGCTATTTTTCCCTTGTAGATATCTATGGGAAAGTTTTAACCAACTCAGTCAGTTACAGGAAACTGACCAGAATTAACCACAATAACTACATCATAGGAGGCGCAATTCCTCTCACCCACTAAAGATGGATGAGTTTCCTTGCGTATTTTATTATGAAGATAGAGCTAGTCAACCTGATCGATGAGTCATTCACTGAGTATAAGAAGCCGCACATGCTTGTCGGCTTTCCTTCTTGCACTTTCAAGTGCGACAGAGAGAACGGAAACCAAGTGTGCCAGAACTGGGAGCTCGCTAAGGCACCTAGAATCGTCGTAGAAGCCGAAGACATAGCTGCCCGGTATGTTTCCAATGAGCTAACAAAAGCGGTCGTATTCGCCGGTCTAGAGCCGTTTGACAGCTTCAAGCAGATGGTCTCCTTGATCGACGAGATCCGAAAGGTGTCTGATGACGACATCGTGATCTATACCGGGTACAACGAAGACGAGATCGAGAAAATGGTCAGCGCCATCACGATGACATACCAGTTCATCATAATCAAGTATGGCCGATACCGACCTGGTCAGAAGAAGCACTTCGACGAGGTTCTCGGCGTCGAGTTAGCATCCGACAACCAGTATGCGAAAAAGGCAAGATGACGAAGGCTGATGAGAGATACGAGGAGCTGTGCAAGCGCTGGGAAGAACTAGGGCTACAGAACGTGTGCGCAAAAGAAGCTGCGATCAAGCTAGGAACTAATGCTACGACTCTAGTGCTCGCTTTGAAGACACGAAGGCCTGGAGCATACAATCCAAATCGTTTCAAGGGAGGTCGAAAGCCTAGAATGTATGTGTATCAGAAGTGCAGGTACTGCGGTGCTGACACTAGCATCAGAATCGACCTAAGCACAGTGGACGAAGCCGAGAACAAGAAGCTCGGAAAGACTTCTATATACGTATGCAAGAACTGCATCAGCAAGAACATATAGCTCAAAATCTCAGAAAAATCTCAATCCAGGGGTTTAGATTTCCCATGGATTTTCTTATATTTTACTTGTAAAACTCAAACAAAAGGACCAGAAAATGCTCAACATACACCCCATCTTCGCCGAATACGCCAAGAAGAGCCTCAACCTTCCTACCGTCTGCCCGTCCTGCGGCGGCGACCTCACTATCACGGCCTCTGGGTTCGTCGAGTGCCAAAACATGAGCTGCAAGAACAAAGTCAAGCACATGTTCGCCGAGTTCTTCTCTAAGCTGGAAGTCGAAGGCGCTGGGGAAGGCTTCATCGAGAACCTCGCTGCCGAGAAGAAGACCGTCACTGAAGTCCTCCAGATGACCAACACCGACTTCTACAACGTCATCATGAGCAAGAACGGCTACAAGATCCACATGAACCTTCACAAGGCTCTCGCTAAGCCGATGACTCTCGCCAAGTTCGTATCACTCTTCGATCTTCGCGGATTCGGCGAGAAGAAGTTCCTCGATCTCGACCAGCTGGAACCGTTCAAGGGAGTCTACGAAGAACCTGAAGCTGTCTTGGCTGGCGTCACTGCTCAAGATCTCAAGAAGCACCATCCAGCATCGATGGTCAGCGAGGACGTGATCTCTAAGTTCGCTTTCGAATTCTGCCTCAAGCGCAAAGACATGGTCAACGCTATCAAGACTGGCCTCGTCAAGCTGGAAGCTGCAAAGAAGGTCGAAGTCAAGGACGGCAAGCTCAGCGGAAAGAGCTTCTGCTTCACTGGCAAGGCCGAGGCAATCGGCTCTCGCTCTAAGTGCGAAGAACTCGTAATCGCCAACGGCGGCACCGTCTCTTCTGTCAAGAAGGGCCTCTCCTTCCTCGTCCAGGAAGATCCTTCTTCTACATCTTCTAAGTCTGTCAAGGCTAGAAGCCTTGGAATTTCGATCATAAGTCCGGAAGAATTTCTCGAAATGATACGATAAATAAATTACATTAGGACAGTAGGCGCCAACCTATTGGCAGAGTTATTCTCGCTCTGCCTTACTAATGTATAAATAAGCAGTATAGGAGAGACTTATGGCTCAGATATCATTTGAAGATGCGAAGCTGATCATCGAATCTGCTGGAAAGAAGGTAGTCGAGATGACTCCAGAGGAAAAGGCTAGAAGAAGAGAGCGCAGACAGATGCGAAGGGCTCTAGTTACTGGTAAACCAGTCAAAGCTGGAACATGGGCGCTCGTATTAGGAGCATGCCGTCCAGATCCAGAGTTCTTCGAGAAGAGAAGTCCTGTCGGACTATCGAAAGAGAGCGTAAAAGATGCATTGCTTAATGGTGCTCGTCATCAGGTCAGCAAGGCCGTCGTGATCGGACTATATCCAGATCGAAAGTCTGCTATCAAGGATGCCGAGAAACTAGTCGTCATTCTCATCTCGGATATCGATAAGGAGTATCACTATCTCCTCGACCGATACAAAGGAAAAGAGTCATACTGTCGAGCTGTTCTAGATGAACTTGAATGGATATCAAAGAACGCGTTCACTATCGTCAATATCGACAATAGCAATAAGAAATGGTCAAATCAACGCTGGTCTCCGTTCGACCGTGGTTACAGCTATAGTACAGACCACGATGCCAAAGAGGAAGCTGCAAGCGCTACAGAACCGCTAATCCAGAAGTACAGGAAGGAGCTGGATATGCTTGAAAGAGGTGAAGAGGATCGAGGAAGTCGGGATTCCTCTTGGGATCCGTATTCAGGCAACTTCCGCAACGTATACGCACACCACTAAGAAGAAACTTGAGAAATCTCAATCCAAAGGGTTTAGATTCCCTTTGGATTTTCTTATATTGGATATGTAACTCAAACAAGGACCATCTATGAGTAAGAAGAACGGCATCAAGACCCTCGCGATAAGATACAAGACTGGTCGAGTCATCATATTCGATCAAGTTGGAACTGTGAAGCTAGAGATAGGTGGAGCAGTGCCGTTCAGCGTAGAGATAGGGGGTAAATTACTAGACTGCGCTGAGATCCTCCATCTCGTAATCAACGGCAAGCTGTATACGTTCCCTGATCCTATCGCTGCTGCTCCAGACTTCCATGTCGACAACAGTCTGCTGAAAGGACGATCATATCTCGGAATGGACGCTTTTGACACGATAAGATCATATCTTCCTGGAGCAGACAAGCCGATCGACATATTCGCAGAAAAAGAGAAGCTGCCAATGCCTACAGAAGCGGATGCGCTGAAGCTGCTCAAAGTGAACACGATGAAGATAGCTAAGCGTGAGAAAAGTATAAATAAGAAGTAGGAGATACTATATGTTTATTCAGAGTTTGAAGTACGACTATCAGACTGGAGGAATTCTGGTCGAGTATGTCACAAAAGGTGAAGCACGAGAGATGAGCAACAAGCTGATCAAAGTCATCTTCGAAAAGGGAGGAGAACTTCATAAGTTTGAAGGTTTCATCAGTGGCGTTTACACCGTCGAGAACTATCTCATGGTAGGTACTGACCTTGGAGCAGATCAGCTAGATCAGATCATCGAGTTCATCAAATCCAGTGCTGATCCTGACCAGTATGACGAAAATGACTACGAACAGAAAGGAGCTAACGAAGACTTCTCGATGGGCGTAGAAGGACCTACTGGTCTCAATCAAGGCATTCCTCATGGAGGACCTGGAAAAGGCGTCATTCCTGCTCCACTGTTCGGCAAAGGAAAGCCAATGAGCCGAGAAGAGCAGAAGGAAGACAAGAAAAAGCTAAAGAAAGCGCTAGACGCTCTCGATCTCTATGGCGTGAAAGTAAAGAAAGTCACTGAAGCTATGCCTGAGTACTTCTGCCGGAATCCGTGGACAGTAGATGATGTCGATCACTACCTCTATCACGATCTCGGATTCGAAAGTGACGAAGTCGATGATCTCATCGCTCTGAACCTTGACCTCATTAACGAGCTGCTAGAGAAGGGAAAGAGCCCGGAGCAGATTGCTGACGAGCTCGACTACTCTACAGTTCAAAACGCAGAAGATTAAGCTCACCTGCAAGCGTAGGAAGAGTTTCTAGAGACGGACTAACAGTCCGTCTCTTGTTTTTAGGGTTTAGATTCGATTCTCATTTACTTACCGTATTCTAGGTTTTCTATTCTAGTTGCCATACAAGACAAATGTGAAATCCGTCGCTCTACTTTATCAAGAGGATCATTCTAAATAAGAATGATCTTTATACAACAGTTCCTGGTTCACAGAATCACTACTTTTTAGAGAACAAATGTTCTGGTCATCCATAGTTGGATTCTCCACAGGCATAGAAGAAACTAAAGTTTCTTCGGTTTCGGTATTTCGTACCGTACCATCCAAAATTCTCAAACCTTCGTTCTTTATGTTGACAGCTGCATTGATGTCTCTATCGTGACTAGAACCACAAGAAGGACATATCCACTCTCTAACAGACAACGGCATACTATCCATCTTGTGACCACAACATGAACATAACTTACTAGACGGATAGAATCTTCCTATCTCGACTATCCTACGTCCGTTCCATGATGCTTTGTACTTCAACATGCTAACCAAAGTACCAAATGATGCATCTTGTATAGCTTTAGCAAGTCTATGATTCTTCATCATATTCTTAACTGCTAAGTTCTCTATACAGATAACATCGTTTTCTTTGATTAGTTTTGTAGTTATCTTATGAAGGTTGTCTTTTCTTTTATTGCACGGTTTTTCATGTGCGATAGCAAGTCTCAAACGTGCTTTCTCCTGATTCTTGCTACCTTTTGTCTTCTTTGAATATAGTCTATTCAAATGTGAGATTTTCTTTTCTAATTTTTGTTGATATTTAGGATTATCAAATTTTGCCCCATCTGAGCATATCGCTAAGTCTTTGATACCTATGTCAATACCAATAACTTGTCCAGTGTGTTCATACTCTTCTTGTTCTACATCTACACATATTGAACAGTAGTACTTGTTAGTCTTACTACGCTCTATGGTCAAGTTTCTTATCTTCTTGATATTTAATTTGCTGAAGTCATAATCTTCTCTAAACTTAACAAGTCCGGCTTTAGGAATATAAATTTTTGAACCATCTATTAACTTATCTATCCTTTTTCGTCCCATTCCATTTCTATAAGAATTCTTATCTTTCTTTTTCTTAAATTTTGGAAACTTTGATACATTATTGAAGAATCTAGTATATGCAGAGTTCAAATCCTGATAAGTATTACATAAAGCTTGGCTATCAGCTTCAGACATCCATTCATATTTAGCCTTAATTTTCTTAAACAAATCGCACTTATTTAACTTAATGCCGTTCTTATAAGCATTCTGCAGCTCATAGAGCATTTCATTGTATATCACCCTACAACAACCAAAAGACTTATTAAAGAAAGTCTTTTGACTCTTGTTTGGATATAGTCTAATCTTGTATGCTCTCGTTACTAACATAAAAGAAACCCATAGGGACCATAATTTCGCCTTCAATCCCTATGAGTTTCAAAAAGAATACTGATATAATTTTTACTCATTTGGTAACAGAAGGCGAATAATGTTCCAAATTTTCTATTATATTTATACAAGTTTTCTTTGAAAAATTGTTTCTTTTTCTATTTACAAAATGAAAATTATTTAATATATTTTAATTAGTAATGGAGCCAATTCATATCACCACTAAAGCCTGTGATTTTTCTAGTCACGAAGATGACAAGCTTGTAAAGACAATAAAGCTGAGAAAAGCGATGATTGTCCATCAGCTAGATCAGCTAGATCCCCGAGTGAAGTGGAGAATGTCGTCAGAGATGGTGAATCACATGGACTGCTGCGCTTTTCCTCAGATCAGCGTATATGGAGTCGACATAGCAGAGCTCGACATGTTCCACGACATGGAGATAGACTTCTACAGCAATGGTCTAGTCGATGCGAGCACAAAGGACAAGGGGTTCTATCTCAGGTACATTCAAGAGACCCCGATAGATAAGTTGTTCGACAGAATACACATTCAAGACGTAAAGCACGCCATTAAAGCAGACTTCGAGAAATTCTGTGGACCGATACCGAACGGTGGAAGCGTTACACTGAATGTCACACAGCCGAGTCTCGCACTGAAGGCGATGGTCGACTGCATAGAAGAGATCTTCAAGAAGATCGTGCTAGGCTCAACTCTAGGAGGAATCAAAGTTGTCAATATCCTTCCACGAACAGACAATTGTGAAGCGCTCATAGTTCTAGACAACGGAAAGTGCTGTTCTCTCAAGGAAGCTATATATGGGACATTTGATGAGGGTTCATATACATGTTTGACTTAGAGATAGACAAGTTCAAGAGAAAGATGAATCTACGAATAGCTAGGTACAAGAAAGATCTAGTTAGAGACTATCCAGAGCTGTGCATAGAAGAGACTGTCGATATCTCGGAGGGACACATAATCGACACTGAACTCTACGTAAAGCTAAAGTCTCCTGAAGTCGAATTTCCAAGCATACCTACGATCGAGAACGAGCTATACTTTATTTTGAGAGCATCAGAGTTGAAGAACATAATGAAGCATATCGAAGTTCTGTACATGTTCGACAATAACTACAACAAGAGCAGCGAGCAGATCGATCTGATGTGGTCATATCTCTTCAAGACTACTTGTCCAGATACTGACGTGGTGACTGGTAACGAGATACCGAAAGAGGATCTTCTTGACAAGTGTCTCAAGGAGATCGACAGACGATGCGAAGGTGGAATCACGAAGATGTACACAGAGTACGAGATTAGAAACAACTACACTATCTCGCGAAATGATTTCGTGAACGCTGCATTCAAGTGCAGATTCGAGACCGCAGGAAGACTGACTACATCAGTTCTGGAATCTGCTCCAAATATGATCAAGGGAATAGCGATAGAGATCGCTACAAAGAAGCTTAGCGGGATTATATAATGCACAACGATGAGATTGAGAAGATATTCAGAGTCGTTAGGATGAGATTTGCACACGACGTGAAGGAACTTATGATAGAGTTTCCTGAACTACTCTTTACGACGTACTCAAAAGGATTCTGGGAATTCGACACTGCTGTTCATGTCGCTTCGCCGAAAGTCAAGGGTCACTCTCTGATACTAGTGAACAATACAGTCGTTCGCTACCTAGATGCATTGTACAGAGTTAGAGAATATGATCCGTCTAATCCAAATGTCGGCAAATGGTTCGACCTCATCAATTGCATGAGGGACTGTGTCAGAGAGCACGCGAATCCGATAGGGAAGGATTTCGACTGGCTGTTCGATATGATTATGCGAAGTCTGGAGAAAGAATCTCAAAGAATTATATGGCGAGGAACATACGATAGACGATGCCGTGAGTTCGCTGGAGATGCTACTGTAGAGCACAGCGACTTCGTCAAGGCAGTTAGCAAGTGTCCAAGACCTCTAGCTATGGCAGGTCCTGTGAGAAGAGAGATATTGACAGACTTTGTAAATGACTGCCTCGAGATCGACAAACAGCTATATGGACACGCATACAACTACACGAGCGCATAAAATCTAAGTTTTAGTGTTTACAAGAGGGTTCTAATTTCGTATATTTTGAATGAAATGGACGCTGCATTGATATTGACATACAAAACATCTGAAGAATTCAACGAATCTCAGATTCGACTATGTCGAGCTGTGCTTCTTCGAGTCACGTCGATCTGTAGAGAGCTGAGAATACGATACCCTAGACTGACATTTTCGATCGATAAATATGGATCGATCGGAGTCTCATATCATCGTTCGATAGTCAATCATCCTATCCGCATCTTCAACGTTAGTCTTCACAGCACTATTGCCAATATGAATATGTATAAAGATGAGACAATGTGGGATAACTTCCACAAATTCCAGAAGTCTAATCTGTCTGGATTCGACTGTGCTCAGGCCTGGGCTGACGACAAAACTGAGGAGCAAGTGATATTCGAACACAGCAGCGTTACCTACTGGAAAAATAGCTGCTACAAGATACACGATCTAGATTCGTTCTTGAGACACGTTTCTGAGATTTAGAACTTATATTTTGAATGATGCTTGAAACAGATAAGTCACTTAGAAAAGAGAAGATCAGCAGACTGATAGACCTGCGAAAGGCTAGAGTTGTGAAGTTTCTGAACTCGATCGACCCTAGACTCACGTGGAAAATATATGACGTCACTGCTTCTGCAACGTTGGTCTCTGGTGACTTAGAGGTACCTAAGATATTCTATCTGCACAATCCAGAGCTGACGGTTGCATGGAACAATGATCACAACTTCTCTGATAACGAGATCAAGAATCAATATCTATTCAAGCTGTTGAATTGCCATCCGAAGACGCTGTTCAACACGATCAATGTCATAGAGGATAGAAGAGAATGGATTTTAGACATTATGAATCCGAACAGAACCACAACTTGTGACCATCAGAGTACATTCACTGACATATATAAGCTCAAGGAAGTCGCTGACCTTCTCGAGGCTAACATAGGTACTGGTATAACACAAGCCTATCTCAAGGAATAGCGCAAATGTTTGACACAGAGATAGATAGACTCGAAAAATTGCTGAGCATTAGAATGCATCGTGCTCAGAGAGAACTTCAAGAACAGTTCCCTTATATGTCATTCAGCTTAGTCGGCTCTACGCTAAACAGCCTATCGACCACAAAGAGAATCATAGCTAGATCGAATAGCGTAAATGGTCACCACCTCCAACTAAAGCTTCAATCGAATGTAATTTCTTCACTTATCCATCTATACGAAGTCAAGAACACTTCTGATCCAGAAATAGCTAGAAAATCTCTCTCAGCTGCATACGACAGTGTCTTATTCTCTAAATACCAGATGTCGTTGAACGAGCAATTCGAGGAAGTGATCGAAGAGATCAAATGCAGAACAGCTCTGAAAGAACCATCGGAGAGCTGGAAGTGCATATTCCGTGAATACTCTAGACGCGGGCTAGAGTTCCCAGGAGATCCTAGCTTAGAGAGAAGGGAGTATATCGAGATATGCAAAAAGCTGGATATTCCGTTTGAGGGCATGACATACGAGACCGAGCTCACAAATCGTGTATTTCCGCTTTTTGTCCAAGATTCTTGCAGAATCAACCTAGAAATTCTCAGAAAATAGTTGATTTTGGGGTTTAGATTTCTCTCAAAATTTCTTAAATTTACTATGTAAAACCTCAACAAAAGGACCAAAACCATGTGCAACAAGATCGAACTCTGGGACACCATCGACGATCACGACGCTGAACGCGCTTGCTCTCTGCTTCAGCAGCCGAATGATCGAAAGCTCACACAAGCGCTCAACGGATACGACCGTGCGACTGACGTCAAGAAGCGCCGTCGTCGCACTGCTCTTCTCTGCGCTCTCTGTCTCATTGATGGCGAGATCGGAATCCAGAGCATCATTCGAGCTGTAAACCGCCTCTGCGACACGAACGGAATCAATGAAGTGAACGAAGAGACGATGAAAGATTTCGTCGCATACATGAAGATGGACAGCAAGGCGAAAGAGATCATGCGAGAGATCGTGAACAAGCTAAATTCTATGTCTTCCGACATGGAGTCTCAGAAGCTCGCACGCAAGTTTGAAGTCCGCATGAACTTCCTCGAACACAAGCCCAAGACTGACATTCCTTTCCAAGTCAACTGGTACTAATCAGGACCTCTGTCATGAATGACTTAGATGAGTTAGACATAAATGAACAGAATGATGTGCACTTTGTTCACTTCCGAGTGAACTATGAGCACATATTCGACACTATCATCAAAGAGTACTGTCCTTATCTTCCAAAGAGCGAGGATCGTCTAAGGTACACGGAGGCGAACCGGAATGTGGAATACTGGGAAGACTTCAGGATAAGGTATCTCCAAGCTAGCAAACCCGATCTTAAAGATGCTATAGTCAACTTCTTAGTAGACCCTTTGAAATTCCGGAGCGAAGAGATCAGTGACGTATATGATCTGGTCAAGGAATACTCAGCATTGACTAGCAAGAACATCGCGAGATGTCGAATCTTGTTTCTCGTTCTGTTCATGTCTAAGGAACTCGGAAATGAGTTGCACCAGATCCTGAATGACCAACTCAAGATCGAAGTCCCTATCGACTTAATCGAACATTTCGTGAAGTATCTGAAGATCAAGTATGCGAGGGAATTAGTTTTTTGCATCAACGCACTCGTAGATGATGTAAAATACGAAAAGCAACACAGAAATTCTGAAATTGTCATGAAGGCTGTCAGACGCGCTGAGATGAGGATATGTGTAATGAGACGTGATCTACTGTGTTAGATTAGTGGAGGAAGTATGAAGCTAGACTGGAAACACCTGATCCGTGGAGATTTCTACAAGCGCTACTCGATAGACAGTGACGCTGAGACTGAAGTCTTGCTACGTGACGAGAGACAGCGGTACTACAATAAAGTTTCATTCACTCGAAAGGTAGAACGCTATCTGCGAGACGGGAGAGCTGTTCTCCTGGATCCAGTCGAATTTCCTAGATACTACAGACATAGAGAAGAACAAGTTCCGAGATCGGATCTCGTCAACTTCGAGAGCGCTATTCTAGCAGCATGCGCTATCCTGTACAAAGACTACGATCTGAGTAAACTAGTAGCAAAAGTCACTGGTCTTGGTCATCTTGACTGGATCAGGGTTCTCAGCGAGATTAGAAACTCTTATGACGGAGTATTTGTGATGAAGCAGATTCTCACTACGATCCCTGAGATGTCTCTGAATGAAGATGATATGAAAAGGATGAGACTATATCGCATGAGAGTCGGACAGCTAGACCATGATCTGAAGACCAACGCTGTCAACCGTGACTATCTGACTTCTCCTGTCGTGTTCGTAGACCGACTAACACCGAGCGTGAGCCATGCCTTCGAGATTTAAGCCAAGAATCAATCTACACATCGACTATCTCGGGAACACGTTCTACGAAGAGATGCTGATGGCGTTCGCTGACGGCTACTGGAGGACATTTAGCAGAGAGATAGAGAAATACAAGAGCTTATATACGAGAAGACAGTTCATCACTGGAGTTCTGTGCGCTATGGCCATCATGCGAGATGACTTCCAGAACAAGTACACGGTTGTGAGAGAGTGCATGGGCGCTAGCAACCTCGGATGGCTAAATCCAGAACGAGTCGAGCAGTTTCTTGATCAGATCAGCGCATCTGAAGCTTTCAGAGGCCACGTCATCAATGTCATAAGCTACTTAGACTACATCGACTTGGATCATTCCGCAGTCACTTTCGAACAGGTGAAGAAGATCAAGGCTATGCTGATGAGAGCTAAGATGATATGCAAGAAGTTTGAGGGCAAAGATCCCGATGCGCTTGGAGAGATGGAGATAATCTGGAGTTAGATATGGGGATGATTCATCAGATGCGTAGGAATATCGATTATACTTTAGGAACAGAAATGGATTATTTTGAAGTGAGATCTCCTAAAGCCGATCTGACCTTGTCTGCTAACTTAGGATCTCTTCATATCGATCACATGATCAACGTTCTTCTTGGAAGAACCAGTCTAAGCAACTGCTTGACTCTAGCCTCTTTGTCAGGAAACTTCACTTTCACAGAGAATGGAATTCTACAGCACAACACAGCATCACTTCTAGCTCTAAGCATGCTGACAAACTACATCAATCACGAAGATCTAGGAAGAACCGTCAGGAATATGCTGTTTCCTAGAGATATTGCGAGTCAACTAGGAAACAGCTACGAAGATTATGTCGGATTTCTCGAACAGCTCAGCGGGACGAGATATGCTATCAATGCAACAGAGGTTGCGATCGAACAGGCATGGAATGAAGATCACTGGGAACTAAGCATGGAAGATGAGAAGAGGTTGAGAGCACTTCAGATTAAGACGGCTTGGCTGAGACACAAGTATGATGAGAAGAGCTTAATATCACTGACACGATATGTATTCAAGATAGGCAACACTGAAGTGCATACGACGTTCGAACACAGAGGTTACTGAGATAAATACATTCCATACGAGGTGAAAAGATGAAGGTTATCAAGAATCCAGAATGGTCAGAACAACAGGTAAAAGAATTTGAACAGAAGATCAAAGACAATGACGGGTTCTGCCCGTGCGCTATCATGAAGTCGAAAGACACGAAGTGTATGTGTTCAGAATTTAGAAAAATGATAAAATCCAAAACTCCAGGAACATGTCACTGTGGGCTGCACGTATTGGTGGAGAGTTAGATTATGGATCCAAAACTATTTGGAGATCACAGAAAAACTCTATTGAGCGCTAAATGGGGTAAACAGTGGAGACCAAATCCGGGTATACCAAAATGTATACCCGGACGTGAGTGTGAGATTGAGAATTACGATTTAGCAAAAGCTGATAATTTCAAAGGATGGCAAATACATCACCGGTTAGAAGAAAAGCTATCAGAGGCTTTTTCCGATACAGATATTGAGTTAGTTAAGCTAAATCTGTATTATTATAGACCTCCCGAAGAATTGATATATTTAACGAAATCTGAGCACAATAAACTTCATAGAAAATTATCTAATTATATGAAAGGGAGAATTGGAGAACTACATCCAAAATGGAAAGGAGATGATGCTTTGGAGCTAACAAAAAGCTAAGAACTCATGAAAGTCGCTCTTTAGAGAGAAGACGTCAGAGAAAAGAGTTCAGAGATCAAGTCAAAGCGAAGATTCCTGGTCTTTGTCATTGTCAATTGCATAAACTAATAGTGTAGATCATGTACGAGATATCTGACGTCATAGTTCTTCCAGCTGATGAAGAGATACTGAAGCGATATAGATTCTCTGAAGAGATCTACGAAGAAGTTTTAGACATAGCAAGAATGATCTTGGAGTCAAAAGACGGATGGCAGCTACAGAACCAGCTAGACGACGCAGAGAACTTCAAGATGCATGGAGAGAAGTACAACCAGAGAGTGTACTTCATACTCGGAGCATGTCGGCTTCTGTGGAACGAAGACTGGATCAGAAAAGCAGTCAAAGAGATATTCACTGTCCAGAACACGCCAACGATGTGCTCAGACTCTGACGACGTAGAAGCGTTCATAGCCAGAATGACAAAATGCGTCATGCAGAGCGAGGACCTAGATCAGGTGTGCAAATATCTCTTTGATTACTACATGAGGAGAGGTCTTATCGGCTATGATCTGGAAGACAAGATCCTCAGAACGACTAGAATGAAGATAGCGCGTGGACGAAAGCTAGACAACGACTTCAATCACAAGAAG
>JAEEGF010508660.1_pt1 | contig 16701 bp, 14 predicted proteins | sample 9134171 | NCBI WGS metagenome assembly JAEEGF01 (sample SAMN16246542, study PRJNA631951) | gut metagenome | biome: gut microbiome; feature: rumen; material: AP-attached | host: Bos | place: Iran: Karaj | collected 2018-10
TCGGTGGCAAGGAGGTGAGAACCAAGAATATGGGCGAAGTGGTGATGCCCACCGAGAACCACCATGTGCTGGCCCGCTACCACAAGGTGGGCGAGAAAGAGGTGAAGGCCGCCATTGCCGCCGCCATGAAGGCTCAGAAGGAATGGGCCGACACCCCCTGGATCGACCGCGCCAGCGTGATGCTGAAAATCGCCACCCTCATCAGCGGCAAGTACCGCTGGCTCATCAATGCCGCCACTATGCTCGGCCAGGGCAAGACCACCATGCAGGCTGAAATCGACAGCGCCTGTGAGTTGGTGGATTTCCTGCGCTACAACGCTTTCTATGCCAGCCAGATTTACAGCGACCAGCCCTGCAGCGACAAGGGCACGCTGAATTATGTGAACTACCGCGCCATGGAGGGCTTTGTGTTTGCCATCACCCCGTTCAACTTCACCTCCATCGCTTCCAATCTCTGCCTGAGTCCTGCCTTGATGGGCAACGTCTGCATCTGGAAGCCCTCGACGACGGCGCTGTTGAGTAACTACATCCTGATGAAGATTTACAAGGAAGCCGGCCTGCCCGACGGCGTGGTGAATTTCCTCCCCGGCAGCGGCGCCCTCATCGGCAAGGTGGCCTTCGCCAACGAGAACCTCGCGGGTGTCCACTTCACCGGCAGCACCGGCACCTTCAAGGGATTCTGGAAGGCCATCGGTCAGAATATCGACAACTACAAGACCTACCCGAAGATTGTCGGCGAGACCGGCGGCAAGGATTTCATCATGGTGCACAAAAGCGCCGACCCTGAGCAGGTGGCCACTGCCATCGTCCGTGGCGCTTTCGAGTTCCAAGGCCAGAAATGTTCGGCCGCCAGCCGTGCCTATGTGCCCAAGAGCTTGTGGCCCAAGGTGAAGGATATCGTCGGAAAGATGATGAAAGAGATTAAGATGGGCGATGTGCGCGACTTCAGCGCTTTCGTCAATGCCGTTATCGACGAGGCTTCGTTCGACAATTGCATGCGCTATATCGACCACGCCAAGAAGAGCAAAGATGCCGAGATTGTCTTCGGCGGCAAGGGCGACAAGAGTCAAGGCTGGTTTGTCGAACCTACGGTTATCTTGGCCAAGAAGCCCGACTACAAGTCGATGTGCGAGGAGATTTTCGGACCCATCATTACCATCTATGTCTATGAGGATGCCAAGTACGAGGAGACCTGCCGCCTGTGCGACACCACTTCGCCCTATGCCCTCACGGGAGCCATCTTTGCCAACGACCGTATGGCTCTGCGCAAGGGTGCCGAAATATTGAAGTATTCGGCCGGCAACATCTACTACAACGACAAGCCCACGGGAGCCGTGGTGGGCCAGCAGCCCTTCGGCGGCGCCCGTGCCAGCGGCACTAACGACAAGGCTGGCTCCTACCTAAACCTTGTGCGCTGGATCAGCCCGCAGGCTGTCAAAGAGACTTTCGATCCTGCCCGCAATTGCTTCTATCCTTTTGTGAGCAACGAGGACAACCCCTACAAGCCCGCCGTGGCCGCCAAGAAAGCCGCCTCCAAGGCTGTCGCCAAGAAGGCTCCTGCCAAGGTTGCCGCTCCCAAGGCCAAAGCTCCGGCTAAGAAAACCGTCGCCAAGAAGAAATAAAATTCTTTGGGGTATAAAAAGAAAAGGCGCTCCCGGTTGGGAGCGCCTTTCTGTGTTTTTTACAGCACGTTGATTAGTTCGACAGTGAAGATGAGGGCGGCATAGGGCGGGATGTCGGCGCCGGCGCCGCGCTCGCCGTAGGCGAGGTTGTAAGGAATGTAGAACTTGAAGATGGAGCCCTCTTTCATGAGCTGTACACCCTCGGTCCATCCGCTGATGACTTGGCGGAGACCGAATTCGGCAGGCATGCCGCGGCGGTAGCTCGAGTCGAAGACCGTGCCGTCGAGCAGGCGGCCCTCGTAGTGGCAGCGCACGGTGTCGCTGGCCTTGGGCTGGCGGCCGTTGCCTTCCTGCAACACGGTGTACTGCAGGCCGCTGGCGGTGGTCACCACGCCGGGCTGCTTTTTGTTCTCGGCCAGGAAGGCCTCGCCCTCGGCTTTGGCGGCGCGGCCACGCTCGGCGGTCTCGGCCTGCTGGCGTTCCTCCAGCTCGTCGAAGAAGTGCTGCAGCACCTGCTGCACCTCGGCGGCGCTCATCTGTTCCGGCCGGCCCTCCATCACGTCGCGGATGGCGGCGGCATAATCGTCAATGTTCAGGCTCTTTCCCAAGCCCATACCAATCAGTTGGTGGCCAATGTTGTGGCCCAATGCATAGCTAAGTTTATCCATAATACTCACGATAACGGCGTTTGTTGGGTTTTATTGTGAGCGGTCGCCATAAAGCCGTTTTTTTTGCTCGCTGGCGATATTTTTTTCGGGACAATAAAAACGCATTTTTGCCGTTATTCGGGAAAACTGTTAAAAAATGATGGCGAAAGATTGGAGTGGCTTTTGGCACAAGGTCGTGCCGGGCGTCAATGTGTTGTTGGTTGCAATCTGCATTTTGGGCAACGTTGCCAGCAACGCGGGTTTCTGCCGTCCGGTGTTGTGGGCCGCCATTGTGCAGGCGGTCAGTTTTCTGAACGTCATCAGTTTCACCAGGTTGGAACAGACGCGGCTGAAGGGAGTGAATGCTTTGCTGTGCGGCATCAGCACGTGTGTGTACGTCTACTGGTGCCTGTTCCTGGGAGTATGGGTGGTGTGTATGCCTGTGCCGCTTTGGTTCCTGTTCCTGCTTGTGTGGCGCAATTTGGTCCGTCCTGTTTTCGCTTCCGCAAGGTGGTGGTACCTGGCTGGCATACTGCTCTGTGTGCTGTTCGCCCTCGGCTGCGGCAAAGGCTACAGCTCTGCGTGCAAGGCTTACGATGAAGGCCGTGTGCCCGACGGCAATCCAATGACGGAGCGCATCGCCGGAATGAAGTTCCTTTACCATACGGAATACTGTCTTTACGATGGCTGGCGGCCACCGCTGCACGACCCGGCGCTGGTGCTTGGAATGAGGCTCAACGACAATCGCGACCCACTCGCTGGCATGGACTTGGAAAGCCGTGTGGCGCTGTATCGGGCGCTGTACCCCGACCGCGCGGTCGTCCGCCGATGCGCCTGTAGCATAGAGTCGGCACGCAACGGGTATTCCAATGACCCGCTGTGGGTAGAAAATAATAATAATCGACAATGAAAAGGATTTTCTATATTTCTCTTGGGATGGTCTGCGTGGGCTTGGGTGTGCTGGGCGTGATTGTGCCGGGCCTTCCCACGACGCCGTTCCTGCTGCTGGCGTCGTGGCTTTTCTACCGTTCGTCGCCGCGTCTGCAACAATGGCTGCTCCACTCCTGGCTGGGCAAGTATGTCCGATCCTACCACAAGCACGGAGGCATGACGGTCACCCAAAAGGCCGGCGCTGTGGGGGTGATGGTGTTTTTCGTACTCCTCTCGGCGTTTGTGTTCATCCCCTCCACCTCGGTGGCGCGGCCCATAGTGCTTGCCGCCGGCGCCGTGGGGGCGCTGACGGTCATCTTCGCGGTCCCCAACGCCAAGAACGACGATTGAAATCTCAGCGGCTCATGCGCTGGCGGAGGTAGAGGACGGCGTCGATATTGCGGGGCACTTGGAGGTCAAGGGTACCGCTAACGATGCCTATCACATGACCGTTGCGCACGGCGCTGAGGCGGTTGTAGGGTTTCATGCCACAGAAGGCAGCGCTGTCCTCACGGCGCACAATGATGTAGTCGGGGTCTTCCTTCATCAGGGCTTCGAGGCTGTAGCTCCAACCCTCGATGCCTTCGGCGATGTTGCGGCCGCCGGCCATGCGGATGATGTCGTTGATGAAGGTGTTGCCGCCGGCGGTGAAGTTGCCGCTGGGGCCGAATCCCACCACATAATAGCAAGACGAGAGTTGAGGGTTGAGAGTTGAAAGGGAAGTGTCGGCTAACAATCTTTCCACTTTCCACTTTAAACTATCCACTATGATGTCGGCCTCGTGCTCTTTGCCCACAAGGCGGCCGATGGCTTTGATGTTGTCGTAGAGCGCCTCGAAGTTGGGTTTCTCAATTACGCACACCATGGGGGTGCCCATGGCGTCCATCTGGTCGGTGACTTTCTTGCCCACCATCGAGCCGCTGATGACGAGGTCGGGCTTGAGGGAGAGGATTTTCTCGATGTTGAGGTTGCTGATGCCGCCAATGGAGGGAATCTGCGACGCCTCGTCGGGGTACTCGCAGAAGTCCGTGCGACCCACGAGGATGTCGTCGGCGCCGAGGGCAAACATGATTTCAGTAACGGCAGGGGAGAGGCTTACCACCCGTTGCGGCTGTGCCGGTACGACGACGGTGCGGCCGTAGTCGTCGGTGACGGTATCGGTGATGGCGGCCTGTTGTTGGGGAGCGCCGCAGGCGGCGAGGAGAAAAATCAGAAGGAGTGAGAGGGAGGGAGGGGGAGCGGGGACAAATATTTTCATTCTCATTTTTCAATTTTCATTTCTCATTTCTCTCACGCATCTTCCATTCCTCCACACATGGGCAGCACGACGCTGGTGATGTAGCTGGACATGTCGCTGGCAAGGAAGACACAGCACTGGGCTACCTCGTCGGGGGTGCCGGCGCGTTTCATGGGGATGCGGCTGCACCATGTGTCCATGAGTTCCTTGGGTATGTCGGCGGTCATCTCGGTCTCCACAAATCCAGGGGCCACGACGTTGACGCGAATGTTTCTTGCGGCAAACTCTTTGGCACAACTCTTGCTGAACCCGATGATGCCGGCCTTCGAGGCGGCATAGTTGGCCTGATTGTAGTTACCGGCAATACCCACCACTGAGCCGATATTGACGATGGAGCCGTGTCCCTGGCGCCACATGCTGGGTTGGATGGCCTTGGTCATGCAGAAGACGCTCTTGAGGTTTGTGCCCACTACGCGATCGAACTGCTCTTCGGTCATGCGCTTCACGGCGCTGTCGTCGGTGATGCCGGCGTTGTTGATGAGAATATCGACGCTGCCGAAGTCGGCGAGTACTTGTTTTACAAATTCCTGAGCCGAGGCATATTCGGCCACATTGGCGGCATAACCTTTGGCTTTCACCCCCAGTTCCGTCAATTCCTGCTCGACGGCAATCATCTTGTCGTTGCGCGTGCGGCCGCAGAAAGCTACGTTGCAGCCCTCTTTGGCAAACCGTATAGCAATAGCGTGACCGATGCCGCGGGTGGCACCGGTCACGATTGCAGTCTTATTTTCTAACAGCATATCTGGACGTTAGAGAAGTTTGGCCAGTTTAGCGGCGAGGTCACCCACACGGGTGCTGTAGCCCTTTTCGTTGTCGTACCAGCTGACGATCTTCACGAAGTTGCCGTCCATCACCTGAGTCAGCAGGCTGTCGAAGATGCTGCTGTGGGTGTTGTCGATGATGTCGATGCTCACGATGGGCTCGTCGACATACTGCAGCACGCCCTTCATGGCGCCATTGGCGGCTTCCTTCACAGCGGCGTTGATTTCCTCCTTGGTGACGTTGCAGTTCAGTTCGGCGGTCAGGTCAACGACGCTGCCGTCGGGAGTGGGGACGCGCATGGCGAAGCCATCGAGTTTGCCCATCAGTTCGGGAATCACCAGGCCGACGGCTTTGGCGGCACCGGAGGAGGTGGGGATGATGCTCACAGCGGCGGCACGGGCACGACGGAGGTCGCTGTGCGGCTGGTCGAGGATTTTCTGGTCGTTGGTGTAGCTGTGGACGGTGTTCATCAAGCCGCGCTTGATACCGAACTTGTCGTTCAGCACCTTGGCCACAGGAGCCAGGCAGTTGGTGGTGCAGCTGGCGTTGGAGACGAGCTGCATCTCTTTGGTCAGGATGTTGTCGTTGACGCCCATGACGATGGTTGCATCGACGTCGTCTGCCTTGCCGGCGGGGACGGTGAGGATGACCTTTTTGGCACCGGCATTGATGTGTTTCATCATCTGCTCGCGTTTCTTGAAGAGACCGGTCGACTCGACCACGATGTCAACACCCAGTTCGCCCCAGGGGAGGTTCTGCGGGTCGCGCTCGGCATAGATTTTCACCTTTTTGCCGTTCACGACGAGGCAGTCGCCCTCGGCGTGCACTTCGCCGTCGAAGTTTTCGTGGACGGAGTCGTACTTGAACAGATAGGCCAGCGTGTCAGCGCTGGTCAGGTCGTTGATAGCGACGATATCCAGCTCGGGGTGGGCGAGCATAGCGCGGAAGCTCATTCTTCCGATTCGGCCGAAGCCATTGATTGCAACTTTTGCCATATTGTATTGTTTTTTAATTAATTATTGTTAATTTAACTTATTGTTTAATCCGACAAAGGTACAACATATTTTTATATTATACAAATTAATTTCCATTTTTTTCGTATCTTTGCACCCGACAACCATAGGCATTGTTTGTGCAATATGCCTGTAATTGACCTTTGTAGCATTTGTCAGATTCGAGTAATCCGCCTTTGAAATGAATGATTCGCCATCAAAAAAGACATCTCGTCGTGGGCTCAAGCCGTGGAAGAACTTGGGATGGGGGAGGCGTATATTGCGCATCGTTTGGGTATCGGTCGCCGGTCTGTGGCTCCTCACGGTATTGCAGGTTCTCCTCGGCATTGTGTTCAACCCTCCGTTGACGCCACTGATGGTACAACGTTTTTTTCAACAACTTGCCGATGACGAGCGAACAGTGAACTTCGAGCGCGATTATGTACCTCTCGACTCCATCTCGCCCAATCTTGTAACCGCTGTTGTGTATTCGGAGGATGGGTTGTTTCTCTACCACCATGGTTTCGACGTAAAACAGATGAAGATAGCAGCCAAAGAGAACAAGAGTGGAAAGCGTTTTCGCGGCGGCAGCACCATCAGTCAACAGACGGCAAAAAACGCTTTTCTGCCCCATACGCGCAGCATGTTCCGCAAGGCCGTCGAAGCCTACTATACCATGATGATCGAGACCTTCTGGAGCAAACGGCGCATCATGGAAGTGTACCTGAATATCATTGAGTTTGGCGACGGAATCTATGGCGCCGAAGCAGCCTCGCAGCACTATTTCGGCCATTCGGCCAAGACGCTCTCGCGCAACGAGGCGGCGCAACTTGCTGCAACCCTGCCTGCCCCTCTCAAGCGCAATCCCTCTCATTCCTCGCCCTATTTCCGTCGTCGCACCTCCGACATCAAGGGCCGCTTCGGGTGGGGCAAAGTGGACCTCGAAAATCCCGACCCGAAAAAGGAGAAGAGATATGAAAACCAAGAGTCGTTGTGGGATTTTATGAAATGGTATTATGAAAAACGTTGAACAAACGTGGAGGCGTTACAGACGTGACTTTGAGACCTACCTCCGGCTTGAAAAAGGCTTGGCCGACAACAGCGTTGCAGCCTATCTCCGCGACGTGGACCACATGGAGCGTTTTATGGTAGAACAAGGCGTTGAACCTGAGAATGTTTCTCTCGATACACTACAGCAGTTGTTAAAGCAATTGAATGACACTGGCATCGCCCAAAGCAGCCAGCGCCGCATGATAGCCGGCTGGCGTCTGTTTTTCAAACATCTTGTTGTTGAGGATGCTATGAAAGACAGTCCTGCCGAGATGCTCGACCTCCCCATTCGCCCAAACCACTTGCCCGATGTACTTAGTGACGAGGATATTACAAAGATTCAGTCAACATTTGATTTAAGTCTACCTGACCAATATCGCAACAATGTCATCATCGAAGTACTCTATGGTTGTGGATTGCGGGTATCAGAGTTGGTAAACCTCAAGATGTCAAATATCTATGCCGACGAGCAGGTGCTCCAAATCATAGGAAAAGGCAACAAGGAACGTTGGGTGCCCATCAATCCCCATGCACTCGACATGCTTGAAATGTATATCCACAATGTCCGATCGCACTATGATATCAAGCCAGGAGAGGAGAAGTTTGTTTTCATCAATCGTCTTGGTCGTCACCTCTCCCGCAACTATGTCTTCATGTTTCTCAAACAGGCAGTTGAGAATGCTGGATTAAACAAACACGTGAGCCCGCATTCATTACGTCACAGCTTTGCGACTGAGCTTGTGGAGAACGGCGCCGACCTCCGTGCCGTACAGGAAATGCTCGGTCACGAAAGCATCTCCACCACGGAAATCTACACCCATCTCACACGAGACGCCCTCCGCAACACTATCGCCGCATATCATCCCCACTATAAGAAATAGGAGTTGGTGACGCTTTATTTTAGTGGGTGTTGAAAATCTTGTATTTCTTGATGAAAATAAGAGAGAAGGTAGCCGTAACGAAGTATACGCCTGCCTGTATCCATAATGTGATGTATTCGTGGCTTACGTCGGACATCGCAGCTCCCATCGACGACACTTTGATGAATCCCTGCACGCCCGGAGTGGAAGGGAACAGATAGCTGAACCACAGCCAGATGCGAGGCATGCTGCATTGTGGCCACACCATGCCTGTGAGGAAAAACAGCACCAGTGAGAAAAACGCGAAACAGAGCATGGGGGTGAGCTTTTGGCGCACAAAAATGTTCCCAATGGTCATTGCAAAGAAGATGACGGCCAGCAGGAATGGTTGCAGGAACAGGATGATGTCATACAGGTTGCCCAACTGCGGCAGTTGGAACCATCGCGGAATGAACCACATGCTCAAGACACAGATGGGCGTGTAGATGAGTAGATAGCAGAGGGCGCGGCCGATGGTGACACGATGAACGGAGCTTGTGCGCAGACGGGCAGGGATAATCAGCAGCGAGCGACGATTTTCGCGAGCGTCGCCGCCAAGGAGGCAGATGCCGAGGAAAAGGGTTTGGTGAATCACAAGAACAAGGAGTGCCGGAAGGAAAAACGACCCATAGCCTCCTGTGGGATTGAAGGAGGTAATCTCCTCATGGGAAATGGGTTGCAACTGCACACGCGCGGCTTCGCCCGTAATACCTTCCATCCCGTAGCGTTCCAGTTCTATGGTGTGCATCTCGTCAAGTAGCACGGCATTGGAGCCCAGTAGCGCAGCTTTGTAATAATAGAACGAACTCATGTCGGCAAAGACGCCGATGTGGGCGGTGCGCAGCGACGCAAGCCTTTGAGAGAAGTCTTTGGGAAAGTAGAAAATGGCATGTATCTTGTTGTCTTTGAGCAATTCTTCGGCTTCCGACATGTTGCAGCACTTGTATTCGACGTTGATTTCCGGTGTGGCGTCGAGCTTGTGAATGAAACGCTTGGAATCGTCACATACGGCTTCGTCGACAATGGCTACAGGAAGGTCCTGCACATTCTCTGTGCGGTACATATAGCAGAAAATCAGAGGGTAGAGTAGGGGGGCAATGAAGAAGATGAGTAACACCGTGCTGTCTTTGAACACACGACGCACTTCGGCGCTGAGCACCTCCCAGATATCGTATAGGATAAGTCTCACTTTCTTCATTGCGCAGTGTTTTTACGGGTTTGCCAATTCAACATGTAGGCACCGAGGAGGAACAGCAGTCCGAATGCTATCAGGGCGGCGAAATGTAACCAACATTGGCCGAAGCCATTGCCGTAGATGGCTATCTCTCTGTAGTTTAGGAAGTAGTGACGGATGGGATATAGCCAGCAGAAACTTTGGAAAAGAGGTGGCATGCTCTCTATCGGGTAGGAAAAACCGCTGAGGGAGAAACTCATAGCGCTGTAGAGGGTACAGACGCTCATTGACAACGAGGCCTCGTTGATGCAGCAACAGATGAGCACACCGGCACACTGGGCGGCGAAGATGAGCAATATGGTGCTGAGAACCATCAGAAGCCAGCTGCCTTCCATCGGGAAGCCAAGGAAACCGAACATCACCAGATTGGCTATCAGTGCCAACAGTGTATACCATAGCGTGTAAGGCAACATCTTGCCCAACAATGCATATACCGTATTGCCACGGGCTTTCTGCATCCATCTTTTTATCGACTTCTGCCTCCGTTCCGTAGAGATGGCGTAGCCAGTGTGCATCAATGCCACGAAGGCTATTACAGCGGGTATCAGAGTGGTCATCAGATAGATGCCGTAGTTAATCCAGGGGTTGCTGATGTTATGGGTTTCGAAGGCTACTGGTTGGATCAAGCCCATGATTTGGTCTTCGCCAAAGCCTTTCTTGCGCAGTATCTCACGCTGTACGGCGGCGCCGGCCATGATGCCCATAGTGGCTAATTGTTTGTAGCACAATGTTCCGGCTAATAAGTAAGCGGCATTGTTGTAGAGCACGAAATGAGGAGCCTTGAACTGCAGCACGTCATTGTAGGTGCCGGCCGGAATCTCATAGAAGGCGAAAATTTCGCCACGCTGCATGGCGCGGCGGGCCTCCATATGGTTGTTGTAGACGGCATGGACTTTGACCCCCGATGTGGCGTCAAGCTCATGGCATATGCGGCGCGAGAGGTAGCTCCCGTCCATGTCCACCACACCCACCGGCAACCGTTGTGGCTGCCCGTTGCTTGTCATTGTGGCGAATATGATAAACGTCAGCACAATGCCCAGCGTCAGTATAATGAGATAGCGTGGCGAATTCACTATCCGTCGGCACTCGCGCTTGAAAACCCTGTATATCGGATATCCCCGTTTCAATGCTTAATCCTCTATTATCGCTGTCATTCCGGGACGCATATCCTTTATCTCCGTCAGCGGAACGGCCTTGACATCAAAGCTCTTCACGTCATACTGGCCATTGGTCTTGGTGGCACGCCAGGTGGCGTAGCTCGCCATAGCCTGCACCCTGCGCACCTGACAGGGATAGGTCTCCTGGCCCAAGGCGGGGAGGCGCACCTGGATGGTGTCGCCCGGACGGATGTTCTTCAGCATGTCCTCGCGCACGGCGAAGAAAAACCAGCTGTCGTCCATATTCAATATCGACATCACAGGGCTGCCGGTGCCAATCAGGTCGCCGAGTTTGGCGAAGATCTCCACCACCTCGCCGTCACTCGGTGCTATCAAATAGCTGTCGTCCATGTAGCTCTGCACTTCGGCCACCGCGCCGCCAGCCTGATTCACCATGGCGGCAGCGGCGTCGATATCCTCTTGGCGCGCACCTTCCTTGGCCATTAGATACTGCTGCTCGGCAGCGGCACAGTCGGCTTGGGCCACCTTGTACTGTGCTTCCACCTCGTCGTATTTCTGCGCACTCAGCACACCTTTCTCATACAGGCCTTTCACACGTTCGTAGCTCTTGCGATACACCTCCACGGCAGCTTTGGCCTTCTGCCATACCTGGTAGGCCATCTGCACCTGTTGCTCGCGGGCGCCCGTCTTCGCTTTGCGGCTCTGGGCGCTGGCGGCATTCTTCACGGCCGTGGCCTGCATCATCTTCGCCTCAACCTGCGGACTGGCGATGTGCGCCAGCGTGTCTCCGGCCTTCACCCGTTGCCCTTCAACGACATACAGGCTGTCGATGCGCCCCGGAACCTTGTTGCTCACTCGATACTCGGTGGCATCCACCTCGCCCGTAATCATTTCCTTCTGCGGATGGATGGCGAAGACGCCGACGAGGGCCACGATGGTCACCGCCATAATCACTACGGCCAATCCCGCCATCAGTGTTTTGTTGTTATCTTTCATTGCCATATGCTAAACTTATAATTTTATTAAAAGGAATCTTCACCTTAAACCTTAAAACCATAAACCCTAAACCTTAAACCATAAACCTTAAACCTTATCCTACTCTCCCATTGCCTGCTTCAGGTACACTTTGCCCATCTCTATCTCAATCTCGGCATCGAGCACCTCGCCCTTCGCTTTCAGCCAGGCCGTCTGCGCCGCCATCAAGTCGCTGCTGCTCGCCATTCCGGCGGCAAAACTCTCGTCGGCAAGCTTCAGGTTCTCCTCGGCATTCTCAAGGTCGCTCTTCGCCTGCGCCATCTTCTTGTAGGCCAGCTCCAGTTCGTGGCGAACCTTGTTCACCTGTAGCTCGATCAGTTCGCGTGCCTCTTCCATCTGCCATTTCACCTCCTCGCGCTTCGCTTTGGCAGCCTTCAGCGAGTAGAAACTGCCGCCGTGGAGGATAGGCACGTTGACCACCACTCCCGCAAAGAAAGTGCCGCCAAATTCATTCGCGAAGCCGTTGAACAGGTTGGGGTTTGACATCAGGTAGCCTCCTGTCACCGCGATGTTGGGCAAGAGAGTGCTGCGCGCCATCGTGACTCCCTCACGCGCAATGCTGTCGCTGATGCGCAGCATCTTCATCTCCTTGCGGTTGCCCCACACGCTGTCCATCTCTAACGTAGGAATATAGTGGTCGCTTAAATCATTCTCTCGGCCTATGCCCCCCTCACCCTCGGCCACGTCAAAATCGCTGTCCAACGGCATCCCGCAGCGCTCCGCAAGCAGCATCTTCGCCAGCGCCAGACCGTTCGTCGCCTTCGTCAGGTTCATCTGCGCCTCATTCAGTTTCACACGCACCTTCATCAAGTCCCCCTTCGTCGCCACCTCGGCGGCCACCATCTCCTCCACATCGTGCGTCAACGTGTCGAGCAACGCGGCATACTGCTCCGCCAGCTCCTTTTTGTGCTTCACGCTCACAACCTGCCAGTAAGCCTCATCGACAGCTATCAGCAGCGACTCCTTCGCACGGTCGTACTCCACACTGCTCAGCTCCTTGGCCAAGCTCGCCATCTTGTGCATCGCCATCAACTTGCCGCCCATGAACACAGGCTGCGTCACCGTCACCGTTCCCGCCACCACGTTGCGCGTGTCCGTCTCCAATGCCTCCGTGATACGTTGGCCGACATTGTTTATATTGCTTGTCAGTGTCGAACTCGAGATCAGGTTCGTCAAAGCCGTCGCAATCGTGCCGCCCAGGATAGGTATGCCGCCAAACTCCTGCTGGATAGCATTCGAGAGGTCCTCCTGCACAATGCCGCTCAGGTTGTTCAGCCTCTCTTTCTGCTCCTCGCTCAGCAGGTTCGTGCTCTTCTCCATCCAGTTATACGTGCCGTTGGCGCTCACCTTCGGCAGCATCTGCCACAGTGCCACCTTCTCCAAAGCCTCCGCCTCCGTCCTCTTCAGCTCCGAGCGTTTCAAACCCGCATTCGCCTCCAAAGCCCTCGCTCGGCAGCTGTCCAACGACAGCACCTCCTGGCTTTCCACCCTCTCCCACAGCCCCGACATCGCCGATAATATAATGAATATTACAACCTTATTTCTCATTTTTCCTTATCTCCTTTCTCTTTTTCGGGGTGCAAAGATACGAAAAAAAAATCCTGCCCTTTCTTTAATAAAAGTTAAAACTACACACCCCCCTCCATCTTCCACCCTTCCACCCTCCAAGGGGAAACGTTAAAAACAGCTTGCCCCCAAGTAGCCACAAACCCCTTACCAACCCCCTACCAACTCCCTACCAACTCCTACCACGGTAGGAGTTGGTAGGGCTGTAATAGGTTGATGGTACGCCGTTTGCATGTTTTTGGGTGAAATCGGCTTTTGTGGGTGTTGAAAAATAAATTTGGCGGTTCAGTCATAGTTTCGTATCTTTGCATTTTGAAAATTGTAATTCAATAATTATATTATATCATGAAAAGCATAGCAATACTTACGGGCGGTGGTCCCGCTCCTGGAATGAATACGGTTGTGGCCTCGGTGGCGAAGACTTTTCTGCGCGACGGTTATCGCGTGATTGGGTTGCACGGGGGATACAGCGCGTTGTTTACGGAAAAGCCGCGTATGCAGGACATGGATTTCCTGACTGCCGACGAGATTTTCAACAAGGGTGGCTCGATATTGAAGATGAGCCGTTTCAAACCCACGGCTGAGGATTTCGAGGAGCGGTTCAACCTGAAGTTGTTCACAGAGAACGAGATCAAGCTGCTTGTAACCGTGGGTGGCGACGATACGGCCTCGACGGCGAACCGGATTGCGAAGTTCCTGGCCGACAAGCATTATCCCATCGCCAACATCCACGTCCCCAAGACCATCGACAACGACCTGCCGCTGCCTAACAGCAGCCCCACCTTTGGCTACAACAGCGCAAAGGCGCAGGGGTGTGTGCTGGCCACTGCCGTGATGGAGGATGCGAGGACGAGCGAGAACTGGTTCGTTGTCAGCGCCATGGGACGTTCGGCCGGCCATCTGGCGCTGGGTATTGCCGGCGCCTGCCACTACCCGATGGTGATTATCCCGGAGTTTTTCAACAAGACGGAGATCACGGTGGAGAAGATTATCAACATGGTTGTCAGCTGCATCATCAAACGCAAGATGATGGGCATCAACTATGGAGCAGCGATGATTTCGGAGGGCGTTTTCCACTCGTTGAGCGACGAGGAGATCAAGGGTTCGGGAATCCATTTCAGCTATGACGAGCACGGCCACCCGGAATTGGGCAAGGTGTCGAAAGCTCACATCTTCAACGACCTGCTGGAGCGCAAAGCCAAGGAGATCGGGCTGAAGGTGAAGACGCGTCCGGTTGAGATAGGCTACGAGATTCGCTGCCACACACCGATTGCGTTCGACCTGACCTATTGCTCGCTGATGGGAATGGGAGTCCACAAACTGTTCAACGATGGCTGCACGGGCTGCATGGTGTATGTGGACCAGCAGGGCAATGTCAGTCCGCTCTACCTGAAGGACCTTCAGGATCCGACGACGGGCAAGATTCCTCCGCGGCTGGTGAATGTGGAGAGCAACAAAGTGATGTCCTATGTGAACGATATCATGGATTACATCACTCCCGCCGACTATGAGGCAGCGAAGAGGTATGTGGCCAATCCCGAAGACTATGACTTCAAGAGGATCCTCAATTGGTAATTGTGAACAAAAGGGCAAGAACTGTGGACCAAGGGGTGCGCGCAGGTTTGTCTGGGTGCTCTTGGTTCTTGGTTCTTGCCTGATGTTTCCTTCGGCAGCCTACGGCCAGTCGAAGAAGGAACTTGAGAGCGACAAGGCGAAGGTTGAGCAGGAGATCAAGAGGCTGAACAACGATTTGGCCAAAGCGAAGAAAAACAGCAAGGCGGGGCAACAGCAGCTACGCCTGTTGGAGAAGAAGATTGCCGAGCGTACAAGGCTTATCAACAACCTGGACGGGCAGTTGAACCTGCTCAATATCCGCATGACGCAGACGGAGGACAGCATAGCCCTCATCCGCGGCGAGGTTGACAGCATGAAGGTTGAGTACGGGAAGGTGGTGCGTGCGCTCTACCGCGAGCGCCATAATGTCAGCCATCTGTCGCTGGTACTCGACACGAAGAGCTACAATTATGCCTACCTCCGCACGAAATATTTTCGCGACTACAGCCGCTACCGCCGTCGGCAGGCGATGGTTATTCGCCAGAAGGAGCAGGAGCTGAGCGACGCGGGCATGGAGCTGAAGCGGCAGCAGCGTGAGCAGCAGGGGCTACTTGAACAGCACCGCCGTCAGAAGGCCGAGCTGGCCCACGAGCAGCAGGTGCAGCAGAAGAGCCTGAAGAACAGCAAGCAGCAAGAGAAGGCCCTCCAAGGGCAGATTGCCCAGAAGGAGAAGCAGAAGCGCGAGCTGCAGAAGCAAATCCAGCGTATCATCAACGAGGAGATAGCGAAGGCCCGTGCCTCGAAGAAGAAGGAGGTGGCTGCAGGCAGCAAGGGTAAGACTGTGACAGGCAGCACGAGCGAAGCTCCAAGTGCAGCCGAGGTGGCGCTGAGCAATGATTTTGCTTCGAACAAGGGCCGTCTTCCCTGGCCTGTGGCTTATACCAAGGTTTCTCGCGAATATGGTCGCTACACCCACGCTTCGGGCGGACAGAACATGAACAACGGCATAGACCTCGTTTGCAAGGGAGGGACTGCCGTCAAGAGTGTCTTCAACGGCAACGTGACACGCGTTTTCACTTGTCCCAACGGTACCAAGGGTGTCATTGTCCGCCATGGTGACTACCTGACCGTCTATGCCAATATGGGCACGGTCTCGGTTGTCGAAGGCAAGAAGGTTACCACGGGGCAGAATCTCGGCACAGTGTACACAAACAGCGACGGGACGGCGGAGTTTTCGTTCCAGCTGTGGAAGGGCACATCTTCGCAAAATCCCCGCCTGTGGCTGAGGTGAGAATTAAGAGATGATAATTAAGAATTAAGAATTGGGAATTGAGAGATAGGGTATTTTTTGTATCGGATGCGCATCTGGGCAGTGGAGCGGACACCCTGGAGAGGGAACGGCAGCTCTGCGAGTGGATTGACAGCATCAAAAATGAGTGCAAGACCTTGCTGCTCTTGGGCGATATCTTCGACTTCTGGTTCAGCTACAAGTACCTCGTTCCGCGAGGACATGTGCGACTGTTGGGCAAGCTGGCCGAGATGGCAGACGAGGGTGTGGAGATCCATTTCTTCCTCGGCAACCACGACATGTGGGTGTTCGACTATCTCACGGAGGAGTTTGGCGCCATTGTCCATGAGGGGCCTGTGGAGATGGAGTTCTACGGCAAGCGGCTCCTTGTGGGGCACGGCGACGGGCTGGGGCATCAGGACCGATGGTTCGACTTTGCCAAGTTTTTCTTCCGCAGCCGTGTGTGCCACAAGCTATTCAAGATGCTGCCGTCGGCTTTGACTTTCGGCATTGCCCACCATTGGAGCGACGGTAACAAACGCAAACATGCCAAACGCGACATGCTGCACTATCTTGGCGACGACCGCGAGGGTATCGTTATATATTGTAAGCAACGTCTTGAGAAAGAGCATTTCGATTACTGTGTCTTTGGTCACCGCCATACTCCGCTGACGAAAGTGTTAGGTGGCGCTTCAGCACGAAACACC
>JAEEGF012395382.1_pt1 | contig 16700 bp, 13 predicted proteins | sample 9134171 | NCBI WGS metagenome assembly JAEEGF01 (sample SAMN16246542, study PRJNA631951) | gut metagenome | biome: gut microbiome; feature: rumen; material: AP-attached | host: Bos | place: Iran: Karaj | collected 2018-10
ACGAACAATTCTGAACAATAAAAAAGGATTTCCCCTAAACTCACTGGGGGAAATCCCTATTGTTAATGGACAGCCGTCTTTTCCACCTATTATGTATCACGGGGACGTACCCCCTGATACACAAAACACCAAGAATCCGGGCAATAGTGAGTTGCTCCATAAGAATGATTTCTTTGATTTTTTTTAATAAGATTGCATACATGCCTACATAGTTTTATGATAATTTGCTGAAATATAATGGTTTGAGAAATATTTTACCTACATAATACCTACATATTGCATACATAAAGCCTACATAATATATACATAAAACCTACATAAAAGCAACATAAAACTGCTGTTTTGCGGATAGATATTGTCTATGTTTAGGCAATCAATGGCTTATCTACTACCTCGAAGAGGTAAATCTACGTTTTTGTTAGTTTGTCTGTTAGCTTTCTTATGTAAATTCTCTAGAGAATTCATTGCTAATTGCCTATCTGGCAGCGTGCTATCAGTAAGCAAACGGCAAAATTCTCTAGAGAATTTTCTTTTTTTCAAAGGACTAAATCCTTTAATCTCTTTTCTTCGGCTCGTTTACCTTGGCCCTGAATTCTTATCAGGCTCCCATAAACCCTCAAGATTGGCATTGTAATGTATCTTTTATGTAGGCTTTATGTATGCTTTGTGTAGGTATTGTGTATGCATGGAAATCTGTAATATGCTTATATTAAGACGGTTAACGAAAAAGAATGTAGGTATGTATGTCGTTAAATGAATATTTATTTGTAACAACCTGTCTGTAACAGCGTTTAATGGGACCGTGTGACCTCTTTCTTATGGAAATAACGAAAGATGACGTAATAAGTGACACTACAGAGCATCAGCGAGTGGAGATACCAGTATGGTCCCCAAAGGATAAAGCAACAACTTGCTGATAAAAACGCCGAAGGTAAGGTGGATTCATCAGATAGCCTGAAATAACCAGGAAAACAGGCTTTAGTATTTATAGAACGACCAGTGTTGGTTGCCGGCGGAGAGGATGAGATTGTCGTCGTCGAGGCGGTCGATTTTCAGGCGGATGTCGGTGAAGGGCCGGAAACCGAAGGTTTGTTCGACGAGGATGGTGTCGGCCGGTATGCCGTGCTTTGAGAAGCACTGGATGTAGAGGCTGTCGCCGCGGTGCTGGAAATTGCCATAGACCTCGGCTTGGTTGAGGTTCTTGATCCAGACGATGGACCCTGAGAAACTGATGTATTGCGTGTCGGAGCCGGTCAGTCGCCACTGTCCGAAGAAGTCGCCGGCTTCGCGGCCTTCCTGACACGAAGTTAATAGCGCTACGCTAAATAAAAAATATAAAATAAAGGATTTAAAGAATCGTGCCATGATAACTGATTTTGAAGTTGAACGTTGAGCAGTCGCCGAGGATGTTGCCCTTGTCGAAGGCGTAGGCGGCGCTGAAATTCCAGGGACCAGTGTGGTATTCACCCTGCAGGACGGCGTCGAAGGAGTGGTGCTTGTGGGGTAGGGGGTTGCGATAGGTGCCCCAGCCCTCGCGGTAGGCTCCCTTGACGAGGTACGACAGCCGGCTGGTGATGTCGCCGGTGACGCCTACGTGCCAGGCCCGGACGCGGTTGTCGCTGAAGCCGGTGTGGCCGTTCTGGTTGAACCGTGGCGAGGTGATGTATGGGTTGCCGGGCGTCATGCCGTAGTGGGCGTAGCTGTCGTAGAACATGTGGTTGTAGTAGTTGTCGTCGCCGGTGACGAAGTCGGAAATCTGGCTGCGTGCCGGTTCGGGATAGTCGCCGCTGTCGATGTGGAGCGGTCCGGACTGGTTGGTGGTCTGGAAATACTCGACGACGGCCTTGCGGACATACTGCGGTCCGGCGGCGCGGTTCTGATACTGCACACCCCAGAGTCCGTCCCAGCCGTTGCTCTTGCGGATGCCGGAGCCGTCCTCGAAGATGTCATCGACATAAGCTTGCAGCAGGTGGTGACGGTCGATGTTCCAGCCTACCTGTATGGTCATAGAACCGAGGTGGTTGCCGTAGACCCAGTCTTCGAGGGCGTCGTCCTCGTAGTAGTTTTTGTCGCCTCGGGGCAGTATGACATTCCAGAAGGCCTTCAGGTTGGCATCCTTGGTTTTGGGGGTGAGCACGCCGTTGACGTATTCGTGACTGGTGCCTCCGAACTGTGCGACATGCTCGATGCCGGCAGTGATGAAGAAGCGCTTGTCGGGGTTGGTGCGGAAGTAGAGGTGCTTCTGGTGGTACCAGATGCCGGTGGCGTAGAGCTGGTTGGCGTCACCGCCCTGAAGGAAGCGGTCCTCGCGGTAGTTGCTGTCGAGGAACTTGCCGTAGCCGAAGTCGAAGCTGAGCTGCAGCCAGTCGCGGGTGTAGGGCATGGTCCAGAAGCCGTCGGTGCCGAGGTGCACCTGGGGAATGGGCTTGGCATTGTTGCCCTTGGCGAAGGCACCGGCCGAGAGCTGTGCGTCGCGCAGGACGGGGTCCTGTTCGCGGCTGCCGGCCTCGATGAAGAACGACTTCCACTGGAGGTTGGCGTAGCACTGCTGCAGGTAGGCCTTGTGGTCGGCGTGAACGGCGGCGATGCCATCGATGCAGGCCGAGAGTGTCAGCTGGTGGTTGAAGGGATGACTGACGGTCATGGCTCCGCGCAGGTAGGCGGTGTTGGGCCGCGTGGCGAGCACATGATGGCGGTTGGCCGTAAGCTGGAAGGCGGTGTAATGGCCCGTGCCGACGGCCGTCTCGGCAGTCAGGTCGTAGGTGAGGCGCGTCTTCAGGGTGTCTTGCGCCCCTGCGGGGCTAAATAAAAAATAAAAAATAAAAGATAAACAATAGTGCAGCTTGCTCATAAACCTTATTATTATTTTGTTTACTGCTAGAAGATTTTGCCGGAAACGATGTTGAGGAATGTCTGGACGAGTATCTTGAAATCGGTCCATAGCGACTGGTGTTCGAGATAGTAGAGGTCGAACTCGAGGCGTTTCAGCATTTTCTCGATGGTGTCGGTGTATCCGTTCTTCAGCGTGGCGTAGCTGGTGACGCCGGGCCGCAGCACATAGAGCCGTTCGTAGCGGCTGTCGCGCTGCATGATCTGACGGATGTAGTAGGGCCGCTCGGGACGGTAGCCGACAAAGGCCATGTCGCCGATGAATACGTTCCACAGCTGTGGCAGTTCGTCGAGATGGTGGCTTCGAAGGAACCGTCCGACCTTGGTGAGCCGTGGGTCGTTCTCGCTCTGGAGCAGCTCTTCGCCATTCTCCTCGGCGTTGGTTTTCATGCTGCGGAACTTATAGATATAGAAGGGCTTGCCGTGCAGTCCGATGCGTTCCTGCTTGTAGATAACGGGTCCGCCGCTGAGCTTGATAGCCAGGAAGCATATCAGGAACAGTGGCGAGAATACCAGCAGGCAGCAGGCCGATATGATGAAGTCGATGAAGCGTTTCACGATGTGTTATGCGGTTGTTTTGAGTTTGTAATTGATGCAGCCGTTGACAGCGCAGAACAGGGCGACGTCGATGACAACCAGCAGGGTGGCTGGCACGAGTGGGAACAGCAGGCTGTTGAGCACGATGTAGGCGACGGCCAGCAGGAGTATGGCGACGAGCGCCTGGTGTTGCGACAGTCCGGCTCGCATGAGTTTGTGATGGATATGATTCTTGTCAGCGTCGAACAGAGGGCGGTGGTGGCGTAGTCGGTAGAGTGTGACGCGCGCCACGTCGGCTGTGGGTACGATGAGTAGTGTGATTCCGACGATGATGGCCTCGGGGCGTACCGGCCAGATAGCGGTATTGTTCATGGCGCACTTGACGGCGAGGAAGCCGAGGGTGAATCCCAGCGAGAGGCTTCCCGAGTCGCCCATGAATATCTTGGTGTTGCGCTCGACGCTGCCGAAGAGGTTGAAATAGAGGAAGGCGATGAGTGCTCCCATGAGTCCGGCAACGAGGATGGAGTAGGTGTGCATGAAGACGTCGTAGTGGATGAAATAGACGAGGAAGCAGGTCAGTGCGATGAGCGTCAGCCCGGCAGCCAGTCCGTCGATGCCGTCGATGAGGTTGATGGCGTTGTCGACGAATACCAGTACGAAGATGGTCAGGGGAATGCCGATGTAGTAGGGTATGGCCTCGATGCCGAAGAGTCCGTAGAGGTTGTTGATGTAGAGTCCGGCCATGGGCAGCAGGCATGCTGTGATGACCTGCACGAGGAACTTGCTCTTGGCCTTGAGTCCGACGAGGTCGTCGACGATGCCCGTCAGGTAGATGATGGCGACGCCCATGACGTAGGTGGCACTCCAGGTGTTGAAGGCAATCTCTTTGTCGCGCATCCAGGTGAAATACAGCAGCATGACGGTGAAGGCCGTCATCATGCTGGGCAGAAAGGATATGCCGCCCAAGCGGGGTATGGCATTCTTGTGGACCTTCCGGTCGTTGGGAAGGTCGTAAAGTTTTTTTCGTTTACAGAAATCAAGAATCAGGGGCGTGAACACCAGCCCGCAAATCATGCTCAAGAAAAATGCACCGAGTAGATATATCGTCATACGCAATTGCTATTTATATATATAACTCACAGATGAGCTATTTATTGCATAGAACATCAATTTTTATCAAGACTTTTTTGCTATTCTCCGAAAAAGCGCTAACTTTGCATACTGTTAACGGAAGAAATGAGCATGATGATTGAAAAAATACGACGCATGACAGAGTATTGCCGGAGGGGGCTGAACGGCCGTTTTCTGGTGTTGCTGCTGCTGTCGGTGGCTTGTCTGCTGTTGATGCACGGACAGCTGGCCCTGACCGTGGAATTCGAGTATCCCTTCAAGCCCGATGCCATTGTCAGCAACGTGTTCTCATGTCTGGTGGATGCGACGTTCTTCTTCCTGCTGGGCATGCTGCTGACCTGGGGACGGGTTAAGAAGAGCCTGTTTGTGGCTTTCGTGCTGTCGGCGGTGCTGGCATTCTGTAATGTGTTGTATTCCAGGTTCTTCGGGCATTATCTGCCCAATCTGGCCATCTTGCAGTTGGGCAATCTGACCGACGGCGAGGTGATGGGAAGCACGCTGACGGGACTGCGCCTGACGGACGGATGCTTTGTGCTGCTGGCCTTGGTGTTCGCTTGGCTCTACCGGCGCTGGAACAGCCGGTCCGTGCAGGAGCATTTCGGCCGGACGCTGGCCACGCTGTGGGGCGTGGCGCTGTTGGCGGTAGGCGCTTTCATCGTGGTGCTGGGACTGACGCACGACCCTTCGTTCGAAACGTCGTTCATCCGCTTTTCGCCCATCCGGGTGCAATATACGCAGGCACCTAACAACATGCTGTTTCGCAGCGGTTTTGTGCGCAGGGCACTGGTGTGCTACGAGGATTTCCTGCAGCGCGACCTGACGCTGGACGAGCAGCAGCTGGCGGAAATAGCGCAGGAATATACCGACTACAGGGAGCGCACGGTAGGCGGACCAACCGTCGACGGGCCGAAGAATGTGATATTCATCATTGTGGAGTCGTACCTGGCAGCAACCTCGGATCTGACAGTCGACGGCAAGGAAATTACGCCCTTCCTGAACCGGCTGAAACGCGACAGCACCGTCTATTATAACGGTCATGTGCGCCCGAACATCAATATCGGCGAATCGTCCGACGGACAATTCATCTACATGGCGGGACTGATGCCGCTGAAATCGGAGATTACGGTGAACATCGTGAAGGACAAGACGGTGTGCGGGCTGCCGGCCCTGATGAAGGAGCAGGGGCGCATCAAGGCGTCGCAGATTGTTGTGCCGACGTCGCCCACCTTCTGGGAACAGGACAAGATGAACGGGCTGTTCGGATTCGACACGATGTACTCGAAATTCGACTGCGACAAGGCGCTGCACGGCAACGAAGACCTGAACGACGAGCAGATATTCACCCTGGCAGCGCGGGTCGACGGAAAGGTGGAACAGCCCTTCTTCTCGCTGATTCTGACCATGTCGATGCATAACCCCTACACCAAGTGCGTGGAGCATGGCTTCCAGCTGACGGACGAGACGCTGACGGCGGAATACCGCAACTACCTGACAGACTGCCATTATACCGACCAGCAGCTGGAAAGGTATTTCGGCGAACTGAAGCGCCAGGGGTTGTATGACAATAGTATGATTATTATTACGGCTGACCACGATGCCCACCCCGTGCATCTGAACATGGAGGAAGGTCAGGTCAGCGATGAGTTGCCGTTGTATATCGTTCATGGCGGCATCGACAAGGATAGCGTGTGGACAGGACCCTGCAATCAGCTGGATGTCTACACCACGTTGCTCGACATGTTTGGCATTACCACCCCGTGGCGCGGTTTGGGTCACTCGCTGCTGAACGCACACTACACCAATTCGGTGTCGGAGAAGACGCAAGCCCTCTCGGAATGGATTGTCAGAAGCAATTACTTTAGTCGTTACCGGTCAGCTCGTTGAAGATGGCCTTCATTTCCTTGACGGACTGCTTGCTGGTGAACATGCGGGCAATGCGGTCCTTGCCGGCAGTGGCATACTGCATGTACAGGTCGTGGTCGGTGAGCAGCTTGTCGACGGCGGCAGCATAGGCCTGTACGTCGCCCAGCGGCACCTCGATGCCCGTCTCGTCTTTCACGGAAACCCAGTTGACGCCAGAACCCTCGATGGTGAAGGTTACCGGCACGCTGCCGCAATACATGGCTTCGGCCAGAGCAATGCCAAAGGCCTCCTGCTTGGTGCACGAGGTGAAGCCGAAGATGTCGGAAGCATAGTAGTAGCAGCGCAGGTAGTCGTTGGGAATGCGCCCGATGAACTTGATGCGATCAGAGTGTGTCATGGCCTTCAGGCGCTCGGTCTCGGGGCCTCGGCCGCCAATGAGGATGATGCAGTCGGACTGGATGTACTTCTCGGCTTCGATGAGATAGTTGATGCCTTTGTAGGCTGCGTGGCGGCCGACAAAGAAGATGATTTTCTTATGATGGTATTTCCTGCGGATTTCGTCGACCGTCTTCTCGTCACCAGCCTTCCATGTGAAGTCGTTGAGGATGATGCCGTTGGGCACCACCTTCGTCTTGTCGCGATACTGGTAGATGGGACTCGACGGGTGGATGTAGTTGGGACTCGTGGCCAGAATGAGGTCGGACTTCTTGAGAATGACCTTCTCGTAGTGACTGACCAGCTTGTAGAGCAGGCCTTTGCCGAGAATGTCGGAGTGCCACAGCAGGACGAGCTTGACGTCCTTCGGAGCCAACTTGGCGGTGATGGGATACAGGAAGGGGTTGGGACAGTGCAGCAGGATGATGTCCGGCTGTTCCTCGTAGATAATCTTCTTCAGGTAGTGATAGTACGAGAAGGCAATGTCCTGACTGGCGACATTCATGGACGATGCAATGCGGTAGACCTTGACGCCATTTACCGTGTCGACGCGGGTGATGCCGTCCTGGCTGAAGCATACGACAATATTCTGGAAGGTTTTCATACCCTCGCCCATGTATTTGGTGACAGTCTCTATGCCTCCCTCGACGGGATGGTAGTATTTGGCAATCTGGAGTATAGTTTTCTTCATTCGCAACCAGTATTTTTAACAATCTTCATCAGCGTTTCCGCGGACTTCTGCCACGAGAACCGCTTCGTGTTTTCATAACCTTTCTGACGCATCGTTTCTTTTATAACGTCAGCATTGGTCAAATATTGTGTAATTGTATGTAGAATTTCATTAGAATCGAGCGGATTGAAATATTGGGCGGCGTCGCCACATACTTCGCGCTCGACGGGAATGTCGGATACCAGCACTGGACAGCCGCATGTCATAGCCTCTAACGGGGGCAGGCCGAAACCCTCGTAGAGCGACGGAAAAACGAAGCATTCGGCCTGATTGTAGAGGCGCACCAACTCGTCGTCGCTGACGCGTCCCAAGAACCGGATATGCTCGTTGTCGTCGGTGCTAAGCGCTTTCTGCTCGCCGAATACGCGGTTGTAGTTGCCGACGATGTACAGCTTGGCGCCGGTGAGATGCCGGCAGGCCTCGATGAGCCGGGCAAAGTTCTTCCTCGGGTCGATGGACGAGACGCAGAGCACGAAGCGGGATTTGGTGAGTGGTGAGTGGTGAGTGGTGAGTGGTGAGAACAGGCGGCTGTCGATGGCGTTATAGACCACGCTGATGCACTCGCTTCGGAGGAACGGATAGAAGCGGAGAATCTCGCTTTTCGAGAACTCGCTGACGGTGATGATGTGCCGTGAGGTCTTTGCGGCAAGCGGCGTCATGAAGCGGTAGTACCAATAATAGGCCCACGAATACCACGAGGGATTCTTCAGAAAGGCCAGGTCATGTATCGTCATTACCTTGTGGGGAATGAGGATGGACCCTAAGCCTGTGAAGCTGATTACCAGATAGTCTTTCTTGCCGAGGAAGAAAAACGGCAGGACGCACTGCTCCCAGAAATGCGAGTTGCCGATGCCGTAGTGGACGATGTGCAACGCGCTGACGTCGTAGTCGGGGTGGATAGGGGCTTTCGGACAGACAACGGTAAACGGCTGTCCGAGAGCAGCCAGCGCCTTACAGATGTTGTAGGCGTAGCGCTCGACACCCGTCATGGGCTGTGTCAGAAATCGTCCGTTGATATATATTGTCATCGTCGCTCGGTGATAGGCAGTTTAATGGATATGCAGCAGGAACTTATGATAATAGTAGGTGAAGATGGAACCGTAGCCGGCACTGCGCAGCATGCGGTACTGCTTCATGTTGAGGCGTAGCATCTGACCGAAATGGCTGATGCGATAGCCGATGGTAAATCGCGAGCCATCGGTAGCGCCCACGGTGTTGTCGCCATGATTGCGGTATTCCAGCAGGGCCTCGGGCATGGCGTAGACGATGCCGTTTTCGGCAAAGGTGCGTGTCGTCACCCAGCCGTCGTGCATCAGGGCGTCTTTCCAGGGACGGTCCAGCGACACCGCTCTTGCCTGGCGGTTGAACAGCATGGCACAGCCCAGCGTGATGTTGATGACGCAACTCTTGAAGTCCTTGACGGCGTCGGGGTAGATGTGGCCGTATTCGCGATAGGAAGGATGCAACAGGTTGAGATCGCCGTCGACTACCCTTACGTCGGAATGCACGATGATGGGTTTGTCGCCATGGATGGCTTCCTGCTGCTTCATGGCCTGATACGACAGTTCGACCTTCGTCGGATGCCAGACGTCGTCCTGGTCGGAAAACATGTAATAGTCGGCTTCTACCCGCTCGAGCAGACTCATGAAGTTGGGCAGGGCGCCGCCTTGCGAGGGGTAGTCCATGACGGTAATCTGGTCGGGATGCCGGGCGACATAGTCGTTCAGCAGTTCGACAGTACCGTCCGTCGACCCGTCGTCGTGGATGTACAGGTGCCACAACGGGCTGCTCTGCGACAAGATGGAGTCAATCTGTTCGCCCAGAAACTTCCGGCCGTTATAAGTGGCCATCAGTATGGCGATGCGTTCTTCGTTGCTATTGTTTATTTGTTCCATATTCCTTTTGCTTTTCCGTTGATGAGTTTGTAGAACTGGATGCGGTTGACGATGAGGCCGGGGATATTGACCAGGCACATGACAACCATAAACCAGATGATGTCGTGCGTCCACAGGGTGGTGACGTAGGCCAGCGGGATGAAGAGCACGGCTGCCGCAGTGGTAAAGATGAGCTGCAGGCGTAGTTTCCCGATGCCGTTGATGAAATAGCTGTAGCGCATGCTGTAGATTAGGATGAAGATGTAAACCGCCATGGTGACGGTCATCTTGGTGTCGATGACGGTCTGTCGGTCAATCCAGATGGCGTAGACGGTGTCGGCGAGCAGAATCATAACCACCAGACTAACGAGGAAGGCGATGGTCAACTGCCGCAACCTGCGGGTGGCATTGCGAATCCACCCCATTTCGTTCAGCTGATAGGCGTCAGTCGTCGCATTCCAGAAGGGCATGCATACCACGGTGAAGATGACCAGCAGGATGCTGAAATAGCGGTAGGTAATCTGGTAGGGGGTAACCAGTTCGGGCGAGAAGAGGTTCGATATCAGCAAGTTCGACGTCATAAACAGGATGACGCCCGAAATCTGCATGATGAAGAACTGCACGCCCATATTGATGACCGTTTTGGCTTCCTGCAGGTTGATGAAGCTGAACGACGGCCGCAGCTGCGGGTACTTGTATAGAAATGTATAGGGGAATGCCAGCAGATAGACGAGTAGGGGGACCGCCGTATTGACCAGTGCAATGTGCATGAGCGAATGGCTGCCCGACCACAGGATGACGTAGGTGCCAGCGAGTGCCAGCGTCTGCCCCAAGGCGATGAGCAGGTTGCTGACTGCAGGCAGTTGCAGGCCCATATAGAAATTGCCGATGAGCTTGAAGATGAACGACGTGCAGACGAGTGTCACCGTCACCATCAGCACTTGTTCCAGGTGAGTCACACGTGCCGGACTGGCGTTGAACACCTGATAGGGGTCGCCGACGGCTATCAGCAACAGCAGAATGAGCAGCACGGGGACGATGATGCACGTCAGCATGGCAAAGGTCGACGATATCAGGCGGCGGGTGCGCTCGTTGTCGCCATGAGCCATGTATTCGGCAATCTTGTTTCTCAATCCGTTGCCCAGTCCGATGTCCATATTGTCTATCCATAACAGCATGCTGCTGATAGTCAGCCAGATGCCGTTCTTGTACTCTCCCAGACAGTGCAGCGTGGCAGGTACCATCAGCAGCACAACCAGCGCCGACCATCCCTTGATGAGGAACGAGGCGATGATGTTCTTCTGCAGTAGCGAAGTGCGCTTGTTGCTGTTGGTGGTCTCGCTGTTCATGGCTTCTTGAAGTTAAACAATAGATTGACCTTTTTCTGGGTGAAAAGGGTGACGAAGAAGGTGAACTGCAACAGGAATACCAGACTGTGGAAGAAATTCTCCTGATAGAACTGCAGCATCAGCGCAAAGACGGCATAAGTATAGAGTGCACAGCCGATGCCGTTCTTGTTTTTGTACAGCCGGTAGAGCCATCCGCACAGACAGCCGTAGACGCCGGAGAAGAAGGCTACACCCTTGTAGCCGAAGTCGATGAAAAACGGCTGGAAGACAGTATAGACATTCGTAGGAATCGGAACCCAGACAAACTCCTGCAACTTCTCTTTCACCACGATGTCGCTGAATCCGAAACGCTCCAGGAAGACATAGATCTTCTCGAAGGTGTTGGTACCAAACTGCGGCGTCAACTCCTGTCCCAGCTGGCAGAAGGCCACGGGGGGCGACAGCACGTACATGGCGATGAAGTCGAGCAGCGTCTCTTCTTCCTGGTATTTGCTGCCCTCTTCGGCTCGGCCCAGGTTGAACAGGTAGAATACCACCACCAGGATGCTGCCATAGATCAGGATGGACCGTAGCTTGATGACTTTTTTCTCGAAGAGCACGAAGATGACGCTGGTAAAGACAAAGAACATCGATTCTTTTTCCATAATGGCCAGCGAATTCATCAGACAGGCCAAAGCCAGTGTTACCACCTGCCATGTGGGAACTTTCGGATGTGCCCATAGTGCCACGACAAACAGCGACTGGTTGATGACGATAGAATAGCTTAGCAGTCCCTGTCCCTCGCCGTACAATGCCAGTGTGCGGACGTTGTTCATCAGGTCTTCCGTGCTGAACATCATGACGATTTGCAGCACACGATAGACGTAGAGTGGGGTGATGATGAGCGACAGCACGAAGAAAGCGTTGAAGACGGTCTTGTTGAAGTCGAGGCTCTCGCTCCACAGGTCGTCCTTGTCTTGATGCCGGAAGGCATTGTAGGTAATCAATGCACAGATGCAGAAAATGGGCACCCAGATGGCAAAGCTGTAGTAGAACTGGCTGGTAATGGGATATAGCTTCGTGTTCAACAGATAGTAGAATCCGAGGATGGCTGTCCATATGGTAATGGTGATGGCCCAGGGCGAGAACCATCCGCCGAAGTCAATATGTCGGAAGGCGTTGTCGGTTCCCTTGCGGGTGTAGATGGCATGACACAGACAGACAAACAGCGCTATGAGGAAGGCTACGGCGGCATAGGCCCAGCGGTAGGGCGACACCTTCTGCTGAGAGATGTTGTAGCGCTTGACAACGACAAACGACGTGTTTTCCTTCTTTGTCAGGTAGTCTGCTCGGGTGTATTCTTCGGAAGCCTTCCGGTAGATATCGTATTTCAGCTGATAGTCTTTTTCCAGATGGGCCAGACGGCTCGTCGTGTAGTCCGACTTGGCTTTTTCGTGCGAATCGGCAAAACGCTCGTAGTCGCGCTTGGCCTGCTGGTAGGCCATCGACGCCTCACGCCGTTTCTCGGCAGCATTCTTCTTATTGATACCCGCACGGTGCGACCGCAGACGTTCTATTTCTGCCTTCAGGAATGCCAGCGTTTGGTCCAGCACGTCGGCGGCCACCTCGGCATCCTGGTCGGTAATCTGTATTTCCAGCGTCTGAGACTTCGAACTCAGGTAGTATTTCAGATTGCCTCTGATGATGTCGTAGATGACGTCCTTCTGCTCTTGCTCTGTGGTAGGATGGATGAACAGGTGCTCCCAGAAGGGGCGTCGGTGGTGGGTGGTGAGATAGTCGAAATAGCTTTGCTTGTATTTGTGTACGGTCATTTGGCCGATGCCTTCTATGAAATCCCTCGACTGCAGGATTTTCGAATAGATGTCGATATTATCGGTGCCTTCGTTGCCTGAATTCGAGTTCAGGTCGCGCATCATGACGTTCATCGAGTTCAGACCGATGAGCAGGTCCGTCGTCTTATACTCGTCGGCAATCTTCGCCTGGGCAGCGTATTCGTTGGGGATGGCCAGCGAAACCAGCCATCCGAATACCGCAGAAAGTACTACCCAGGCAGCATACTTCATTGCAAGAGGATGATTTCTTGATAGTTCTTCTTAACGAGGATAGCCAGTCGGACGGCAAAAGCCAGCATCACGAAGATGATGAGAATGAAGACCTTGGGCATGTTGGAATGCTTGACGGGGACGGTGGCATTCTGCAGCGTCGTAAAGGCTGGCGTGCGTTCCTGAACCTTGGCCTTCGCCATTTGCAACTGCTCGACTACCTGCGTATATATGTTGTGCTTCAGCTGCATCTCGTTTTCCAACTCTTCCATCTTCGATTCCACAGACTTCAGCACGATGTTTGTGTTGGCTTCGCAGAATTCCGCATATTTCAAGCGCGACTTCGTATACTGCGTCTCGGCTTCCTGGAAGAGCTTCTCCATGTATTGCTCGTCGTTGCGGGCCTTGTTGGTGCGGTAGTTGGTGATGAACAGCTGCAGTTGGGCCTTCACCGCATTGACTACTGTCATGGCGATGAGCGGGTCCTGGGCGGTCACGACAATGTCGATGACGTTGGTTTTCTTGTCTACGTGACAGTCGATGCTACCGCTGATGGCCTTACACAGGTCGTACTGTTTCTTGGTCAGGAACGACGGGTCAATCTTGTTGTTGCCAGTCGACTCTTCGTCGCTTTTCAGCATGTTCTTCAGATTGTTCAGCCATTCGCCGGGATAACTCCACCAGGCTATCTTCTGGTGCTTGTCCAAATACTCGCTGTAGGGCATGTCCTTGATGGTCTTGTCCTTCGAGGTTACCTTCACGTCGAACAGGCTTACCAGGAATTCTGTCGACTCGATGGCGTCGGGATAGATTTCCGGATAGATGGCGTCGCCACTGGTTCCGAACTTCATGTTCATACCCACCATGCTGGCCAGCGACGAGATGTTGCCCGAGAATCCGTTAGAGGTTTCTTCCGGTGCCAGCATGACGCTTGACTTGTAGATTCTGGGGATGCTGAATGCCACGATGATGCTTATGATGGCACCAATGCCGCAATAGATTAGCATCTTACGCTTGTCGGCCCTAATCAGTTGAATTAGCCTTACAACGTCGATTCTTATTTTGCGTGATTGATTTTCTTCCATAGTCTTTTACTTCACAAGATTAGCAATCGTGGCAATCATGGTGGCAATCGACGCCGTCGACGAACCGATGGTCAGCCACTCGGCAATACCCATTGAACGGCCTTTTCGCTTCGTAGGAACTACAATCTGGCAGCCCGGGCGTGGCTTGTGCTTGCGGTCTGCCTTGGCCACCATGCCGTTCATGTAGATGATGATGGTCTGACTCTCTTTGGCCGTCGAGGTCGTTCCACCTGCCAGGTCGATATAGTATTTGGCATTCTTGCCTTCCTTGAATCGTACTGTGTTCGGATAGAGCACCTCGCCGTTGATTTTCACCGTACCGTCGTAGCGTGGCACGATGATGCGGTCACCGTCACGCAAAATGGGGTCGTCCTCACTGCCGGGTTTTTCCAAGGCCTTATCCATCTCGATACCAACAGGGTAGGTGGCGTTTGTCACCAGTTTCTTCACGTCGATAGAGTCGTTGCCCGAGTTACGCTGGGCGGTACGCAGCATAACCTCCATCTGGTCGCGCTCCTCGGCCGTCATCAGACGCAGCAGCTTGGTTCCCTCGGGATAGGCGCGCTTGGTCAGTCCGCCGGCCTGCTTCAGCACTTCGCTCAGTCGCTGGCCTTTGTTCGACAGGGCGTAGGTTCCTTCGAACTGCACCTCACCCTCGATGGTTACGTTCTGCTGTTCTGTGTAGTTTGGTGAACGGCGCACATACACTTCATCGAAAGGCTGGAGCGTGAAGTCGGGCTGTCCCTGAATGGAGAAATTCGGCGTCAGCTTGAAACTGAACGTCTGGGCTATCTGGTCGTCGGCCTCGGTAGCGTTGGGGTTGGTAATGCGGCGGGCTACGTCGACCTTTACCAGCGAGGCTGCTTCCGTGGGTCCGCCAGCCTGCAGAATCAGGTCTTCTATGCTCTCGTTCTCGGCAAACTTATATGTTCCGGGGTAGTGTACCTCGCCATTAATAGATACTGTCTTCAAGGTCTCGTTCTCGTCGCGGCTGGCCACGTAGATCACGTCCTCGTTGCGCAGAGGAACGTCGGGTATGGTACCTTCCAGAATACCGACAATGTCCACGCTCTGCACTTCCAGCGTGCGGTCTACCTTCATGCGATGCATGACGGCATGCTGGCCGATGGCACCCTCCGTCAGTCCGGCAGCGGCTTCCACCAGAGCTTTCACGGTGCTGATATCGCCACCGACATGGTACATGCCGGGACGGAATACGGCACCCTTGATTTCCACCATGTTCTGATAGCGTACGATGGTTGAGTCTACACTCACCGAGTCTTCGTCCATCAGTTTGAAGGTGTTCATATCGAATTCGCCTACGCTGAACACTGAATAGCCTGCTCCGGCCTTTCGGTTGATGCGGATGGCCTTTGTATAGGCGTCACCCGTGAATCCACCGGCATAGTTCACCAGCGTGGCGGCACTCTCGGTTTTCTTCATTTCGTAGAACATGGGGCGCTTGACCTTACCCGTGATGTTCACCAGCGACTCGTAAGGACCTACGGTAATCACGTCGTTGTCGTGTAGCCGTACGTCACCGGTCAGACGTCCATTCAACAAGAAGTCGTACACGTCGACATTCGATATGAGCTTGCCGTTACGGTATACCTTCACGTTACGCAGCGTACCGATTTCGTTCGGGCCGCCGGCCATGTACAGTGCGTTGTATACGGTGGCAAAGGCCGACATTGTAAACGTGCCCGGCATCTTCACTTCACCAATCACACTGACGGTAATGGTGCGTGTCTGTCCCACTGTCAGGTCAATCTTGGAACCCTGGTATCGAGGTCCCAACACGCGCTTCAGGCGGGCTTTCGCCTGACTCACGCTCAGGCCGCCCAACTGAATGACACCAATGTTCTCGATGGTAATTGTTCCGTCGGGCGAGATGGTTTCCGACACGTTCTCCTGCGAGGCACCCCATACATCCACGTTTACCACGTCGCCGGGGCCCAGCACATAGTTCTGAGGCGTTGCGAGGTTCATCGAACTCTCGAACGTCAGCTTCTTGTTGTTGAAAATGTCGTGACCGAAAATCTTGCGCTTCTCCTCGTCCTTGTCCTTCGTCATGTACTCCTCGTCGTAGTATTTCAGCGAGTCGGGCATCATGAAGTCCATGGCGTCGTCCATTTCCACGAAGTCCTCGTCTTCCTCGTCATACGTGTGACGCTGAATCTGGTTCTTCTTCTTCGTGTCCTTGATTCTGAACTGCGAAGCCTTCTTCTTGTCCTCCTTTTTCTGTTCTCTGCGCTTGTCGCCATTCTGCTCTCTCATGCGCGTCTTCATCTCCTTCGAACCTGCCGTGATATCGTCGGCGCCCATCGCACCGTTCTTCATCTGCTTCTGGTACTTCTTCTGGATACGGCGAATTTGCTCGATGGTCACACCGCGCTGCATCAGCTGCGTCACAATCTTCTGACGCGGCACGCCCTGTGCGTTCTGCTCAATCACGTAATCCATTATCTGATTGTCGGTCATACCCGACTGCGCCCAGCTCATGACGGCACACACCATCACGCTGGCTATGAGAGTAGCGATTCGTTTCATAGACACTATTAATGCATTAACTTATATATAATATAAACACCCTTTCGGGCGAAATATTGCGCAAAAGTACAAAAAAAAATCGAGATAAGTACGATTGTTACAAAAAAAGTTGTATCTTTGCAGCCGAAACGTGACTTTCACACCTGGGGTTGACTGGATTTGACAGCAGGATGAGATGGTACGTAAGCATGCGGAGTGACGACTGTGGACTCCAT
>JAEEGF011446819.1_pt1 | contig 16695 bp, 12 predicted proteins | sample 9134171 | NCBI WGS metagenome assembly JAEEGF01 (sample SAMN16246542, study PRJNA631951) | gut metagenome | biome: gut microbiome; feature: rumen; material: AP-attached | host: Bos | place: Iran: Karaj | collected 2018-10
TCTGGACCAGCATCCATGGGCCGATATTGTTGCTGTGAGTGTAGACCGCGTTTGTGATCAGGGCAGCATCCTTGTAAGTGAAAAGCCATGCGTTGACAAGGTTGTTGGCCAGATGAATTCCTATGGCGGCCTCTATGCCGCGAGTGCGGAGGGTCACCGCCATCAGAGAGAAGCCCATTATGAAGTAGAAAACCATGGCATAGACTGCCTGAGACCCGTGGACCTCCGGGTTCTGGAAGTGGAAGATGGTGAACACAACAGCAGATGCAAGACAGTAGTAGAGCTTCTGTTTGGGCCTGGTCTCAAGGTCATCGGTCACGAAGTATGCCACATAGGAGCGGCAGATGATCTCCTCCATGAATGCGGCAAGGGCCACAAGAATGAATGAGAGAAGAAAGTCCAGCGGCCATCCGCTCTTAAGGCTGTATGTGAAGTTTCCCGGCGAGATGGCCTTCCAGATGAACGTGCTGCCCGCCCCAAGGACGAACATGGCACAGAAACCTATCAGCATCGGTTTGACGCGCACAACAGTGCTCTCGCTGATCATCTTCATGAACGGGAACTTAAGGAATCTCACCACAACCACCACGGTGACTGCGATGAATGCGATGTAGCTGATGATGTTGAACAGGATCATTATGCGCTGGTCTGCCTGACCGTGGGGCATGACCATGCTGAGGATGACGTAGATAATGAAGATCAAAGGAAGGCCGAAGAACCATCTGACGAGTCTTCCCATCCCCTCCTTTGAGTACATCGGTCTTCGGATCTTCTGGTCTTTCATCGCTTTATCCCATGGGCCTTCATGTACCACATGGTCCCCAGGGAGCCCTTTGCCAGCTGGATGCTTCCGCTCTTTATCCTGTCGGCAATGGCGTCAAGTTCCTCTGATCCGGCATTCGGGGAGACAGTAATGCTGAGGCTTGGCGCGCAGCCCACCCTAGAGCAAAGCTTCTCCACGATCTTCAGGGCATGGGCGGGACTTCCGTCACAGACACAGGCGCTGAACATGTACTCCAGGGAGCTCAGGTCATAGGAGCCCAGGACAGTCTTGATGAAGGAGCGCATAGGCTCAGGGGTCTCCTTGCCGTCTTTCTCGAAGACAAGGCCCAGATTGTCGAAGTCACCAAGGATCTCCGGATCAGAGAGAGCCTCTGACACAGGTACAAGTCTTGTGTCCTCGAGCCTATCTGAGATTTTTCCGGCGATTGCGGTACAGGTTTCGGTGTGAACTATGATGAACATGGCAAAATCCTCAGAAATCAAGTTTCCTCAGTTCCTTCCGGAAGAAGAACAGGGAGAGAACAAGCGCGAAGACCTCGGCTGTCAGGAAAGAGAACCAGACTGCATTGAGGCCGAAAAGCCTGCCGAAGAGCCAGGCGCACGGAATCAGGATGAAAAGCTGCCTTACAACAGAGACAACCATGCTGTAGAAGCCATCGCCCATTGCCTGGAACAGGGCCCCAAGGATGATGGAGATTGCCGCAAGCGGGAATGAGAGGCTGATCAGTCTCAGGGCCACCTCACCGAGGGACTTGAGTGAGTCGGAGGCATTGAAGAGCCCCAGAAGCGCATCCGGGAACAGGTTGAAGATCAGGGTTCCCAGGCTCATGAAGATGAATGCGAACACAATTCCGAGCTTCAGGGCCCTCATCATCCTCGGCTTGTTCTTTGCGCCGTAGTTGTATCCCAGAATCGGCATGAGACCGCTGTTCATTCCGAAGATCGGCATGAAGACAAAGGACTGGAGCTTGAAGTAAACGCCGAACACCGTGGTGGCCAGCACATCGAACGTGATCAGGATCGCATTCATCAGACTTGTCATTATCGTGCCTATTCCCTGCATGATGACAGCCGGAAGGCCGACCTTGATGATGTCCTGTGCACTGTCACGGTAAATCCTGGGCCTCAGGAGCCTGACGCTCAGGTGCCTGTTGCGCTTGAGGAACACAATGCCCATGAACATGGCAAAGATCTGCCCGGCAACCGTGGCATAGGCGGCGCCTGCAACACCCATGGCCGGGAATCCCAGATATCCGAAGATCAGGATCGGGTCAAATATCACGTTGAAGATGGCGCCGCTTGCCTGGATGATCATGGGGTGGATTGTATCACCTGTAGACTGAAGTGCCTTCTCGCAGAAGACATTCACGAATGAGCCCATTGAAAGCATCATGCAGATCTTCAGATAAACGCTTGTCATTGAGATCAGCTCGGCATCTGACGTATAAAGCCTGATGAAAGGCTTTGACAGGAAGGCTCCTATCAGCACAAAGGCCACCATCAGCATGAGCTCCATGGTATAGCCTGTCTGCGCGGCCTTCTGGGCCTCTTCAAAACGGCGTTCCCCCAGTCGCCTGGAGATGACTGAGCAGACACCCACGCTTGTTCCGATCGCGAACGAGAACATCAGCATCTGCATCGGGAACGCCAGTGATACCGCAGTGAGGGCTTTCTCGCTGTAATGGGACACGAAGATGCTGTCCACAATGTTGTACAGGGCCTGGATAAGCATGGAGAACATGGTGGGCACAGACATGACCACCAGCAGTTTTCCAACCGGCATTATCCCGAGCTTGTTCTCAACCTGTATTGTCTTTCTGTCTTCTTCCATCTCAATTCCTCACAGGGCCGCGTATCTGTCCTTTATCTCTTTCTCAACGGAGCTGACAAAGGCCGAGACAGCCTCCCTGTCCTTGGGATCCGGAGCCTTCACAGGATCACCGACATGAAGGAAGCAGTCCCTTCTCTGGAATACATGCTTTCTGTCCTCGAACGAGTCCCTCAGGCCCTTGACAGTGACCGGAACGACATAGGCTCCGCTCTCCGTGGCCATCCTGAATGAGCCGTGCTTGAAGGTGCCTATCTCTCCGGTCTTGCTTCTGGTCCCCTCAGGGAAGATGATCATCGAGTGGCCCTTTCTGATGTTCCCGGTTGCCTTGTTGACGGCATCGACGCTCTTTCTCAGGCTCTTGCGGTTGATGAACACAGAGTGTGTCATGGCGATCATGACGTTGATAAGAGGTGCAAAAAGAAGCTCCCTCTTTGCCACAAAGCCCGCTCTGGCCTTCAGGCGTCCGAGCATCAGGACGATGTCCAGGATGCTGGTGTGGTTGGAGACAAAGCAAAAGCCCTCTCCTTCATTGACGCGCTTTCTGATTGAAGCTATGTCACCGGACATGTGGACACGGATGCCCGCAATCCACAATCCCGTGTTCGAGATCACCGCAGCATGCCAGAAGACAAGCCTGTCTGCAAGCTTTCGCATGCCGAAAAGCCTCAGGATCAGTGCCGGGATAATCCCCGTGAACATCGCCACGGCGGTCATTGCCATTATTATTACCAAGCCCCACAGAACGTAGACCATTCTTTCCTCCGTATCAGCGCTCAGTCGAAATCCCTGCGGTAGAGTCTTGCATAATGACCTCCGCCGGACAGGAGCTTCTCATGGGTGCCCGTCTCTATCACCTTGCCGTTTTCAAGGACTATTATGTTGTCCGCCCCGCGGATTGTTGTCAGGCGGTGAGCTATCACTATCGATGTCCTTCCTACAGAGAGCCTGTCAAAGGCATCCTGGATCAGATGCTCGCTCTCGTTGTCCAAAGACGATGTCGCCTCGTCGAATATCAGGATCGGCGGATTCTTCAAAAACACACGTGCGATTGAGATGCGCTGCTTCTGACCGCCGGAGAGCCTTGTGCCGTGCTCGCCCACCTGGGTGGAGAGCCCGTCAGGAAGGGACCTGACAAAATCCCCGAGATTCGCAGCATCAAGGGCCTGGTACATCTGCTCGTCCGTTGCATCGGGATTTCCGTAACGAAGGTTCTCGCGGATATCGGCGTCAAAGAGGAACACGTTCTGCTGGACAAAGCCGATGTTCTTGCGCAGTGATCTCTGCGTGACGCCGCGGATGTCCTGTCCGTCAATTGTGATTGACCCGCTGTCAATCTCATAGAACCTGGGAAGAAGGGATGCGGTGGTTGTCTTTCCTGCTCCGGAGTCTCCCACTATTGCCACTGTGGTTCCGCCCTTGATGTCAAAACTGATGTCTCCGATGACCTCGCCGTCCTTCGTGTCATAGGTGAACCTGACGTTCTTATATGAGATGTCGCCGTTTGTGACCACAAGGTCCTTTGCCTCAGGGCTGTCCTTGATGGAGGGCTCAACATCCATGACCTCGGTGAACCTCTCGAATGCCGCAATGCCCTGGCTGAGCTGCTCGACGAAGTTGATCAGCCTGTCAATAGGCTCAAGGACCACACTCACATAGAGAAGGAAGGCCACCAGGTCATAGGAGTGGATGACGCCCCTGTAGATCAGAAGCGCACCGCCTACGACGGTCGTGAAGTAGTACATGTTCCTCAGCCATCCCATACCGGTCTGGTAAGATGCCATGACAGAGTACTGCTTCTTCCTGCTCTCCTTCAGGTCATTGTTCGAGCTGTCAAAGAGACCGCTCTGGAATTTCTCACTGGTGAAGGACTTCACCTCACGTATGCCCTGCACAGAGTTCTCCACGTTGGAGTTCACATCCGCCACATGGGAGCGGACCTCCCTTGCCACGCGCTTCTGCCTGCGTCCGAAAACAATGCCCCAGGCAACAAGGAACGGGAAAGGAATCAGTGAGATCAGAGCCATGGGGGCACTGTAGCTGAACATCACCACATATGCGCCGATGATTGTGGCGAATGAGATCAGGCTGTCCTCCGGGCAGTGATGGGCAACCTCCGCTATCTGGAAGAGGTCGTTTGTCATCCTGCTCATCAGATGTCCTGTCTTGGTGTGGTCATAGTAACCGAAGCTAAGCTGCTGGAGGTGCCCGAAGAGGTCTCTTCTCATGTCGTTCTCGACATAGACGCCCAGCACATGTCCCCAGCGGATCCTGATGTATGTGAAGCAGGCCTGGACGGCATAGATGACGAACATGGCCACAAAGCACACTATCATGCTGCCCCAGACCTGATCAGGGATCCAGGTCCTGAGGAGCTCCCTGGTCAGCGCAGGGAAGAAGATCGCAAGAAGCGAGCTCAGTATGGCCGCAGACATGTCAAGCCAGAACAGGGACTTGTAGGGTCTGTAGTATGAGAAGAACCTTCTGATCTTGTTCATTTGCGCTTACCGAAAATCCTTCTGAAGAAGCCCTTCTTCTTCGGCTCCTCTTTCTGGACATTCTCAGCCGGCTTTGCTGCCTTGGCAGGCTTTGCGGCCTGTGGCTGCTCCTCTTTCTTCTTGGGCTCGAAACCGTACTTCTTGCGGTAGTAGTCCATCCTCTCCTTCTCGGTCATGGCGCCGAGGCTCTTGGTGTTGGTCCTGTCGGATGAGTACTTTGAGCCGCCCTTTGAGGAGTTTGTCTTCTTTGAAGGAGCAGGCTTAACCTGGTTCTGCCTGTCGGCATTCTGAGGCTTCTGCGGCTGCTTTTTCTTCTGCTGGCCCTTTTTGTGCTGTCCGCCCGCAGGCTGCTGGCGCTCAGGTCTGATCCTCCAGCTCTTGCCCAGTGAGAGATCCTCCACCTCCGGCAGGTTGTCCGGCCAGATCACGGGGATCTTCATCTTGATGTACTTCTCAATGGCCTCAAGACCGTAGACGAACTCCTCGTCTGCAAGGGTGATGGACTTTCCGCTCTTTCCGGCACGTGCCGTCCTTCCGATCCTGTGGACGTAGTTCTCATAATCTTCTGGAATGTCGTAGTTGACCACCAGCGGAAGGTCATCGATCTGAAGTCCGCGGGCTGCCACATCAGTGGCCACCAGGAAGCTGGTCTTGCCCTCCTTGAGCTTGTCCAGGGCCTTCTGCCTCTGGGCCTGCGGGAGGTCTCCGGTGAGGTAGTCCGCGTTATAGCCGTTGTGCCTGAGCCTTGCGCAGAGCTCTTCGGCCATGTGCCTACTGTTCGTGAAAAGCAGGGCGGACTCAGGGGTGTCTGCGGCAAGAAGCTGCAGGAGCAGCATGAACTTCTCGGACTTCGCCACATGGTAAAGCTCCTGGGTTATGCTCTCGACAGTTATCTTGTCCGGCTCAAGGTCGATCTCGGCAGGGTCGTTCATGAACTCCCATGCGAGGTTGCGGATGCGCATCTCAAGCGTGGCGGAGAAAAGCAGGGTCTGCCTTGTGCTCTTGTCAGGCAAAAAGCGGAACATCTTCTTGACATCGGGATAGAAGCCCATGTCGAACATGCGGTCGGCCTCGTCAATGACAAAGGTGTCGATGCGCTTTGCATCCAGCTCCTTGTGCTCCATGAACTCAAGGAGGCGGCCCGGAGTTCCGACATAGATGTCACATCCCATCTGAAGCAGCTTTCTCTGGTGCTCATAGCCCACTCCGCCATAGAAGACCCCGATGTGGAAGCCCTCCACCTTGGAGCACAGGATCATGGCATCGTCAGATATCTGCTGCGCAAGCTCCCTGGTGGGAGCGATTATGAGACAGGAGGAGTTGATCCCCTTCTCCTTGTTCCTGAGGTATTTCTCCAGAAATGTGATGACGTAGACTGCGGTCTTGCCGCTTCCGGTCTTTGACTGGACCATGACGTCCGAGCCCTCGATGCTGACCGGAAGTACCTTCTCCTGAACAGGCATGCAGGACTCGAATCCTGCAGCAATGGTGCCGTCAAGCACCTGCTGATGTAAATTCAATTCACTAAATAACATATCTTCCTTATTCTGAACCGTAGAACTTGAGGATCTCACGGGGTTTTGAGCCGCGGGCAGGTCCGATATAGCCGGCCTCCTCCATCTGCTCAATGAGGTTCGCAGCCCTGTTGTAGCCGATTCCCAGCTTACGCTGCAGGTAGGAGGCGGAAGCCTCACCTCTGTCGGTGACAATCTTCCATGCCCTGCTGAAGAGATCCTCGGAGCCGCCTCCGCCAGAGGTCTCCTCATCCTCCTCTTCCTCATCCTCGTCATCGTCCTCGAAGTACGATTCATCTATGTAGTCAGGTTCACCCTGAGTCTTTACGAAACTGACGATCTCCTCGATCTCGGAGTCAATGAAGGCGCCCTGGATTCTGACAGGCTGCCTGGACTCCGGATTGTTGTAGAGCATGTCTCCGCGGCCAAGAAGCTTCTCGGCTCCAACCTGATCGATGATGATCCTGCTGTTCGTCGAGTTGGATACGGCAAACGCGATCTGTGTCGGGATGTTGCTCTTGATTATTCCGGTGATGACATCCGCAGACGGTCTCTGCGTGGCCAGTATCAGGTGGATTCCGCAGAATCTTGCGACTGCGGTTATTCTCTTGATCGATGTCTCAAGCTCCTTTCCCACTGCAAGCATCAGGTCCGCGAACTCATCTATTATGACCATGATGTACGGGAGCTTGACGCGGGCAAGGCTCTTCTCCACTATCTTCTCGTTGTATTCCTCGATCTTCTTGGCACCGATGCTTGAGAACAGGGCCATTCTGCGCTCCATCTCTTCCACGACGAAGTTCATGGCCTTCAGAGCCTTCTTGGCGTCTGTGATTACCGGAGTCAGCAGGTGCGGGATGCCGTTGTACAGTGAAAGCTCGACCATCTTCGGGTCCACAAGGATCATCCTGACATCCTTGGGTGTCTTGGTGTAGAGGACCGAGCAGATGAGGCCGTTGATACAAACCGATTTTCCGGATCCTGTGGTACCTGCCACCAGGAGGTGCGGTGTCTTTGCCACATCAATGACAATCGAGTCTCCGGTGATCGTCTGTCCCAGGACCATGGGAATCTTGTAGTACTTGGCCTTCAGGGCAGGCATCATGACATCAAAGCCGATTGTGTCACGCTTCTTGTTCGGGACCTCGACTCCGATTGCAGGCTTGCCGGGGATCGGGGCCAGGATTCTGACATCCTCGACGGAAAGCTCCATGGCGATGTTCTCAGAGTATGCCAGGACCGACGAGACCTTGATTCCCTTTGCCAGGCTCAGCTCGTAAAGGGTGAACGTAGGTCCGTGCTGTACGCCTATGATGCTTGTCTCTATCCTGAACTGCCTGAAGGTCTCGACAATTGTCTGTCCGTCAGGATCGTTCTCCGGATCCTCATAGATCTTTGCGCTGATCGGATAATGCTTGAGAATGGACTCCGGCGGGAACTTGTAGTCGAACTTCTGCTTGTCCAGAAGATAAGAGTTGCCTGCAAGGGAGCTCTTCAGGCCTGCGACACCGGACACATAGTCCACATCAGGACCCTTGCTCTTCTCCTTTGCATCGTTGGCGGCCATATCGGCATCGGAGATTCCGTCTTCCTCCTCTTCCTCTGGCTCCGGCTCCGGTTCAGGCTCCGGCTGGACCTTTACCGCAGGCGCGCTCCTGAAGGCTGCGACGGAAGACGCCGCGGCCTTTGCGGCTGCCGCCTCCTCCTGCTGTCTCTGTATCTCTGCCCTGGCTGCTGCAAGCTGCTCCTCAGCCTTGCGGGCGGCCTCCTCGGCCTCACGCCGCTGCTGCTCAAGCTGCTGCATCTCCTCAATGTGCTTTCTCTCAAGCTCAGCCTGACGCTTTCTCATCACCAGCTCCGCATCAAGCTCAGCCTGCGCGGTGGCCTCCTTGAACACTGAGGATGACTGCACTGCAGGCTCTTCCTCTGCAGTCTGGGAAGCAAATGCGTAGGGGCTCATTCTCTGTGCCACTGGGATGTCCTGTGCGCGGTCCTGCGGGACAAACTGAGGCGCTACCGGCCTCATGGGCTCAGCTGCAGGCTCCGTTGCAGGCTCAAATGTCACAGGCTCAGGCTCGGGCTTTTTCTCGGAGATACCGAAATCGATGTTCTGGAAATCTGCGCTGAAGGTCGGGAAGCTCTTTGCAGCCTCCGCATCCTCATTGAGGCGTCTCATGAGGTTGCGCGGCTTGAACATGTTCTGAAGACGCTTGCGGTTCTCCTCGGCCTCAAGGCGCTCACGCTCCTCCTGCTCGGCGATCCTCCTGCGCCTCTCCTCCTCCTGACGCTGGCGCTCGATCTCCGCCTCGCGCTTCTTCTGCTCCTCATAGCGGATGCGCGCTTCTCTCTCTGCGACGTTGAACATACCGCGGTCAACTGATGAGACAGAAGCAGTGAGGTCATAGTTTGGGAATGTCTGGAACTCGGGAATATGTACCTCTGTCAGGCTTCCCACAGCCTTCTTGTATGAGGCAGGATCAAGCTTCACATGTTGTACCGGAGTCTCCTCCTCTGCCTCCTGCTCCTCTTTCTGGTCAATGACCTTGAACTGGGGTTCTGATGGAGACTCAGGCTGCGCGGCAGGAGCATCATCGTAGGAACGGACCACAGGTGCGGAATCCTCTGCCTGAGGTTTTCTTGCTCTGTGCTTGACCTTGAGGATCAGGACCAGGAGGAGAATGCTCAGGATCAGTGCTGCGGCGGCAATTAGCGGATAGAGCTTCGGAAGCATGCCCAGAACCGGGAAGGCCTCACCTCCGCCCTGGATGAAGGCACCCAGAAGATAAAGCGAATAGAATGCGATTGTCCTGAGCAGAAACTGCAGTATGCCGGATCCCATCAGTGCCATGACAAGGTTCAGGGCACACAGCAGAACCAGGGGGATCAGGCCTAAGCGGCTCAGACCAGATGATGCGAAGAAATTGACGGACCTGTCCAGAAAATCATGCGCGGGATTCAGAACGGCATAGAGGAAGGAACCCTCCTGCAGCCCGATCAGAGGAAAAGCGCACACAAGAGCCACCGCAACCAGGATGATTGCGGAAATCAGTGTCATTACTGCATTGGCTTTGTGTCTCTTCGGCATGCAATAATGATAACATTTTAATGTATGAATGTCATTATGGCTTTGAAAGAATAAGCATCCTTCTTGTTACATCAAGCATCGGGACCCTGTAGTCCACGATGTCATGCTCAAACCTGCAGCCCGAATATGACTGAAGAACCTCGAGCTCCTCGCGGATATTCTCCTCGCTGCTCTTGTATGAGTAGATCCTTCCGCCCGGGACAAGGATGCGGTCAAGATCTGATACGATGTCCTTAAGCTGCCGAAATGCCCTGAAAGTTATCATGTCAAAGGTGTCTCGGACCTCCGAAAGGTCTTTCTGGATGACATTGACCCTGCCGCTCATACCAATGACGGCGATGGTGTTGCGCAAAAAACCCGCGCGTCTCCCCATCCTCTCAACAAGGAAGAAGCTGCGGTCCTCGAAGGCACTGGCAAGCACAAGGCCGGGAAGACCGGAGCCGGATCCGAGATCAGCCATCCTGACGCCTTTGTCCGACTTCATCATGGCAACCGGCGCAAGGCAGTCGAGGATGTGCCTCACAACAAGGTCCTCCCCAGATGCGTTGACCAGGCCGTACATCGGATTGAAGAGGCTTATCTCATCATAGAGGCGGACCAGGCTCTGGCATGTCTTTCCGCAAAGAAGACTTTCATCAATCTCCGCAATTCCTTTCTCAAGGAGTGCGATAAGCTTGCTTTCCATCATCCACCTTCCTACTTACGCAGATAGACAAGAAGGACCGTTATGTCACTTGTCCTGACTCCGCTGATCCTGGAGGCCTGGCCAATGGACTCGGGCCTGACTGCCTTCAGCTTCTCGCGGGACTCCGAGCTGATTCCGTCAACCGCATCGTAATCAAAATCCTCCGGGATCCTGATGCCCTCAAGCTTGGTGAACCTGTCCACCTGACGGTCCTGTCTGCTGATGTAACCCTCGTACTTGACCTTGAGCTCCAGCTGGAGCCTTGTGCCCTTGGGATAGATCGTTATCTCAGGGATGTCACGGGAAAGCTCATCCATCGTGACCTCAGGTCTCTTAAGTGCCTCAAGGGCGTTCTTTCCCTGATAGCCGCGGTGATGCAGGAGCTCCTGGAGGCTCTCGATGTCCTCTGTCTTCTTGTTCAGGGCCGCCAGTCTCTCCTCGGATGCAAGTCCGACTGAATAACCTGTCCTTGTCAGACGCTCGTCCGCGGTGTCATGCCGGAGATTCAGCCTGTACTCCGCGCGGCTGGTGAACATCCTGTAAGGCTCCTTTGTGCCCATCGTCACAAGGTCGTCAATCAGGACGCCTATGTAGGCCTCGGTCCTCTTCAGGACCAGGGGCTTGTCTCCCTTGAGCTTCTGGCAGGCGTTGATTCCGGCCATCAGGCCCTGGCAGGCAGCCTCCTCATAGCCGCTTGTGCCGTTTGTCTGTCCGGCCACGAAGAGGTTCTCCATGACCTTTGACTCCAGGGACGGCTTGAGCTGGATAGGATCAAGGTAATCGTATTCAACGGCATAGGCGGGACGCATCACAACCGCATCCTCAAGGCCCTCGATCGAGTGGATGAAATCCTGCTGGACATCCTCTGGCAGCGATGTGGACAGCCCGTTGAGGTACATCTCCTCCGTCCCTATCCCCTCAGGCTCGACAAAGACCTGATGTCTGGGACGCTCGGGGAACCTGACAACCTTATCCTCTATGGACGGGCAGTACCTGGGGCCCTTCCCCACGATCTTCCCGCCGTAAAGCGGGGACCTGTGCATGTTGGACCTGATTATCTCATGCGTCCTCTCGTTGGTGTATGTTATCCAGCACGGGACCATGGGGCGGTCTATCTTCTCATGCATGAAGCTGAACGGGACAATCTCCTCGTCTCCGTCCTGACGCTCCATCCTGTCTGTATGGAGGCTGGACATGCGGACCCTTGCGGGGGTTCCTGTCTTGAGGCGGCCCACTGTAAAGCCCTTCTGCCTGAGCGCCGTCCCAAGCCCTATCGCAGCCTCTTCCCCGAGTCTTCCTGCGCTGTGGTCATACTCACCGATGAAGATGCGCCCTTCCATGAAGGTTCCGGTGGTAAGCACAACGGCCCTTGACGTGAATTTGATTCCCCTCTGGGTCAGAACACCGCATGCCTTATGGCCTGAGGAATCGGTGAGGATATCTACGACAGTGTCCATGAAAAGCTCAAGGCCGCTCTGCTTCTCCAGCGTCTCCTTTGCAAGGCGTGAGTAAGAGAACTTGTCAGCCTGGGCACGCGGAGCCTGCACCGCGGGACCGCGCCTGCGGTTGAGGATGCGGAACTGTATCATTGTGGCATCTATGAGAAGCCCCATCTGGCCGCCAAGTGCGTCAGTCTCCCTTACAAGATTCCCCTTGGCAAGTCCTCCTACCGCAGGGTTGCAGGACAGACGGCCTATGGCATCAAGGCTCTGGGTGATCAGAAGCGTCCTGAAGCCGATTCTTGCGCTTGCAAGACATGCCTCAATGCCCGCATGGCCGCCGCCAATGACTATCACATCGTAATCCATATCACTTTCCCACACAGAACGAACCGAATATCCTGTCAAGGATATCGTCAGTGGTGACCTCGCCGGTCAGCTCCCCAAGCGCCTCAAGGGCCTCCTGGATGTCCATCGAGACAATATCAAGCGGAAGATCAGATACAACGGCAGATCTTGCCGCATCAAGCGCATGCACGGCACGAAGCAGGTTCTCCTTCTGCCTCTCGCTCTCAATCACAAGGGCGCTCTCATCCGATGTGGAGACATCGGAGGTGAGCCTTGCCGCGATCTCGTCGCACAGCCTCTCAAAGCCAAGCCCGGTGGCCACCGACAGATTCAGATAGCCGTCCTTGTGAAGCTCCCTCAGGTCCGCCTTGTTCAGGACCGCGATGCATCTGGGGTCTGAGACGACCGAGCTGTCTATGGAAGAGGTGTCCGTTGAGTCCACAAGGTAGATGATTATGTCGGCAGCCTCAAGCAGGCTCCTTGACCGTCTGATTCCCTCTTCCTCTATCTCGCTCTCTGAAAGATCCCTGAAACCAGCGGTGTCATAAAGGCGCACAGGAATGCCGCGGATCTCACACATTGCCTCGATGAAATCCCTGGTTGTCCCCTTCTGCTCACTCACAATCGACCTGTCCTCTTTCAGAAAGTAATTGAAGAGTGAGCTCTTTCCGGCATTCGACGGACCTGCAAGCACTATGCGAGCACCCTGTGAATAAAGGCGTCCCGTACTGAAGGAGTCTGCTATGGCATTAAGAGAACTGACCGCACTCTCCAGCTTGGCCATGGGGAACGTGAGGTCCTCTCCGATCTCATCGTCCGAGTAGTCCAGCTGCACCTCTACAGTACTCATAATATCAACAATGATTGCTTTTATTGCACTGATGCGCTTAAAAAGTGCACCGTTAAGCCTATTCAAGGCCATTGCACGGCCTGTTCTTCCCTGTGCATTGATAAGCTCATTGACAGCCTCCGCACGGGTGAGGTCCATCTTGCCGTGCAGAAATGCCCTTAATGTGAACTCCCCCGGAAGGGCCTGCCTGAATCCCAGATTCGCCATCAGCTCCAGGACAGACCTGATGACCTGAAGACCGCCATGGCATGATATCTCCAGGGCCTCCTCTCCCGTGTAGCCGTGACCGTCACGGTACAAGGTCAGCACAACATCATCCACGATCCTGCCGTCTGACGGATTGATCAGGGTACAGTAATGCGCGCAGTTACCAGGCAGGCTGTTTATGTCCGACCTTCCTTTCACGGCCTTTGAGAGTGTCCTGATGCAGCCTTCTCCGCTGACTCGTACAACCGCTATGGCGCTCTTTGCCCAGGCGGTTGCCAATGCGAAAACGGCATCTTCGGTGTTGTAGGAATTCATGGTCAAAATTATACATTCATAAAGCAAGCTTTTCAATGTCAGGCCAAAGCTATATCATGGATGCATGGACTTCAAGGCAGCACAGGCAAGAAGCCGCCTGTATTCGAACATAAGGCAGTATTTCTCAGGTAAGGGTTATCTCGAGGTGGAGACCCCGACCCTCTCTCCGGACCTGATTCCGGAGGCCACAATAGACAACTTCGGCACCCAGTTCATCAATGAGTTCTCCGGAAGCCGTGAGATGTACATGATCCCGTCCCCGGAGATCTTCATCAAGAAGCTTCTAGCCCATGGAAGCGGCTCCCTGTTCGAGATCTCAAAGTGCTTCCGAAACTGTGAGCAGCTGGGAGACATACACAATCCCGAGTTCACCATGCTGGAGTACTACACGGTGGACTTTGACGAGAGGGACTCAATCTCGCTGACACAGGACATGATACGCAGCACCGCACTGGACGGCTGTCCTGATAGCGTGCTCGCGGACTTTGAGATACTGAGCGTGCGTGAGGCAACAAGGCGTTATGCCGGAGTGGACCTGGATGAGCTTCAGAATCCCAGGGACCTCAGGGCGGCCGCCGAAAAGCTGGGGCTTCTTGTTCCCGGTCCGGAGCCCTGGGACGATACCTTCAACCGCATATTCATCAACTTCGTGGAGACATCCATATCAAAGGACCACCCAGTCTGCCTCGTGGACTACCCAAGGCAGATCGAGTGTCTTGCGAAGGCGGAGGGCAACTACAGGAGGCGCTGGGAGCTGTACATCAACGGCACTGAGATCGCCAACTGCTATCTGGAGGAGACAGACATTCAGATCGCACAGGACTACTACAGGTCCGAGTACCAGAAGCTCCTGGCGCTCAGAAGCGGCAACGGAAAGACCATCCCTGACATCGATGACTCATTCTGCGAGGTCCTTGGCAACCTTCCGAAGTGCTCCGGAGTGGCCATAGGGCTGGACCGTCTCCTGATGGTGGAGACAGGTGCCAGGGACATTGACGACGTGCTGCTGTTCCCCTTCTCCCGCATGCTGTAGGGCTCTATCTTGCACAAACGGCCCACTTAGTGATAAGATAGCCACCGCTATATATATTTGATACTGTGAATTGAATAAGAGGTGATTCATTATGATTAAAGCTGGACAGATCGACAAAGGTACAGCACTGCTCATCAAGGGCGCTCCGTTCATCTGCGTTGAGCGTGAATTCGTCAACCCCGGAAAGGGATCCGCATTCGTCAGACTCAAGCTCAAGAGCCCCACAACCGGACAGGTTCTCCAGGAGACAATCAAGAGCCAGGATACAGTCGAGGACATCAACGTTGAGATGATGGACTACCAGTACATGTACAACGACGGCGAGAACTTCCACATGATGAACGTCGACACATATGACCAGTTCGAGGTCCCCATGGCCAACTTCGAGGGCTATGAGCTCCTGATGAAGGACGGCGAGACATACAGATGCACCGTTTACAATGATGAGATCCTGGACATCCAGATCCCGTCAAAGGTCGTCTACCTTGTCGCTGAGGCTGAGGAAGCCATCAAGGGCGACACAGTCCAGGGCGCGACAAAGTTCGTCACCACTGAGACAGGCCTCAGGGTCAGAGTTCCAATCTTCATCAAGCAGGGTGAGAAGATCAGGGTCAACACCGAGACAAAGGAGTACCTTGAGAGAGTCAACGGCTGACAGGTGCCGTTTATTCAAAGAGGCTGTTGCGCTGGCGACAGCCTTGTTTTTTAATACGGGAAGAGAATGTCTGTAACAAGCCTTAAGCAGCTGGAAAAACACCTGAATCTCACTCAGGACGAGCTCTCATGGAAGGAGGGCCCGTTAAGTGTGCCTCTTTGCATCACAGACCATTATCTCAGCCTGATAGATCCTGATGATCCTGACGATCCCCTCAGAAGACAGGTTGTTCCCACATGCCATGAGAACATGACTGATGACGCAGAGTCCCCTGACCCGCTTCAGGAGGTTCCTCACAGCCACGGGGAGAGGCTTGTGCACAGATACAGAAGCCGTGTGGCTTTCCTTGCCACGGACATCTGCCCCATGTACTGCAGGCACTGCTTCAGACGTCGCTTCACTGGCAACATGATGGGACCTGCGACGGAAAGGGATATCAATGACGCCGCAGCCTATCTCGGCTCTCATCCAGAGATCAGCGAGATGCTTCTCACAGGAGGAGACCCGCTTACTTTATCAGACAGTCAGCTGGACCATATGATAGGCGTCTTCAGGAAGGCAAGCCCCAGGCTCATCATCCGTATCTGCACACGCTATCCCGTCTCACAGCCGGACCGGATCACAGAGGACCTTGTGGCGATGTTCAAGAGCCACAGCAGCGCCCCCTTCTATCTGATGACCCAGTTCAACCATCCGAGGGAGCTCACAGAGAAGAGCATCCGCGCAGTTGCCATGTTCGTAGATGCCGGAATCCCGGCCATGAACCAGAGCGTTCTTCTCAGGGGTGTGAACGACAATGCCGATACTCTGGAGGAGCTTTGCAACAATCTTCTCTTCAACAGGATCAAGCCCTACTACCTCTTTCAGGGAGACATGGTCAGCGGCACTGCCTATTTCCGTGTACCTCTGAGAAAGGGCATGGAGATCGAGCAGGAGCTCAGAAGAAGGCTCTCAGGACTTGCCATGCCATCCTACACCGCCGATCTTCCTGACGGAGGAGGCAAGGTCCCTCTCTGCGGAAGCTACATAATCAAGTCAGAGGACAAAGAAAAAGGGTCCTGGACATTCAGGACCCCTGACGGCGGAATAAGAACTATAACAGATCCTCAGTCGTGAAGCTGATCCAGGATCTTCTGGATCTCAGACTCCCTGATCTGCTTTCTCTCTGCCTCGTAATCTGTCTGAGGCGTGTATGCTGCAAGCTCCTCAAGAGCCTCATTCAGGGCCTGCTCAAGTCTAGCAAGAACTGAGTCGGTGACACGCTTTGCGAACTCATCCTCATTCTCAAGGACTCTGTTCAGGACTGTCTGCACGAACTCATCCTCGTTTGCAAGGATCTTGTCGGTAACGGCATCCACGAACTCACCCTCGTGTGAGAGGACATTCTTGGTTGCGTCTTCAGTGGCTTCCCTGATGATCTCGGCCTTGGCTGACTCGACGGCGTCAGCGACTGTG
>JAEEGF010488569.1_pt1 | contig 16694 bp, 14 predicted proteins | sample 9134171 | NCBI WGS metagenome assembly JAEEGF01 (sample SAMN16246542, study PRJNA631951) | gut metagenome | biome: gut microbiome; feature: rumen; material: AP-attached | host: Bos | place: Iran: Karaj | collected 2018-10
ATGAGGAGATGAAAATTACAATCCTCATAAACATACACCACGTTGATCTTGCACTTAAGTATGCAACAAGAGTTGTTGGAATAAGAGAAGGTGAGATCGTCTACGACGGACCTGCATCTGAAGTAGATAAGGACGTATTGGCTTCTATCTATAACGGTAAGGTGGATGACGAAGGTAACGTTCTCGATGCAAATGACCATAATGAAAAGAGGTGATCAGCATGAGTGTATACGATAAGATTTTTAAACCTAAAGTATATACACTGCCTAATGGAAAGTCTGTAGAAAAGAAGGCATCCAGAATGCCGATTTACTTTATACTGATTCTTCTTATGTGCATACTTTCAGTTAAAGTCACAGGCTTTGACATGAAGATATTATCACAGAGAATAGGGCAGTTCTTCGTAATTCTCGGTGAGATGTTCCCGCCTAACATGGGCTTTGTTGAAAAGGTTATGGGACCTCTCTTTGATACAATCAAGATGTCACTTCTTGGTTCTGTTCTGGGAGCTCTTATTTCAGTTCCCTTTGCTATGCTTGCCAGTACAAATGTGTGCCCTAACAAGGTAGTCGTATCAGTTGTAAGAGTTATGTTTTCACTTATCAGAACTCTTCCTACACTGGTTACCGCTCTTGTAGCAACTCTCGTGTTCGGACTTGGAACCCTGGCAGGTACCTTCGCTATTGCTGTTTTCTCCTTCGCTTACATCGGTAAGCTTACCTACGAGGAGATAGAGACAGTAGATATGGGCGCTTTTGAGGCTATGGAAGCTATGGGAGCTACCAAAGCGAGAGCATTTATCTCAGCTATAGTTCCTCAGGTTCTTCCCTTCTATCTCTCAAACTGCCTCTTCAACTTTGAGGGTAACGTAAGATACGCAGCAGTTCTTGGTTATGTTGGAGCCGGCGGTATCGGACTTGTTCTTAACGAGAAGATTTCCTGGAGAGAGTATTCAAGCGTTGGAACAGTACTTGTTGCGCTGTTTATCGCTGTATTTATTATCGAATCAATCAGCAGAATGCTTCGAAAGAAGCTTGTCTAAGGAGGGGAGGTAAATATGAATCAGAGAATAAAAGAAGCATATGATAAACGTCCCCAGACCTGGATATATCACCTTGCTATTTCAATTATTTTTGTAGGTCTTATGGTATGGAGTGGTACCGCTGTTGAGACGGCAGGAACCACAATGGATGGCGGTCAGATAGCGCTGAATGTTTTGGCAGGTATTTTTAATCCTGATCTTTCATTCCTTTTTGACTTTACCACTAAGGGAGTTCCTTACCTGATGCTTGAGACAATATGTATTGCGTTCCTTGGAACAATCGTAGGTGCGATCCTTTCAGTTCCGCTTGCATTTATATCAGCATCAAACCTTACTCCCAAGCCGATAGCCTTTGCAGGAAGAATAATCATCATGGCTGTTCGTACCATCCCTGCAGTTGTTTACGGTCTTATGTTCATCCGTGTTACAGGCCCCGGACCCTTCGCTGGTCTTCTTACAATGGGTGTCTGCTCAGTCGGAATGATCAGTAAGATGTACATTGAGGCTATTGAGGACCTTGATACACACGTTGTAGAATCTCTTGATGCAGCAGGTTGCAATACCTGGCAGAAGATCCGCTATGGAATCCTTCCTCAGCTTCTTCCTAACTTTGCATCAACAGCTATCTATAGATTTGATATCAATTTAAGAGATGCAACTATTCTTGGTATGGTTGGTGCCGGTGGTTTCGGTGCGCCTCTTATCTTCGCGATGAACGCTTATCGCTGGAACGAAGCAGGTGCGATCCTGGCAGGACTTATCGTGCTCATTATTGTAATTGAGTTCATTTCAACCAAGATTAGAGTTAAGCTTACAAGAGGATAAAAACTAAAATATTAACGCCTTCTCTTTATAGGGAAGGCGTTAACTGGACTTAGGCGAGGAATTCAATGAAGATTATTTTTACATCAGATACACACGGACATGTATATCCAATAAACTATGCTACCGATAAAGAGGAGAATTCAGGACTTTTTCGTATAGCATCCAGGATAAAAAATGAGATCGACGGCAATACTCTTGTTATCGATGGTGGTGACAGCCTTCAGGGAACACCACTCATGGCATTCTATCTTGGAAGAATGGATAAGTACGATTTTAATCCTATGGCTGAGGGCTTCAATGCCATGGGACTTAACTACTACACTCTTGGTAATCACGATTTTAACTTTGGCTACGATGCCATCGCTGATTTTGCAAAGGCCATGAAGGCGACTCTTATCTGCGCAAACGTAGAGGATAAGAGAGGAGAGCTCGGAATTAAGAAGCATGTGATCCACACTCTGGAGGATGGCACAAGGGTTGGAATAACCGGCGCTGTCACAGGCTATGTAAATGTCTGGGAGCAGGAGAAAAACTTAACTGAGCTTACTATAACAGACCCTGTAAGTGCACTTGCAAAGGAGCTTGAGGAATTAAAGCCTCTCTCAGACATCACTGTCTGCATCTATCACGGCGGCTTCGAGGAGGACCTTAAGTCAGGTGAGAAGCTATCTGAGACTGAAGAGAACCTTGCATGCAAAATTTCAAGAGAGCTTGATTTTGATATCATTCTCACGGGACATCAGCACATGTCTGTAGATGGTGTAATGCTGGATGGAACCTATGGAGTACAGCCTCCGGACAAGGCTATGAAGTACTGTGTGATGGAAGTTACTAAGGCTGATGAAGCTATTAGCAAAGAGGGAGCAGCTCTTACAACAAACGGCTATGTTGTAACATCAGATCTCGTTACAGTCTGTGAGGATCCTGAAGAATATCAGAAGATCATAGGTGACCACAGCTTCATGGAGGATATGAACAGAGAGCTTCAGGTGTGGCTTGATGAGCCCATAGGCTGCCTTGAAGAGGAGATACTGCCCGAGGCAAAGCTTGACGCAGCCCTTTACGGAAGTAAGGTTGCATCAATTTTCAATCAGGTTCAGCTAGAGCTCACTGGTGCTGATTTTTCATGCACAAGCCTTGCAAATGAGCCCCTTGGACTTCACAAGGAGATCACTGTAAGGGATGTTCTTGGAATATACCAGTTTGCCAACACCGAGGAGGTCAAGGAGGTTACCAAGGCTGACCTTAAGGCAGCGTTAGAGAGATGTGCCGAGTACTTCGATTATGATGAAGCAAGCGGTGAGGTTAAGATCTCAGATGTGTTCCTTCAGCCCAAGGTAGAGCATTATAACTACGATTTCTATGCAGGTCTCTGGTATGAGTTTGATTTAAGAAGACCTGTGGGAGACAGAGTTGTGGTTATGAAAAAGATAGACGGAACAGAGCTGTCAGATACCGATAAATACACGCTTGTAACCAGTAATTACAGAGCTACAGGAACAGGCGGATATGAGTGCATCGGTAACTGTCCTACCATCAGGACCTATCCTGAGGAGATGCCTGATCTCGTAATAGACTTTGTCAGAAGAAATACTCCTGTTAAAGAAGTAGTAAACAGCAGATTTAAGTGCATAATGTAAACTAAAAAAGCTTTCCATATCTGAATTACATATCAGATACGGGAAGCTTTTATCTTTTTATGGAACTCATTATTACTTTGCAAACCTTGTGGGAAGCATAGGCAAATATAAGAGTTGCCGCAAGGTACATTAAAAAGCATACAGTCCAATGGTATTTATCGTAGAGCTTATAGTGAAGAAGGAGATTCAGGAAAAGCCAGTGATAAAGATACATGCCGTAGGTTATATCAATTTTTTCCAGAGGACTTAGGAGCTTTTTTATAAAGGGCTTGAATTTGTCAGGCTGAATGAGGTGGGCTGCAAGGACAGCAATAGCTGCTGCGGCCATGCCTGTTATAAGTCCTGTGTAGTAGCCTTGATCCCCAAATCTCGTGATTCTTATGACGGAGTGGAGCATTAACAAAATAGCAAGAACCAGATTCGTATAGTTCCTGTTATAGAGCCTTAAGGTCTGACAGAGGACACCTATGAAAAACCACACTGCGTAAGGAATAAAGCTTCTTTCAAGGATTTTCTGTCCCATCTCTGAGAGCGAATCCTTGCAAAAGAAGGCAGCTATATTACCCAGAGAAAGGATGAAGCAGGTAACTCCGTATATGAGTGGTGACTTCGAATTTTTCGTAATAAGCTTAAACAAAAATATAAGGATGTAGAGCTGGATAATGACTGTAATGTACCATATGGGGCCATTTATGCTGCCTGTGGCGAATTTCTCCATACAATAGGGCGTCTGGGCAAAGCCTACACCCTGAATGAAAATCCAGGGAATTATTGATAGATCAAACTTCTTTGGAACAACCAGAAACAGCACACCAAGATAAACAGCCATACTGAGCCATAGCTCCGGGTACAGACGAAGGAACCTCTTTTTGAAGAAGGCTGCAGCATCAGGACCTGAGCGCTCGAGCGATGCGGATATAAGAAAACCGCTTATCGCAAACAGGATAACTGTTGGCTGATAAAAGTCGATTGCAGACCTGAAAACACTGATGGTACCGAAGTGATCAGGCACGCGAATACGCATGTATCCGGTGAAGTGCAGGCACATCACGCAGAAGGCAGCGAAATATCTAATTAGGTAAAAAGCATTGTTGTCTTTTCTTGGCATAGCTTAAATAGTCCTAATAATTAAATTTATACACTATAATTTTATCACATTTGGGGTTAATTTATGAAATTTTAAGAGATTGTTTAATGAAATATAGTTTTTGAGGCATTGTTACTCATTATATAATGATGATAAAATTATTATTGGAGTAAGTGTTATTTTTAGCATATGCAGTGTTTCCAAATGTATAGGAGAAAATGCCTTATGAAAATGATAAACGGAAAAAGTGCATCAGCAAATGTGGCTGAAGCTGTAAAAGGAGTGACGGCACCAAAGCTACTTATTTTTACCTGTGACGCTGACCATTTTGATGCCAGCGTAGCAGAGATTGAAAAGAAATTCCCAGGTGTTCCCAGTATCGGCTGTGTCGGAATGGCGTATGATTCAGCTATGCTCGAGAAGGGTATTTCTGTTACCGCTTTTACTGAAGGCGTAAAGGTGAAGACTGGAGTCCTTGAGAGCGTATCAAAAATGCCTGCCCGTTATATCCACAGATTGCAGAAGGATATAGAAGAGATTAAGCCCGGTAAGGAGAATACAGCGATAATTGATTTCTGTGCAGGAAATGATGCGGCTGTTCTTACAACCCTTAGAGGACTTATTGATAAACATAGTCTTCAGGTTATGGGAGCAACTGGTGATGCCGGCAAGGTTTCCGTTAACGGTAAGGTATATGAAGATGCAATGACCTATGCAGTCATCAAAAATGAGGGCGGAAAGGTTAAGACCTATAAGGAGAATATCTACGAGCCCAAGGATAACAGACAGCTTGTTGCATCCAAGACAGATAAGGCAAAGTATTATCTTGGCGAGCTGAATGGACGTTCGGCTAAGCAGGTTTATATGGATCTCACAGGAGCAAAGTCCGATAAGGAGATCATTGACCAGACCTTCCAGAATCCTCTTGGAAAGATGATTGGAAAAGACGTATGCATATGCTCGATTAAGGACGTTTCAGGAAGCGGCCTTATCCTTTATAGACAGATCAACGACTCTGATATTCTCACACTCCTTGAGATGAAGGAGCCCATGGAAGTTGCTCAGCATACCATAGACAGGATCAGGAGCGACTTCAACAGAATTTCAGGCATTTATTCCGTAAACTGCATATTCCGTTATCTTGTATTAAATGGACGAGGCGAGATGAATACTTATCTTAATAAGATAGCATCCCTTGGACCATCCTGCGGACTTATCGGATTTGGAGAGCATTATAACAGCCAGTTCGTAAATCAGACGATGACATGCGTTGTATTTGAATGATATACAGAGGGAGAATAATATGCTTACAGATATCTTTAAAAAGAAAACAGAAGAACCGATAGTCGAGGTCCAACAGGTAAAGGGAGAAATCGATGCGGAAAAAAGAGATTCCCTTATCTATATTGCCGATTCTATAAAGAACTTCCAGAAGGAGCTTGTACAAAATGAGGTTGCAGCTCTTACGGAAATTCATGATATGGGAGAGGCTGTTGAGAACGTAATTGAGAGTAACACCCAGCTTAGAAGTGAGATGGATGCTTTCAATGAGATGTTTGCAGCGGTCAATGACAGTGCAGGAAAATTTGAGGATGTTAAGGTAAATATTCTTAACAGCGTACAGAATGCACAGAACAAGGTATCAGAGCTTAAGGACAGCTCCAATGAGGTTAGAGCAACCTTCGATGAGATGACACAGAGCTATGAAAACTTCAAGAATGCCGTTGATCAGATCTCCGATTACATGAAAAAGATCATCGGAATCGCAACACAGACTAACCTCCTCGCCCTTAATGCTTCAATCGAGGCTGCAAGAGCAGGTGCAGCAGGAAAAGGCTTCGCCGTAGTTGCAACAGAGGTTAGAGAGCTGGCAGATGAGATCAAGGTAATGATCAGCCAGGTTAATGCTTCCATCGATGCAGCAGGACAGGAAAGTGAGAGACTCTCTGAAAACATCCAGAATTCAATCGCTGCCATGGATAAGAGTATCCAGGAGGTTGAGGAGACCAATGCAACCTTCGATGAGATCATCGAGAGTGCAAACGGAGCAAATGCAGTTCAGCAGGAGATTGCTGATACAGCTGACGCAGCATCCGATGAGCTTGGAAGAATCGGCAACAGCTTCACGGATATCAACAATAAGTATGATGCCCTTGTAAGCCAGCTTGAGAGAGTAAATGCTCTTGGAACGACAAAGAGTAGCGTATTCGAGCACATCGATAATCTGACATCTCAGATTGAGCCTATTGTCAGAGATAAGAAATAAATTAAAAATAAGTTGAATTTACATACATAACTCCTTTTAAAATTAAGAATAATCCTCTATACTTCATAGATAGGGGATTATTTTTATTGGAGAGTATGGTAATGATAGAGTTTTTTAGGGCGAACCAACAGGATATAATGCTTTTCTTAAGTGGAATCTGCGGAATTATTTCCTTTTTTTCAATGATGTCGCAGAACATGCCTCGCAGAAGAAAGGGCTATGTTGTGTATCTGTCCCTGTCAGGAATGCTTCTTTTGCTGGCTGACAGATTTGCATATATGTACCGCGGAGATCAGTCCACCCTGGCGTTCTGGATGGTGCGTGTATGTAATTTCCTCGTTTATTTCTTTACAATTTCCATCGTTCACGCTTTTAATCTGTATCTTTCCAATATGCTGAAAACTGAGGGCGGACTTAAAGACGCACCCCTCCGTTTGAGATTTGTAGAAATCTTCATTTCTGTTGGAGAAGTTCTTCTTATAATTTCCCAGTTTACAGGACTTTATTATACAGTGGATGAGTTTAACCGCTACCAGCGGGCTCCGGGCTTTCTATTAAGCTTCCTGTTCCCTATACTGTCGCTGGTGATTCAGATGACGGTTATCATTCACTATTACAAATACTTCGGTGAACGCGTAAGAGTTGCCCTTCTTTTGTTCCCGATAGTTCCGATTATTGCTGCTATTGCGCAGATTTTCCTGTATGGACTTGCTCTTATAAATATCGCCTGCACGCTGATGATCGTTGTAGTTTACACCTTTTCACTGATGGAACTCTACGAGACGGCTAACCGCGCCAATACCTTAGAGATCGAATACCTGAAAAATGAGCGTGAGAGTATGCAGACCCTGTTTGAACAGACGGCGAGAGCTCTGGTAAACGCAGTCGATGCCAAGGATAAAAATACCCACGGACATTCCTCCAGAGTGGCTGAGTACGCCAGAAAAATTGCTGAGCTGAACGGAAAGAGCGAGAAGGAATGCGACGAAGTCTACTACGCAGCACTTCTTCATGACGTTGGTAAGATAGGAATATCTGACGAGATCATTTTGAAAAACAGTGAGCTTACAGATGATGAATACGAGGAAATCCAGCAGCATGTTCTCATTGGTGATGACATCCTGGCGAGTATCACAGGTTTCCCGTATCTTCGTATCGGTGCAAGATATCACCATGAGAGATATGACGGCAAGGGTTACCCTGATAACCTGAGGGGTGATGACATTCCTGAAATTGCAAGAATTATTGCGGTTGCAGATGCCTATGACGTCATGACCTCCACAAGAAAATATAAGGATATTGTTCCACAGGAGAAGGTTCGCGAGGAGATAATAAAGGGAACCGGAACTCAGTTTGACCCCAGGTTTGCCAAGACTATGCTCTATCTTATCGACATGGATTCCAACTATCAGATGAAGGAGAGAGCAGAGGTTAAGGAGCTTTCCGGAAAAAGCGGTCTTAATCCCGAGGAATACAGAAGCGATATTTCAGACGGAATACTTATTACCAAGAAGACAACTAAGATTCACATGAACTGCCGACCGGGAGATGTTCAGGAAGGCCAGATCACAATGCCGGCACTTCTCCTGTTTGACTCACTTGACGGACATATTTACACCAATGAAAAGAAGATAGTGCTGTTTAATTATCACGAATATGGTGATATCTGGTTTGACGGCAAAACAGTCTGCAGCGGTGCCAGAGATATGAGAACCGAGGTAAGGAATTTCGATAAGGAAAAGCTTGATCTTCTTAAGAAGGAAAAAGGCGAGACAGAATTTGTTGTCGAAGCTGTTAAGTATAAGGATCATGCCCTTATAAGAATCGTATGCAGATACAGAACGGTTGAAGTTATAGTAGCCCTTCCTGATTCATCAGGATTTTTGTACCTGGCACTTACTGGCGAGCACTGCCACATAACAGATGTATCGATCGACCAGTCAGAGGAGGAGGTTGGAAGCACCTACATTCCCAGAATTGCCGAGGAGATCAGCTATCTTGATGGCCCTGAGGGAGATGTACCCAGCATTCAGGTTGATGATTACCATTCTGCAATTACCGATGGCCATGCAGTTACAGATGGTATGAAGCTCAAGTTCCACACCATGAGTCTTCCGACTTCAAGACGAGTATGGCACTGCCCGCACATCATTCTGTTTTACTCAGATGATGCAAAGGTAGATGGAGGAAACTACAGAGAGTTTTCACTTGTCAGACTTGATGGAGAACACTGGGCATCCAATGGCTCATCTGAAAATAAAATGGTTACTAACCTTCTGGATGATTTCGAATCCTGGGATGATTGGAAGGAGCTCAATAAGAAGGGCTATGACTGTGAGGTTAACTTTAAGCGCGTAGGCAATAAGGTTACGATCACCACAGAAAATGGCGGAATTGCAATACGAAACGTGACTATCGTTCCTGATACTCAGGAAGAGATATATGTTGCACTTTCAGGTGACCAGGTAGCACTGACTAATATCAGATACGAATAAAAATACAACACCATCGAGGTAAGGAATACCCTCTCGATGGTGTTTTTTGCTATACGGATAATACAACAAAAATTGATTATGGCATGACAAAAAATGGTTAGAATTATGTCTTGTAGCGTGATTAAATACCCCTTAACGCTAAAAAAAGTTTTGGAGGAGAATTATGAAAAGCGCTGATAAAAACTGGCAGTTTCCGAGAACCAGACTGCAGTGGCTGTGGGACAATATGGAGGGCTACAGGGCGATTTATATTTTGGCTGTAGCGGGTACATTTGTCTACAACATGATGCAGCTTACAGTTCCCTATTTTTCCGCACAGATAGTTGATAAGTTTCTGTCCGGGCCGGAGGCGAGGGCTTATTTTGGCTCGCATTCCGATGAATTCTACAGACTGATCTTCATGATGATATCCTTTACCCTGCTCAGGGTAATCATCGTGTACGTGGACTGCGTGGGATATGAGAAGGTATCCCAGGGAGTTCTGTTCAGGATCAGGAATTTCATCTATGACAAAATACAAAGACAGGACATGAAGTTTTACAGCACCTACAGGACAGGTGACCTTATGACAAGAGTTACCGGAGACCTTGATGCTGTAAGACACATGATCGCATGGGTTGTGAGAATGGTTGTTGAAGCATTTTCTCTGATTCTTGCTGTGGGCATCTACTTTATTTTCATGAACTGGAAGATGGCACTGTGCCTTCTTGCAGTCGCTCCGTTTATTTTCTTTGTAATAATGGCCTTCAAGATGCAGGTTGCTCCCATGCATGCACTCCTCAGGGAAAAGCTTGCGAAGATGAACACCATGGCTCAGGAAAACATATCTGGTAACCGTGTTGTTAAGGCCTTTGCCAAGGAGGACTACGAGATAGAGACCTTCGACGAGTGCAACAGGGATTACAGGGACACCAATAAGAAAACAGCCATGATATGGCTTAAGTTCTTCCCTGTTATAGAGACCTTTGCAAATCTGCTTCCCGTTATCCTTCTTCTGGTGGGCGGACTTTTCCTCATGGGCGGTCAGATGACAATGGGTGAGTACGTTGCCTTTTCAGGTCTGATTTGGGCTATTGCCAACCCTATGAGACAGCTCGGTAACGTAATGAACGAGTTCCAGAGATTCTCCGCAGCATCAGTTAAGGTTATGGAGATATACTACTCAGAGCCTGAGATCGTGGATAAGGAGTATACAGCTCTTATGCCCAACAGATTCGATGGCAGGGTGGAGTTTAGGGATGTGAGCTTCCAGTACTCTGATGGTAAGCTCCCTGTTCTTAAGAACATTTCATTTACCGCTGAGCCTGGGCAGACCATCGCTATCATGGGCGAAACGGGCTGTGGTAAAACATCACTGATTCACCTTATTCCAAGGTTCTACGAGCCTACTGGAGGAAAGGTCCTGGTGGATGGCGTTGATGTTCAGGACATCGCCCTGCATCAGCTTAGAAGAAACATAGGACTGGCTACTCAGGACGTGCTCCTTTATTCAGACACCATCGACGGCAACATTGCTTACGGTGATCAGCTCCTTAGTAAGGAGGATGTCATGAAGTATGCTAAGTACTCACAGGCCTCCGACTTTATTGCCAAGATGCCTGAAGGCTACGAAACAATAGTCGGTGAGAGAGGCGTCGGATTATCCGGCGGACAGAAGCAGAGAATATCTCTTGCGAGAGCTCTTGCTGTCAGACCTTCGATATTGATACTTGATGATACGACATCAGCGGTTGATCTTGAGACTGAAAAAGCTATTCAGGACAGCCTCAGAGATCTTGATTTTAAGTGCACCAAGATAATAATCGCCCAGAGAATATCCACCACCAAGGATGCGGACCAGATACTTATCATGCAGCACGGTGAGATAACTGAGCGCGGTACACATGAGGAACTTATTGAAAAAGGCGGCTACTACGCTGAGCTTGTAAAACTTCAGATGGGGGCATAAAAATGGCCAGAAATACATATAAACAGGATGAATTATTGGAGGAGCCCTTTGATATAAAGCATTTGCTCAGGGCTTCGGGATATATTAAGAAACACTTGGGAGCTATGATAATAGCCCTTGCGTTATCTGCGATTGCAGGAATCACGGCACTGGTAAATCCGGTCATAGTAAGAAAAGCGCTTGATGAAGCGATACCTCAGAGTAACAGACAGATGCTGTTTCAGCTTGTAATACTGTCCGCTGTACTCTATGCACTCAGCATGCTCTTTTCACTGATAAGATCCAAAATCATGGTGAATGTGAGCCAGGATATCATCTACCAGATAAGAAATGATCTGTTCAGGCACCTGCAGGAACTGCCGTTTCAGTACTACGACGACAGACCTCACGGAAAGATTCTTGTAAGAGTAGTAAACTATGTAAATTCCGTTTCGGATATGCTAAGTAACGGACTTATAAATATCGTGCTGGAATTCCTGAACCTGATATTTATCATAATCTTCATGTTCCTTGTGGATGTGCAGCTTAGCCTTGTGGTAATGGCAGGTGTGCCGATTCTTATGGTTTTCATGTTCTGGATCAAGAACAGACAGCGAAGAGCATGGCAGATGGTGTCCAATAAAAACTCAAACCTGAATGCTTATCTTCAGGAGAATATCGTTGGCGCCAGAATTACGCAGATATTCGCAAGAGAGGATGAAAATGCAAAGATATTCAAAAGCCTCTCTGATGACTGCAGAAAGACCTGGATGAAGGCCATCTACTACAGTACTCTGGTGTGGCCCGGAATCGACACAATATCGGTGTTTGTAAGAGCGGCCATCTATTTCTTCGGACTTGTGATATTCGCAAACGGACATCAGAGCCTTGGAACCATCGTTGCAATATCGAGCTACGCTTCAAGATTCTGGCAGCCTATCATGAACCTTGGTAATATCTTTAACGGCTTTATAAATAATATCGCTTACCTTGAGAGAATTTTTGAGACCATGGATGAGCCTGTGACAGTTAAGGATGAACCCGGTGCTGTTGAACTGAAGCCCGTAGAAGGCAGAGTGGAATTTCAGAATGTATCCTTTTCCTATGAAGCGGGTAAGGAGGTTCTACACGACGTGTCCTTTACTGTAGAGCCGGGTGAGTCAGTTGCTCTTGTTGGTCCCACAGGGGCAGGTAAGAGTACAATCGTAAGTCTTGTTTCAAGATTCTATAACGTGGACAGTGGAAAAATTCTGATCGACGGACAGGACATCTCCAAGGTAACCCTTAAATCACTTCGTGATCAGATGGGAATCATGCTTCAGGACAGCTTCATCTTTTCAGGAACCATTGAGGATAATATCCGCTATGGTAAGCTCGATGCAACTGATAAGGAGATTTCCGAGGTATCAAAAACTGTCTGCGCTGACGAATTCATAACAGGCTTAAGTAAGGGGTATCTTACAGAGGTTAAGGAGAGAGGTGCACTTTTGTCACAGGGACAAAAGCAGCTTATATCCTTTGCGAGAACTCTGATATCTGATCCCAGGATCATGGTTCTTGACGAAGCAACCTCAAGTATAGACGTTCAGACCGAGAAGGACTTACAGCGCGGACTTAATGCGATGCTCTCAGGCAGAACCAGCTTCATTATCGCCCACAGATTATCCACCATCACGGGCTGTGACAAGATCATGTACATAAACGATGGCGGAATCACCGAGTGCGGAACCCATGAGGAACTCATGGCAAAGAAGGGTGATTATTATCATCTGTATACCGCACAGATTGGGGATATGGCACATTCCGCGTGAGGAACAGATATATGCGCCTTTTCAGGGCGATAAAAAAATTTGAAAATATTTTTATCCTTGATGGACATTTGTTGGACAGGGGTGTTTATACTGAACTCAGAAAGTTAAATAAAACAGTTTTTCTTATCTGAGGGGGATAAAAAATATGAGAAAGAACATTTCAAAAATCGGAATCGCTTTTACATTTGCAGCAATGCTCGCTATGACAGGATGCGGTGATGCATCAGCTACAACTACAATCAATGATGCAGAAACTCCTACTTCTGCATCTGCTGATGCAGGCTATGTAGATGCACTTAATGAAGAGGCAGCTACTGAGGATGTTGTCATAAATGACGAAGAGTATGTAAATGCTAATAACTGGTCAGTAAAATATGATCCTTCCGTTATCACAATTAACGAGGGCGGCCCTGTAACTACCTTCGTATACACCGGCGACTGTGCAGGAACATGCATGATCACAACTACCTACGGTGTAGACAATGATGGCAAAGGCGCAGCAGAGGACCTTGCTAAGTCATGGGGAGATCAGGCAACTGTTTCTGATGTAATCTTCCCCGGAACAGAGGATGTTCAGGCTTACTACGTTGACGCAGCTCCAGGACAGTTAGGACCCGGAATGTATCAGTCAGCTTATGTAAGAGATTACATGGATGGATATCTTATCTTTGAGTGCACAGATCACATGAGCGGTGATGATGAGATTGATACGCCGGTATCTGATTCACTTGCGGGAATTATCGATTCTCTGAAGTTCAACTAAGAAGATGATATAAAAATAAAAATGAGCAGTGTACAAATTAAAGTACACTACTCATTTTTATATTTAATTTTTGCTAAAAATAAATGCATAAAAAAGCCATTTGACAGAAAAAATGCTGTTAAATGGCTTTTTTTCTGATATATTAGAACTATGTTTTTTGGGGAGGAATACGGCATGTTACCTACAGTAGATGAAGCATTATACGAACTGAAAATGGCAGGGGAGCGGAATCCCGGTCCCTGGACAAAGCACTCTGAAAATGTTGGACTTGCAGCCAGAAATATAGCCCATTTGATAGATGGGATGGATGAGGAAAAAGCTTATATTTTTGGCATGCTTCATGATATCGGACGTGGCTGTAAGTTTGGCTTTGTCGATATTCCCACACATGTATACGAAGGATACAAATTCTGCATGGAAAAGGGCTGGGACGAGGTTGCGAGAATATGTATGACTCATTCCTATCTCAGGATGAAGGATGAGTTTGACTACGAGCCTGAAACCGACAGAGAAAAGGAAATCAAGAAGTATATCCTGAACACGGAAGCTGATGACTATGACAAGCTGATTCAGCTTTGCGATTCGCTTGCTACTGACTATGGCTTTGTTATTTTGGAGAAGCGCTTTGTTGATGTGACAAGACGCTACGGCATCAGGGAAGGATATATCAAAGGCTGGGAAATAGCTTTTGATATAAAGGAATATTTTGAAGAGCAGATGGGATGCTCTATCTATGATGTTTTACCTGATATAGGAAGAACAACACTTCTAACACCTAAGCCGTGGAAACCTCCGGTACAGGCATCGAGTGTTTGATCTGGATAGTGAGGAACGGTATGGAAGATGCAGATGTACGAGCCTTGGAAGACTCGTAGCTAACAGGGAGGTTCCTGTACTTAAGCGAGCGAAGGAATTGCTTGAAGCTATGTGAGGGGGCTAACCTGACCTTATATATTATTGAGGAAGGATAAAAGTTTGGGGACAAGATTGCGGGGAACAAGAATTCTTACAACATTTTTTATTATCATAATGATAGCAGTATTCTTAATTAATTTGCTTATATCATCACAGTGCAATCGTTTTTGGGTCGCTATTTCAGGCGGCGGTAATTTAACGGAATATATGCAATTATCCAGGGAAGATGTTTTTGGGAAAATGCAGTTGTACAGGCTTGCTACTTATGGATTTTTGCAGACATCTATTATTCATCTGCTGGCGAATATAATTGCCCTATGGTATATAGGGGGATTTTTTGAAGAATATGTTGGCAGGCTGAAATATATCATTGTAATTACTCTTGGTCTGATTATTCCAGGAATACTTCTTTTGATTATATATCCCAATGCTCATATATATGGAGCTTCTCCTGCAATATATACCTGCATTGGAATGCTTGTTAACCAGGCACTTAGACATAAGGATTTATCTCGGTTGTTTAAATGCAAGAGTGGATATAGATACATTGTTGGATATTTCTTTTTGGGAAATCTTCCGGGAGTATGCACTTTGGTTTTCCATTTTCTGGGATTTGTTGTTGGTCTGATTCTTGGTTTTGCACCTATTCATTATACTTCTGAGGAATCAGACAGGTTAGAAAAAATACGAGCTTGAGTATCGGTTTCTCCACCGGTTTCTTCACCGCGATGGGTTCAACCATGTAAGGCTATTAAGGGAGTTTAGACGTAATTCAGGTATAATCGTAGTAATGGATTCAACCAGTTTATGATATTTTGAAAGGATAGACGTAAGGTCTTGGTATAAAAGTTGACGTAATTACGTTTGTGGTACGCCGATATACCTTTATACAAGAATTCTGACTGAAAAAAGTAGGCAGAAAATAAGATTAGTATGATTAGAAGTGATGAGCGAGCATGAAAAGTTCAGTCAGTTTTCTGATGAGATCTAATTCCGGTGTAAAGGAAAGAAAAATAGTAGTCTGTTATCCGTGAAGGCTTACGTCTGTGTGACTAAAAATAAAGCTTCCGGATGAAAGGATATTCATAACGCAGAGGGATAACAGGAATAAATGACGATTCTTGATTATCTTTCGCCTGAATATGGTTATGATGATTTCTTAAGAATGATGGACTGGATGCCTAATATAGTTGAGATCATTTTTGATGGTACAGACGTTGTGGCTATAAATGAGCTTGGTCATATTGAGGGATAACAAGGGGGATAAAAAATGAGCATTGAATACAAAAAGCTTACAGAAGCGGAATTAGAGACCTTCATTGATATGAGAATTACTCAATTGACGGAAGAGTATGTAGTGTCAGGGAGAGAAGTACCTAAGGACGTTGACTTAAAAACTGCGTTGTTCGACTTTTATCACAGGCATATGGCTGACGGGACATTTGTTTCATGGCTTGCTATGGACGGGGATAAGATAATTGGAACAAGTGGAATGTCATTTGTTGAAAAACCGCCGTACTTTACATGTCCGACTGGAAAGCTTGGCCTTCTCTCAAGTATGTATACGAATCCTGATTATAGGAGAAAAGGGATAGCGAAGGAACTGCTTAGTCGTGTCGTAGAGGAAGCAAGAGCGTATGGGTGTGGCGCAGTACATATTACTGCTTCGGACATGGGCGTGAAGCTATACACAGCATTTGGATTTAAACACAACGGTAATTTTATGATGTACAATTTATAGGACTCTAAAAACAAGAAGTCAAATTAGACTTTTTAAATTTGAAAGGATATATACGTGAATTATTTTGTTGAGGGTTTGCAGGGTAGCGGAAAGAGCACTCTTGTAAAAAGATTGTCAGAGAAAAATCCGGATTATAAGGCTATATGCGAAGGCGAATATTCTCCGGTTGAGCTGGCATGGTG
>JAEEGF011769762.1_pt1 | contig 16693 bp, 12 predicted proteins | sample 9134171 | NCBI WGS metagenome assembly JAEEGF01 (sample SAMN16246542, study PRJNA631951) | gut metagenome | biome: gut microbiome; feature: rumen; material: AP-attached | host: Bos | place: Iran: Karaj | collected 2018-10
GTACTTCCCCTTGCCGTACCGGTTCATCTTCATCTCCGGGTCGACTGCCATGACGTACTGCACGAAATCGAGATCCCCGAACGGGACCCGGGCTTCGAGGGAGTTCACCGAGATGCACCGGTCCGCCCGGAGCACGTCGTACATGTACAGCTCCCGGATCCGCTTCTCCGCCTCCGCCTGAAACGCGGCGGCATCGGGGGCGAAATCGGTGTACTTGTAGCCGAAGAGCTCGTCGGAGATCTCCCCGGTGAGGAGCACCCGGATGTCCGTCGTCTCGTGAATCGCCCTGCACACGAGGTACATGCCCATGCTCGCGCGGATCGTCGTGATGTCCCAGGTCCCGAGCAGGGCGATGACATCCTCGAGCGAGGAGAGCACCTCTTCCAGCGTCATCGTGACCTCGGTGTGCTCGCTGCCGATGAAGTCCGCCGCCTGCCGGGCGTATTTCAGATCGATGGCGTCCCCCTCCATGCCGATGGCGAAGGTACGGATCGGCTTGTGTCCGTGCTCGTCCGACGCACGCTCGGCGATGGCGCAGACGAGGGAGGAATCAAGCCCTCCCGAAAGCAGGAAGCCGACTTTCACGTCCGCAACGAGACGTTTTTCCACGCCGGCGACCAGCTTTTCACGGATATTCCGGCAGACCGTATCGAGATCGTCCCGGATCACGCGTTCCGCGTGCGCGATGTCGCTGTACCGGACGAATTCCCCGCCGCGCCAGTAGCATCCCGGAGGGAAGGGAGTGACTTTTTCCGTCAGCCCCACGAGGTTTTTCGCCTCGGACGCGAACAGGATCTTTCCGTCTTTTCCGTACCCGTAGAAGAGCGGACGGATGCCGATGGGATCCCGCGCGGCGACCAGATCCCCGGTCTTTCCGTCGTACAGCACGCAGGCGAACTCCGCGTCGAGCATCGGGAACATGTCCGGCCCGTATTCGAACCACAGCGGAAGAAGGATCTCGCAGTCCGAGTCGCTTTCGAATACGTATCCCTTCCGTTCGAGATCCTCCCGCATGGAGCGGAAGCCGTAGATCTCCCCGTTGCAGACGAGGACGGAGCCGTCCCGCTCGAAGGGCTGCATCCCCTCCGGCGTGGGCCCCATGATGGCGAGGCGGTGGAACGCCATGAGAACGTCCCCCGCCTCCGTGATCCGGCTCTCGTCCGGACCTCTAGATTTTGTCCTCCCGAATCCTGCGAGGAATTCCTCCCGCGGGACCGAGGAGCGATAACAGCTCATGATGGAACACATGACGGCATTCCTTCCTCAAATCTCAAATTGTTTTGTACTGATTCGCATCTGAATTGCTGCACAGGAGGGCTGCTTTTCTGCCATGGCATTCATTTCGCCGCCTTGCGACACCGCCAGTGTCGGCGCGGCGTCGGCATTCGCCATGACAAAAAATCAGCTCTCCCTATTGCAGCGATTCATACGCTCATCAGTATTATTCCACGTCCTGCAGCGCGTCGTAGCCTTCTTCGCCCGTGCGCACCTTCACGACGTTCTCCACGTCGTATACGAAGATCTTGCCGTCTCCGATGTGGCCGGTGTACAGCGTCTTTTTCGCCGTTTCGATGACGGCGCGCACCGGGATCTTCGACACGACGATGTCGACCTGAACCTTCGGCAGGAGCGTCGCTTCGACGGCGATGCCGCGGTAGTATTCCGTCCGGCCTTTCTGCTGGCCGCAGCCGAGGACGTGCGATACCGTCATGCCGGTGATGCCGAGCGCGGTCATGGCGTTTTTCAGCGCTTCGAACCGGCTTTCCTTGCAGATGATCTCCACCTTCGTGAATTTCGGTCCGCCTGTCTCGAAGGAGGGCACGCGGTGTACGGGAACGGCCTCCGCGGGCGGGGTGTCTCCGGCTACCACGACGGGGGCGGCTTCCGTTTCGAGGTTCGAGGTGTCGGGGGACATGGCGAATCCGGCATAAGCCGTCAGAAGCCCGTGCTCCGATACGTCCAGACCCTGGATCTCGTCGACGGGATCGGCACGCAGTCCGACCGTTTTTTTCAATACAAAGAAGACGAGCGTGATGACGGCGGCGACGTATGCGGCGACCGTGAGCACGCCGAGCGTCTGAACGCCGAGGAAATGAAATCCGCCGCCGTAGAAGACGCCTTTTTCCGTGGAGACGCCCGTGGCGAAGAAGCCGGTGAGGATCGTGCCGAGCGCGCCGCAGACGCCGTGGACGGAGATCGCGCCGACCGGATCGTCGATCTTGAATACCTTATCGAACAGTTCCACGGAAAGGACGATCACCATGCCGAAAACCAGTCCCATGATTGCCGCTCCGACCGGGGACACCGCGTCGCAGCCCGCCGTGATGCCGACCAGGCCCGCGAGCGCCGCGTTGTAGGTCATCGAAACGTCCGGCTTTTTATAGCGGATCCATGTCACGAGCAGGGTCGTGCAGCAGGCGACGGCGGCGCAGAGGTTGGTGTTGAAGAACACGAGTCCGGCGCTCTCGACCAGTGAGTCGGTATCCATGCCGACGGTGGACGCGCCGTTGAATCCGAACCAGCAGAACCAGAGGATGAACACGCCGAGGGCCGCTGCGGTCAGGTTGTGCCCGAGGATCGCGCGGGGCTTGCCGTTCCTGTCGTATTTCCCGATGCGCGGGCCGAGGATCATGGCCCCGACGCACGCGCAGACGCCGCCCACCATGTGTACGCAGGTCGATCCGGCAAAGTCGTGGAAGCCGAGGGAAGAAAGCCAGCCGCCGCCCCAGATCCAGTGCCCGGACACGGGATAGATCAGAAGCGAGATGCAGAGCGAATAGATGCAGTACGCCGAGAACTTCGTGCGCTCCGCCATGGCTCCGGAAACAATCGTCGCCGAGGTGGCGCAGAAGACGGTCTGAAAGATGGCGAAAGCCCAGAGCGGAACGCCCGCGGGGAGGATGTGGCCGTAATCCCCCATGATGAGCGGATCGATGCGGCCGAAGAGCGCGGTGCCGCTTCCGAACATGATGCCGAAGCCGACGAGCCAGAAGGCGGGCGTGCCGATGCAGAAGTCCATCAGGTTCTTCATCAGGATGTTTCCGGTGTTCTTCGCGCGGGTGAATCCCGCTTCGCACATGGAGAACCCCGCCTGCATGAAGAAGACGAGGGCTGCGCCGAGCAGGACCCAGATGGTGTTTACGGAACTGTATGTCATGGTTTTATGTTTCCTTCCGGGAATGGTATGGATATAGGTTCCACTGCTGCACACAAGCGCGGCAATGAAAGTTTCTTGCCTGGCTTCTTTTCCGAAGAAGCTGCGTTCTTCCTCCTCAGTTCACGCTGAACAGCAGGTCCCCGTAAGTCGGGAAGGGCCAGTATTCCGCGGCGGTGATCGTCTCCGCCTCGTCGCACAGGGCACGGAGCGCGTTCATCCGGTCGAGAACAGAGTCGCGGATCGCGAAGGACTGCGGTCCAATCTCCTCGATCGCGCGTGCGTTGTCCGCTGCCTCTTCGAGTTCGTCCACGCGTTCCGAGGCGGCGTCCGCCAGTTCCGCGAGCCGGGCTGCGGTCTTCGTCTCGTAACCGCAGGTCATGACCGGGGAGACGGCATGCTTCGTCAGGACATCCGCGGAGAGCGCGGTCGCGTATTTCTCGATTGCCGGGAGGATCTGACGCCGCGTCATGGTGATCATCGTGTTCGCTTCGATCAGCACCGTCTTGCAGTAGTTCTCCAGCATGATCTCATACCGGGAGCGGAGTTCCTCGACGGTGAAGACGCCGTGGGAGGTGAGCATCTTCTCGTTCTTTTCCGAGAGCAGTTCCGGGAAGCAGTCCGGGGTCGTGCGGTAGTTGGGCAGTCCGCGCACCTCGGTCGCCTCTTTGATCCAGGCGTCGTCGTAGCCGTTGCCGTTGAAGAGGATGCGGCGGTGGGAGCGGATCACGTCCCGGATCAGGTCGTGAAGCGCCGATTCGAAATCGTCTGCCTTTTCGAGCTTGTCCGCGTACTGGCGGAGGCTCTCCGCAACCGCCGCGTTGAGCATGATGTTCGCGCAGGCGATGGAGTTCGACGAGCCGAGCATGCGGAATTCGAACTTATTGCCGGTGAAGGCGAAGGGCGAGGTCCGGTTGCGGTCGGTGGCGTCGCGGCGGAACTTCGGCAGAACGTCCGCGCCGAGCTTCATGACGGTCTTTTCCGCAGCGCTGTAAGGCGTTTCCGATTCGATGGAATCGAGGATGGCGGTCAGCTCGTCCCCGAGGAACATGGACACCACGGCGGGCGGCGCTTCGTTCGCTCCGAGCCGGTGGTCGTTTCCGGCCGTCGCCACGGAGATGCGGAGCAGATCCGCGTAGTCGTCCACTGCCTGGATGACGGCGCAGAGGAAGGTCAAAAACTGCGCGTTCTCATACGGCGTTTCGCCGGGAGACAGCAGGTTGACGCCCGTGTCGGTGGCGATCGACCAGTTGTTGTGCTTGCCGGAGCCGTTCACGCCGGCGAAGGGTTTCTCGTGGAGGAGGCAAACCAGCCCGTGCTTTGCCGCGACCTTCTGCATGATCTCCATCGTCAGCTGGTTGTGGTCCGTCGCCACGTTGGTCGTGGAGTAGATGGGCGCCAGTTCGTGCTGGGCGGGAGCGACCTCGTTGTGCTCGGTCTTCGCAAGGATGCCGAGCTTCCAGAGCTCCTCGTTCAGCTCTTCCATATACGCGGCGACGCGGGGCTTGATCGCGCCGAAATAGTGGTCGTCCATCTCCTGCCCCTTCGGAGGCTTCGCGCCGAAGAGCGTGCGTCCGGTGAAGCGCAGGTCGGGCCTCTGTTCGTACAGCTTCCGGTCGATGAGGAAGTACTCCTGCTCCGGACCGACCGACGTGCTGACCCGCTTGACGTCCGTGTTCCCGAAGAGCTTCAGGATGCGGAGCGCCTGCCGGTTGATCGCCTCCATGGAGCGGAGCAGAGGCGTTTTCTTGTCGAGCGCGTGCCCGCCGTAGGAGCAGAACGCCGTGGGGATGCAGAGGGTCTTTCCTTTTATAAAAGCGTACGAGGTGGGGTCCCACGCGGTGTAGCCTCTTGCCTCGAACGTCGCCCGCAGGCCGCCGGAGGGGAAGGAGGACGCGTCGGGCTCGCCCTTGATGAGTTCCTTGCCGGAGAACTCCATGATGACGCCGCCGTCCGGAGAAGGAGCGATGAAGCTGTCATGCTTTTCCGCCGTCACGCCCGTGAGCGGCTGGAACCAGTGGGTGAAGTGGGTCGCGCCCTTGGAGACGGCCCAGTCCTTCATGGCCTGCGCCACGGCGTTCGCCACGCCGATATCCAGTTCCGTTCCTTCGTCGATGGTCCTGCGCAGGGAAGCGTAGACCTGCGCGCTGAGCGCGGACCGCATGACGCGGTCGTCGAAAACCATGCTTCCGAATGTTTCCGTGAGATTTGCTGCCATACTGTGCTCCTTCCGCCTTCCGTCCGGCTGCCTGCCGCCCGGAATAGCCGTGAAATGAAGAAAGGCAAAGACACCCTCCCCAGGCCGGGGGAAAAAGACGCCGTTGCCTTTTTGAATAAATATGAATTTGGATTGAAAAGATAAAGCCGCCTCCGCCGGGAAAAATCCTCCGCGAAGACGCCGTTGCCTTTCACGCTTGCATTATACACCGGGGAAAGTCGCCTGTCAAGGGGGGATCAGCCGCCAGATTGCACAAAATTTTGCCGGAAAACCCCGGAAAGATTTTCTGTATAAATACGCATCCGGTCTCTTGACAGAGAGAAGGAAAAAGGGTATAATACGTTCAAATGAGCAAAGGCGTTCATTCCGGAGAGCCGGAATGGGCGCGTTTTTGTATTCACAGAGGTCGATATGAAAAAAGAAGGTCAGATCCGCATTCCGTCCGGATGCGCCATCGCGGCGGTGATCGACCGGAACGGCAGCCCGGAGAACGGACAGATCCCGGGTTCGCTCATCGTACGGGCCATGCGCCCGATGCGCGAGCGCTCAAACGGTCTCGGCGGCGGTTTCGCCGGATACGGCATTTATCCCGAATACCGGGTGTTCTACGCCCTACATCTGTTTTTCGACGGCCGGCCGTCGCGCAAGGACTGCGAAGCCTTTCTGAAGGAACGCTTCGAGATCGTGAAGAGCGAGATCATTCCCACGCGAAAAACGCCCTCCATCACGGACGAGCCCGTCGTCTGGCGGTATTTTGTCTCTCCGCTCCGGTCCGTCCTCGCCTCCGAGCAGGCGGACGAGCGGGAATTCGTCGTGCGCACCGTCATGAAGATCAATACCGAACAGCCCGGCGCGTACGTCTTTTCTTCCGGGAAAAACATGGGATCGTTCAAGGCGGTCGGGTATCCGGAGGACGTGGCGGAGTTCTACCGCCTCGAGGAGTACAGCGGGTACAGCTGGACGGCGCACGGACGCTATCCCACGAACACCCCTGGCTGGTGGGGCGGGGCGCATCCCTTCTCCCTGCTCGATTATTCCGTCGTCCACAACGGAGAGATCTCTTCCTACGATGCCAACCGCCGCTGGATGGAGATGTACGGATACAAATGCACCCTTCAGACCGATACCGAGGTCATCACTTACATCATGGACTATCTGCTCCGGCGGCAGGGGCTGACTCTTGAAGAGGCTGCTTCCGTCGTCGCCGCTCCTTTCTGGTCCTCGATCGAGGCGGAGCGGGACGCGGGGGAGGCGGAGAAGCTGAAATACCTCCGCACGGTCTTTCCCTCCCTGCTCATCACCGGGCCGTTTTCCATCGTGCTCGGCTTCGAAGGGGGACTGATGGCCCTGAACGACCGGCTGAAGTTAAGGTCCATGGTGGTCGGGGAAAAAGGAGACCGCGTCTTCGTCGCCAGCGAAGAGGCCGCGATCCGCGCGATGGAAGCCGACGCGGAGCATATCCGGGCCCCTTCCGGAGGGGAACCGGTGATCGTACGTCTGAAAGGAGGCGCGCACTGATGGGAATCCAGTTTATTCAGCCGGAATTCGAAGTGGTGCGGAATGAGGCGCGCTGCATCGCCTGCCGGGTCTGCGAACGGCAGTGCGCGAACGAGGTGCACCGCTACAGCGAAGAGCGCGGCGTCATGCTGTCCGACGAATCGAAATGCGTGGACTGCCAGCGGTGCGTGTCCCTCTGCCCGACGCACGCCTTGAAGATCGTGAAGAACCCGAACACGTTCCGGGAAAACGCCAACTGGCAGAGCGATTCCATCCGGGAGATCTACAAGCAGGCGGACTCCGGCGGCGTGCTGCTCTCGTCGATGGGCAACCCGAAACCTCTGCCGGTGTATTGGGACAAAATGCTCATCAACGCCTCCCAGGTCACGAACCCTCCGATCGATCCGCTGCGTGAGCCGATGGAGACGCGGGTTTTTCTCGGAAAGAAACCGTCGAAGGTGACGCGGACGGCGGACGGCGGGCTCGATACGAGTCTCGCGCCGCAGATCCGGCTGTCCATGCCGGTGATGTTCTCCGCCATGAGCTACGGCTCGATCAGCTACAATGCCCACGCTTCGCTCGCACGGGCGGCGCGGGAGCTCGGGATCCTGTACAATACCGGCGAAGGCGGCCTGCATGAGGACTTTTACGAATACGGGGCGAATACCGTCGTGCAGGTGGCGTCCGGACGGTTCGGCGTTCACGAGGATTACCTGAACGCGGGCGCCGCGATCGAAATCAAAATGGGGCAGGGCGCGAAGCCGGGGATCGGCGGGCACCTGCCGGGCGCGAAGATCGTCGGGGACGTCTCGCGGACCAGAATGATCCCCGAGGGCTCGGACGCCATCTCCCCCGCGCCCCATCACGATATCTATTCCATCGAGGACCTGCGCCAGCTCGTGATGTCGCTGAAAGAGGCCACGGAATATAAAAAGCCGGTGATCGTCAAGGTCGCCGCCGTGCACAACATCGCCGCCATCGCCTCGGGCATCGCGCGCTCCGGCGCGGACATCATCGCCATCGACGGCTTCCGGGGCGGGACCGGCGCAGCTCCCACGAGGATCCGCGACAACGTGGGCATCCCGATCGAGCTCGCGCTCGCGGCGGTGGACACGAGACTGCGGGACGAAGGCATCCGCGGGGATGTGTCCCTGATCGCCGGCGGGAGCATCCGTTCGGCGGCGGACGTGGTGAAAGCGGTCGCTCTCGGCGCGGACGCGTGCTATATCGCCACGGCGGCGCTGCTTGCGCTCGGATGCCATCTCTGCCGCACCTGCCAGACAGGACGGTGCAACTGGGGGATCGCCACCCAGCGTCCGGAGCTTGTGAAGCGGCTGAACCCGGAGATCGGAGCCCAACGGCTCGTGAACCTCATGACGGCGTGGAGACACGAGATCATGGAACTCATGGGCGGCATGGGAATCAACTCCGTCGAAGCACTGCGGGGGAATCGCCTGATGCTCCGCGGCGTGGGGCTGACCGAAAAGGAACTCGGGATTCTGGGCATCGCCCACGCGGGGGAATGAACGATGAAACGGATATACGTAAACGAGGAATGGTGTCTCGGATGCCATCTCTGCGAATATAACTGCGCCTTCGCCAATTCCGGCCTGTCCGATATGGCTGCGGCGCTGAAGGGAAAGCCGATCTTCCCGCGCATCCATATCGAACAGACCGATCGGATCCATTATGCCGTCTCCTGCCGCCACTGCACGGATCCGCTGTGCGTGAAAGCCTGTATCTCCGGCGCTCTTTCGCGGGAGGACGGGGTGATCCGGATCGACCGGAGCCGCTGCGTGGGATGTCTGAGCTGCGTGCTCGTCTGTCCCTACGGCGCGCTGGCTCCGGGCGAGGACGGCGCCATGCAGAAATGCGAGCTCTGCCTGCTCAATTCCGTCGGGGAACCGGCCTGTGTGAAGGGCTGCCCCAACCGCGCGATCGTCTATGAGGAGAGGTGAGAACATGGCGGACTACATCATCATCGGCAACGGGGCCGCTGCGCTCGGATGCATCGAGGGGATCCGGCAGATCGACCGGGAAACGCCCATCACGGTGATCTCCGCCGAACCGTATCCGGCGTACTGCCGCCCGCTCATCTCCTATGCGCTCGAAGGGCGCGCGAAACCGGAGACAATGAACGCGCGTCCGGCGGATTTTTACGAAAAGAACGGCTGTGAGGTCCTGTACGGGAAGAAGGCCGTGAAGATCGATCCCGAAGCGCATACCGTCGCGCTGGACGACGGCAGGACGCTTTCATACCGCGAGCTCTGCGTCGCGGCGGGATCGTCCCCGTTCGTGCCGCCCATGACCGGTCTCGAATCGGCGGAGAAGAAATTCTCCTTCATGACCATGGACGACATGCTCGCGCTGGACAAAGCGGTAAACGAAGAGAGCAGGGTGCTGATCGTCGGCGCGGGGCTCATCGGGCTCAAATGCGCGGAGGGACTGGCATCCAGGGTAAAGAGCATCGTTGTCTGCGACCTCGCGCCGCGGGTGCTGTCAAGCATTCTGGACGCGGAGGGCGCGGCCCTGATGCAGGCAAAACTGGAGGAACACGGCATTTCCTTCCTTCTCGGCGATACGGCGGCGGAATTCCGGGCGGATGCGGCCGTCATGCGGAGCGGGAAAACGGTGGAGTTCGACGTGCTGGTCCTCGCGGTCGGCGTGCGGGCGAACACCGCCCTGATCAGGGAAGCCGGCGGAGAAGTCAACCGCGGGATCGTCACGGACACGCGGATGCACACAAGCCTTCCGGATATCTACGCCGCCGGGGACTGCGCCGAAGGATACGACGCTTCGATCGGTGCGAACCGGGTCCTCGCCATCCTTCCCAACGCGCGGATGCAGGGGGAGACGGCGGGTGCGAACATGGCGGGGGGCGACCGGGTTTACGACAACGCGGTGCCGCTGAACGCCATCGGATTTTTCGGGCTGCATTCCCTGACCGCGGGGCGCGCGCTGTCCCCGGAAGAAGGCGGGGAGATCTTCGAAGAGCGCGGTCCCGGGCGGATGAAGAAGCTCTACGTCAAGGACGGACTTCTCGTCGGGTTTGCGCTCGTGGGGTGCGAAGAGCGCGCGGGGATCTACACCTCCCTGATCCGGGAGAAGGTCCCGCTCGACTCGGTGGACTTTGAACTTCTGAAACACAGCGCCGTCACGGCGGCATTTCCCCCGGAGATCCGGAAGCAGAAATTCGGAGGTGCGGTATGAGCACGATTTGCGCGAAAGGCATGGAGACCCGCGCGCTGAACGACGCCATCCGGGCGGCCGGCGCTGCGTGCACGCTCACGGACTGCCTCGGACAGCGGTTCCTCGGGGCGGGCATGCGCGGAGTCGAAATCACACTCGAAGGCATCCCCGGCAACGCCCTCGGCGCGTACTGCAACGGCGCGCGGATCACGGTGAACGGCAACGCGCAGGACGCGGTCGGAGACACCATGAACGACGGGGAGATCGTCGTGCACGGGGATATCGGAGACGCAGCCGGTTACGCCATGCGCGGAGGACGCATCTTCGTCCGCGGGAACGCCGGATACCGCGCGGGCATCCACATGAAGGAATATAAAGACAAAGTCCCGGTCATGGTGATCGGGGGATGCGCCGGGAGCTTCCTCGGCGAATATCAGGCGGGCGGCATCATCGTCGTGCTGGGCCTGGGACGCGGAGAGAGGCGGATCGTGGGGGATTTCCCCTGCACCGGCATGCACGGCGGACGGATGTTTCTCTGCGGGACGTGCGAGGGAGTCGTGTTTCCCCCGCAGTTCACGGCGTCCCCGGCGTCGGAGGAGGATCTCGCCGTTCTCAGGCCGCATCTGACAAGAGCTTCCGAACTGTTCGGCTGGGATCCCGGGGAAATTCTGTCCTCGCCCTTTACCGTCGCGGTGCCGGACAGCCGGAATCCGTACAGAAGAATGTACGTGGAGAACTGACACGGAGGATACGATGAACTACACAGCGGAAGAAGTCAGCCAGTACGTCCGGGAAGAAGACGTGAAGTTTATCCGGCTCGCGTTCTGCGACGTATACGGCAGGCAGAAGAATATCTCCGTCATGCCGGACGAGCTGCCGCGGGCGTTTGAAAAAGGCATCCCGTTCTATCCCGCCGCCGTTCCGGGCTATGAGGGAGAGGGCAGTCTGATGCTCCATCCCGATCCGGGGACGCTCTCCGTCCTTCCGTGGCGTCCGGAGCACGGGCGGGTCGTGCGGATGTATTCGACCGTCGCCGCGCCGGACGGGACGCCGCATCCCGCCGACACCCGGGGTCTTTTGCAGCGGACCGCGGAGGAAGCGGAAAAAGCGGGATCCGTGTTTCTTTTCGGGGTACAGCAGACCTTCTATCTTTTCAGACTGGACGGAGAAGGCCGGCCCACAAAGATCCCCTATGACCGCGCGGGATACATGGATATCGCGCCGGAGGACAGGGGGGAGAACGTGCGGCGGGAGATCTGCCTGACGCTCGAACAGATGGGGATCCGTCCGGAAAGCTCCCACCACGAGGAAGGCCCCGGTCAGAACAAGATCGATTTCCGCTTTTCCGACGCGCTCGAAGCCGCGGACAACGCGATGACCTTCCAGACCGTCGTCCGCACCGCCGCGCATCGGAACGGACTCAGCGCGGACTTTTCGCCGAAACCGCTCGCGGATTTTCCCGGGAACGGCTGCCATATCAATTTTTCCGTCCTGCCCGGCGCCGGAGAGAACTCCCCGGAACGGACGCTTGCTTCCGCCGCCGCAGGGATCCTCGAAGAGATCGGGCCGATGACGGCGTTCCTCAATCCGACGGAGAATTCCTATCAGAGATTCGACGGCCGCGGGAAAATGACGGAGATCGGGTGGTCCGCGAAGAGCCGCTCCCGGCTGATCTGGATGCCGCCGGATTCCGCCCGTCCGCTGTGCGGCGTGTCGGGCAGCCCGTCGTGCAGGGCCGAACTGCGCTCCCCGGATCCGGGGACGAATCCGTATCTTGCGCTCACGCTTCTGATCCGCGCGGGACTGTGCGGCATTGAGAAAAAGCTCGGACTGCCCGGGGAAGGCGGAACGGGACGCATGCTGCCTTCCTCCCTCGACGAGGCGAAGAAGGCGGCGGCTGCCAGCGCGTTCATCCGGGATTCTCTCCCGGAGGCGGTGCGCGCAGCCTACGGCGCGGACAGAGACTGACATACCGGCCCCGGCATCATGCAAGTTCCGGAGAAAGGGGGGAGGAACCGTGGAAGACGCAGAATACCGATACAGTACGCTCATTGTATCTTCGTCAAGGCAGATGAACGACGCGCTGCTCGATCTGATGCAGGAATCCCGGTGCGCGCCGGTCACGGTCGTCGCGGACGTCGCGGCGGCAAGGAGAGCTTCGGCGGAATTCGGATATGATTTCGTTCTGATCAATTCTCCCCTGCCGGACGATCCGGGCCTGCGCTTTGCCGTCGACCTCTCCTCCTCGGAGGGAACGGTCGTGCTGTTTTTCGCCCGGGCCGAGATCTATCCGGAGACGGAGGAAAAGCTCGGGCGGCTCGGCGTGTTCACGATATCGAAACCGACCTCGAAGACCGCCATGACCGCCGCTCTCTCCTGGATGCGGAGCGCGCGGGAGAGACTGCGCCGGTCCGAGAAAAAGACGCTCACCCTCGAAGAGAAAATGGAAGAGATCCGTCTCGTCAACCGGGCGAAATGGCTGCTCATCGGGGAGCGCGGGATGGACGAGGCCGCGGCGCACCGCTATATCGAAAAACAGGCGATGGACCGCTGCGTGACGAGGCGCGAGATCGCCCGGGAACTCCTCCGCGGGCAGGAAAAGGGTCCGGACGCCTGAGGGGAGAAGAACGGAAAAGCAGGGAAAGGACATTCTGATCGAAGATGGACAAAATACTTGTGCTCGATTTCGGCGGACAGTACAATCAGCTGATCGCCAGACGGGTGAGGGAACAGCATGTGTACGCGGAGATCCGCTCCTTCCGCACGCCGCTCGGCGAGATCCGCGGAGAAGGCTACCGGGGCATTATTTTCACCGGAGGACCGAATTCCGTGTACGATCCCGCCGCGCCGCGCTGCGACCGGGAGATTATGAATCTCGGGATCCCGGTCCTCGGGATCTGCTACGGGTGCCAGCTCATGGCGCATCTCGAGGGAGGGGAAGTCGCCTCCGCCGGCAGTGTTTCGGAATACGGGAAGACGGAGCTTTGCCGCGCGGAATCCGCGCTGTTCGAAGGCGTGCCGGAAAAAAGCGTCTGCTGGATGAGCCATACGGACTACGTGAAGCGCGTGCCGGACGGCTTCCGGGTGATCGGAACGACGGAGCACTGCCCTGCCGCCGCGATCGCCGACGAAAGCCGGAATCTCTGGGGCGTGCAGTTCCATCCCGAAGTGATGCACACCGAATTCGGGCGGCAGATCTTATGCAATTTCCTGTTCGGGATCTGCGGATGCGCAGCGGACTGGACGATGGAGGATTTCGTGAACGCCTCCGTCAGCCGGTATAAAGAGGAGCTCGCCGGGAAACGGGTCCTCTGCGCGCTCTCCGGCGGGGTGGATTCCTCCGTCGCGGCCGTGCTGATGCACCGCGCGGTCGGGGACAGGCTGACCTGCGTGTTCGTGGATCACGGGCTGCTGCGGAAGGACGAAGGGGATCTCGTGGAACGGACGTTCCGGGAGAAATTCAATATGAACCTCATCCGGGTCAACGCCGGGGAGCGGTTTCTTTCGAAGCTCGCCGGGGTGACGGAGCCGGAGAGGAAACGGAAGATCATCGGGGAGGAATTCATCCGGGTCTTCGAGGACGAGGCAAGGAAGATCGGCCACGTGCACGTGCTCGTGCAGGGGACGATCTATCCCGACGTCGTGGAGAGCGGCGTCGGCGACGCGGCGGCCATCAAAAGCCATCACAACGTCGGCGGACTGCCGTCGGTCGTCGATTTCGACGAGATCGTCGAGCCGCTGCGGACGCTGTTCAAGGACGAGGTCCGGGCGGCCGGACTGGAACTGGGCATCCCGTACGATCTGGTCTGGCGGCAGCCGTTCCCGGGACCGGGACTCGCCATCCGCGTGCTCGGGGAGATCACGGAGGAAAAACTCGCCGTGCTCCGGGAGTGCGACGCGATCTTCCGGGAGGAGATTGCCGCGGCGGGACTGGAGCGGACGACGAAGCAGTATTTCGCCGTTCTCACCGATACGCGCACGGTCGGCGTGATGGGGGACGCGCGGACGTACGGCTGCACGGTCGCGCTCCGCGCCGTGGACACCGACGACTTCATGACGGCCGACTGGTCCCGCCTGCCGTACGAGGTCCTGGCGAAGGCGTCGAACCGGATCACGAACGAGGTCCGGAGCGTCAGCCGCGTGGTGTACGATATTACCTCCAAGCCCCCGGCAACGGTGGAATGGGAGTGAAACATGACATACTGGACGCACAATACCGCCTATCATCCGTGGATCCTGCGGCGTGTGCGGGGGAGGATGCGCGTCCTCGACGTCGGCTGCGGGGACGGACTGCTGCTTGAACGCCTGTCGCCATACTGCGGGCAGGTCACGGGGATCGACGCCGATCCGAACGCCGCGCGGCGCGCGCGGGAACGTCTTGACGGAGTGAAAAACGCGTCGGTGATCGAGGGGGACTTTCTCGAAACGGACTTCTCCGCCGGGACGTTCGACGCCGTGATTTTTGCGGCTTCCCTGCACCATATGGAGGAGGAGAAGGCTCTTCTTCGCGCGCGGGATCTTCTCTCGCCGGGCGGGATCCTGCTCGCGGTCTGTCTGACGCGGTCGGCGGGATTTGCGGATCGCTTGGCGGATGCGGTGCGGGTGATTCCGGCAAAGATCGGATCTGTCCTGCACGGCGAGAAGCGCGGGGGAGATATCGGCGTTCCGACGGCGCCGCCCGCGCACACGACCGCGGAGCTGCGCGAAATCTGCGTCCGGGTCCTGCCGGGGATGCGTTTCCGGCGCGGACTGTATTACAGAGTTCTCGCCGAATGGGAAAGTTAAGTTTGTCTCGCAGGTCTTGCGGATCGGATGAGCGGAAAGGGAATTGACCATGACAAAATATATCTTTGTAACCGGAGGCGTGGTCTCCGGGCTCGGCAAGGGGATCACGGCGGCGTCCCTCGGACGTCTGCTCAAGGCGCGGGGACTGAAGGTCGCGGCGCAGAAGCTCGACCCCTATATCAACGTGGACCCCGGAACCATGAGTCCCTACCAGCACGGCGAAGTCTACGTCACCGAAGACGGCGCGGAAACGGACCTCGACCTCGGCCACTACGAGCGGTTCATCGACGAGGATCTGAACCGGTATTCCAATCTGACCTCCGGGCGGGTGTACTGGAACGTGCTGAACAAGGAGCGGCGGGGAGAGTATCTCGGCTCCACCGTTCAGGTCATCCCCCACATCACCAACGAGATCAAGGAGTTCGTCTATACCGTGGGCCGGCATTCCGACGCGGATGTCGTCATCACGGAGATCGGCGGTACCATCGGCGACATCGAGGGCCAGCCGTTCATCGAGGCCGCGCGGCAGATCTCGCTCGAAGTCGGGCGGGAGAACAGCCTCTTCATCCACGTGACGCTCGTCCCGTATCTCTCCGGTTCCGACGAACACAAGACCAAGCCCACCCAGCACTCCGTCAAAGAACTGCAGGGCATGGGGATCCATCCGAACATCATCGTCCTGCGCTGCGACCGGCATCTCGAACCGTCCATCTTTAAAAAGATCGCCATGTTCTGCAATGTACCCGAAGACTGCGTGATCGAAAACATCACCCTGCCGAGTTTGTACGAAGCGCCTCTCATGCTCGAGGGTTCCGGCTTTTCCGGCGTGGTCTGCCGCGAACTGGGGATCGACGCGGCGGAACCGGATCTCGCGGAGTGGCGGGAGATGGTCAGGCGGATCGAGAACTGTTCCTCCTCCGTCCGGATCGCGCTTGTCGGGAAGTACGTCAGCCTGCACGACGCGTATCTCTCCGTGGCGGAGGCGCTGCGGCACGCCGGATACGCGCTCGGGTCCGAGGTCTCGATCGACTGGATCGATTCGGAGACTTTGACGGACGAAAACGCCGGGGAGATCCTCGGTCAGGCGGACGGCATCATTGTGCCGGGAGGCTTCGGCGGGCGCGGCATCGACGGCATGATCGCCGCGGCGAAATATGCCCGGGAGAAGGACATCCCGTATTTCGGCATCTGCCTCGGCATGCAGATCGCGGTGATCGAAGCCGCGCGGAACGCCGCCGGGATCGCGGACGCCCATTCCGGGGAGTTCGACCCGGACACCCCGCACAAGGTGATCGACTTCATGCCGGGACAGAGCGATTCCATCGACAAGGGAGGGACCCTCAGGCTCGGCGCGTATCCGTGCGAGGTCGTACCCGGAACGACGATGGAGCGCTGTTACGGGACCCGCTCGATTTCGGAGCGGCACCGCCATCGGTACGAATTCAACAACGAGTACCGCGGCGCGCTGACGGAGGCCGGACTGACGCTCTCCGGGCTCTCCCCGGACGGGACGCTGGTGGAAACGGTGGAGCTGACGGACCGCGACTTCTTCGTCGGGGTGCAGTACCACCCGGAATTCAAGAGCCGTCCGAACCGTCCGCATCCGCTGTTCCTCGGGTTTGTCCGGGCGGCGGGAAAAAGGGGAGGAAAGGCTGCGCCTTTGTGATCCGACTGCCTTTTCCTCCTCGGAGCGGGTACGGGAACGAAAGGCGAAGCCTTTCAGATTCTTCGCCCTGCGCGGGCGGCGGCACGGATCCGGGAACGAAAAGCTGCGCCTTTCGGATCTCATTATATCCGCTGTGCGCGGGGCACTCGGGAGGGGCACTCAGGCCGTTCCCCTCCCGAGCGGG
>JAEEGF012268306.1_pt1 | contig 16693 bp, 21 predicted proteins | sample 9134171 | NCBI WGS metagenome assembly JAEEGF01 (sample SAMN16246542, study PRJNA631951) | gut metagenome | biome: gut microbiome; feature: rumen; material: AP-attached | host: Bos | place: Iran: Karaj | collected 2018-10
ATCCAGAACATCGACCGTCAGCTTCCCTTGGAGCAGTGTCTTAACGGCACGTCCGATACGCGGCAGAGAACAACAGGTGTTCAGAACAGATCTCACCGGCAGAGGGAGACAGAGTTTTTTCAGATAGTGTTGCAGTACCTGAAACACCAGCTTCTCCTTGTAGGCCCGGTTCATAGCCCGGCTCTGATTACCCGTGATCTGTACCTTAGGCGCAGCCAGCGCATAGGAAAAACCCGCGAGATTTCTGTAGAGTACTTCCCGATTCCCATGGAAAACAATGATGACCCCACAGATACGCTCATGGACTGTCACCTGATCCACGTCAGGCAGTGAGAGCAGCCAGGCTTCCAGAATGTCAGCCTGTTCCAGACTCATAGTCTTCTGCACAGCGCGCAGACGCACTCTGCCGCAGCTCTCATGCAGTATTTGAAATTTCATTTCAAGCCTTTGCTGTATCCTCGATAAACTGTGCTTCCTGCTCCGCAGCTCTAGCCTCGTTGATTGCTTTCGCATCAGCAAGGATGTCCGAACAATTTTCCTGAACGGTCTCAACATCCCGCATGACCTGATCTTTGCCTCGCAGCACAGCAGCTGTGACATGGGTATAGACCTTTCTGGCATCCTTGCTGCCAAGAATTTTCAGGCCGGCAGAACCGAACAACGTGCCGCCAAGAAACAATGCGATCTTTCCTGTAGTCGTCATAAATAATATCTCCTCATATAGTAAGTTACTATTTACTTAAATTAAATATATTTAACCTTCGAGAATTATAACACGTACTGTCCTGTCTTGCAAGCAGTTTCTATATTATAAAGGGAGTCGTTAAAAGGTACAGTCACATTTCCAGGATTCACACGGTGAATTCCATTTGATAAATATACATCTTCGCAACGCTGTCACAGAGCTTTGCAAGAAAACGATGGATTCCTTTGATATTCGGATCGTCGAGTTGATAGTAGCCCTGCATATAGCTTTTTTTCGTCATAAGCTTTACCTTCGGAGACCAGCCCTCAAGTTCAGAGCTATCGTTCACACAGAAAAGCCCCGATACATCATTCATACCCATGTTTTTCAGGGTACCTTTCATCAGCACGTCTCTTCCGAATTTACCGACCGCGTCAAAGACAAGTCTGCCTCCCGGGAATTTATCCGCCATAGCGATAACCATGTCCCTGATTTGCTGCGCAGTGAAGTAATGGAATACTCCGGCAGCATAAAGAACAGCGCCGCTTTCAGCGTCAATCTGATCCATCCATGTAAATTCATTCAGATCACATGCAATGTTTTCTTCTCTTTCCCCAGCAGGTATGAGCTCAGTACGGGATTTGATCACTTCCGGAAAATCAAGATTACAGATGCGGCAGGTACCATTATCTGCCATTCTTCCGGTCATATTCAGTCCGCAGCCAAGGTTTACCACAGCAGCTTTTGGGTGATCTTTAAGATAATCTGTAATTTCCCAGATCATGTCCTTCTCGCGCATAGCACCTTCCAGCCCGCCGAACTGATACATTGAGTTGTTTTTCTTTGCTTCGAGTATTGAAAAATCATAGTCGATACTTTCACAGATCTTTGCAGCGTATTCGTCCTGGTACAGTGCCGGGAACTGTTCTGCGCAAAGCTTGCGCGCATACAAGGGTATGATCAGCGTTTCCTGTACACTGCCTTTTTCGATATGTATTTTGCCCATCGATAAACACCTTTCCGTTGTTAAATTGAAACCGTGCGCATATCCGGCTTATTACGACTGTCTGAGCAAAGCAACCTGTTTGCCAAAGTCCCGCCGACTTTCCTTAAACACAGGCGCAGAAAAGGATCAGCTGCAGAACAATCATTTTGTCTCCCTCTTCACGCTCACAAGCAGTCCGTTTTCCCTTTTCACCAGTTCATACGCTTTCGCCATCGGATTCTGATCGCCGACGATACAGTAATCGCAGCATGCGCCGGTGCTGCACGTCCCTTCGCGGATGAGCGTGGCATGCAGCTTCTGCATGGCCATGTGATCGCAGTTGCACATCACCGGCAGCACGTTCTCCATGTGGTGACGCCTGGCGAACTCCGCATTCGGGCACTGGGTAAAGCTGTAGCGGATAATCCCGTTCTCCTCATCGTAGTCATACCCGCCCATGCGGAAGGATTCGGGAAGCCGCCTGCTCTCCTTAACTCTGGTATCGGTTGTTTTCCGAAAAATCGAACCCGCCAGCTTGTTGTCCCGTTTTCTGTTTAAATTGAAGACCCTCCCAAGCACGTTGAAGCTGCCCATCATGCAGTCGTAGACATCCTGCTGGATCTCTTCGATCGGGGGCTTGTCCGGCACGACCGCATACCATGCAAAGATCAGGATCGGGTCATAGATACTGACGGTGATCTTCGCGCTGCCAAGCGCAGGTTCGTCCTTTAAGTATTCGCAAAACTGTAGCTGGATTTTCTCCCAGAGCTTGGCAACCATCGGATCGTCGTAATACCGATGCAGGAGCTTCCGGACGCACTTTCTGGCATTCTTCGTATAGCACACATGCTTTGTGCGGTCAAATGGAAGATATTTTTCCCGCATGGTTTCTCTATCCTTTCTTAACAGCCTGGATTCCTCCAAGGAACATCACAATCCAGCCAAAGCTCTCAAAGCCTGATGCGAAGCCGTTGAAGGGCAGCGGAAGGATCCACTCCAGCAGGAATCCGATCCCGGCGATCAAAAGCGGTGCCGCCAGTACCCAGGTCTTTTTCAGCTGAAGCACACCCTTCAAAACAACGGCGATCCAGCCGCCGGTGGAGGCGATCCCCAGCACGACAAACGATACCCAGTACGGGACTGCCTGCACTGCGTACGACCGGTTCCAGGCTGCCACAGCTCTTGCTGTATCGCCCTGTGCGGCTTCCTAGATGACGTTGTAGTTGTGGATAAGTGTTCCGCAGGCCAAGTGGAAATAGATAAAAACCATGCATCCCCAGTAGAGCCCTGCGATATAGAGCTTCAGGAATCGACGCCCCCATTTGTCGCTGCACTGAGAGAGCTTGTACTTCAGATATTCTATGAAACTCATAGCCGCAATCGTATAGAAAACAGTTCCGATCAAGCCGCCGATATTGGAAAGTGCAATGCGCCAGTCCGCAATCGTGAGCCAGCCTGTTGAGATCATAAAGGATACTGCCGTGCTGCCTTTCGGCTCAAGCCCCATCCAGTAGTCGCCGATGATGGCCAGAATCAGCCCGGGGATGATCCACAGCATCCGCTTCGTGATCTTTTCCCGTTCCTGGGATGTCATTCTTTTTCCTCCTTCTGTCTGGCGTGCCGGTGAGCCTTGTCCACCTCTTCGATAAAGCGTTCCGTGTTTTCGCCGATCAGACCGCCGTGGCCCATGTCCTCAAAAATCCTGCAGGTAAAGGGATATCCTTTCGCTTTCAGTTCTTCCAGGTTGGCGGACAGCTTTTTGTCTACCGTTCCCTTGGTCCCGTACCAGATATGCATATCGGTGTTTTGAAAAACACCATAATCTGTCTTCTTACCGATCAGGCATCTGTCCTGATTCTTCCAGCTTTTCCAGCTGGCCTTGGTATAGAGGATCCTGTCAGCTTCCTCCAGGCTGCGGCCTGTGATCTTTGCCAGAAACTTTTTCCGTAACTTTCCTGCTCTGCCCATGATAACAAAAAACGTCCCTGTAAAGAAAAACAGATAGACCTCTTTCCAAAAATCGCTTTTGATGTCGGGATAATCCCGCAGAGACATACCGTCGGCAATCGTCGTGGTGATCTCCAGCCGGTTGTCTTTCAGCACCTGCATCAGCGTGCGGCAGCCGTAGGAAAGGCCGTAGAGAATATCTACCTTCCCGCCATAGTTTTTGATTATGTAGTCCTCCAGGCATCCTGCCTCATAGGCTAAAGATTTAAACTCCGTCTCCGGCTCAGACGGGTTGAAGCCGTCGTAGGCAAGCAGCACAACATGATACCGCTCCGCGATCTTCTTCGCGGTGGGGAGAACGCCGAGATAGCTGGTCCCCCCGCCGTGGAGAAGGACCATCAATTCCTCGTTTTCACTACCAAATTCAAAGTATTTCATCGGATAAAACTTTCTTCTGTTTGTAATTCTCAACGAATCAATGTCACAAGCCAGCCCACCAGAATGGCGGGGATCAGCACGTAGATAATGCCGGAGAACAGCAGCTGTTTCATCAAACAAAACGATATACACATACTGTCTACCTTCTCTATCCCCAATCAGCCAGAGCCTTTTTCAGCCTCCGGTCAATGTCGATCCGGGTTTCCCGGCATTCCTTTTTGTGTTCTTTCCCTGCTTTAAACATAAAGGAGACGAGCAGCCCGGAGCCTACCGGCAGCATCATCTTCAGCATGGATTCAGGGAATGCAAAATGTGTACCGTGTTCATACAGCCAGCATTCAAAGGTGCTGTCATGAGGCAGTATGCTAAGGCGCTCCTCCATCCTGCGGATGTATCTGCAGGTATCCCACAGCACATCGTCCTCCGCGCCGATGAAAATGATCTTTCCATGGATGTTTTCAACCTTGATCCGTTCATCCTCCTGGATGGGATGTCTCTTCTCGGATTCGTCAAACATCTTCCGTGAAGCGACCTTGTCGCCGCCAGCCTTGGATTCCTCCCGGATCTTCTGCCAGTATTCCGGATGCCGATAAGCATAAGGAAGATAAGGAAGAGGTTTGTTCTGCCAGGACACGGAGGACTCGTTGTTGCCGGGGCGCTCCGTCGCGCCGTCCTTACCGTCACGGTAAAAGCCTTCCATCACAAAATCCGGGGGTGAGATTGCAATCGTCAGCGACAGTTCCGGATAAAAGGAGGCAGCCAGCAACGCCATCATCCCGGTGGTAGATGCGCCGACAACGCCAAGCTTCTCACACCCCTGCGCCTTCATAAACGCAATTGCCTTGCCAAAACGCTCCAGCGGATAGTTGTGATGCCCGTAGTCTTTCTTATCCGGGCTCATCGCCATCACATGAATGCCCTGCTGATTCAGCCATTTCGCCCCGGTTCTGGCCATGTGATCCTCCGAGCTGTCGCCAAGCATGATAATAAGCCCTCTGCTGCTTTTGCAGGAAGCCGGATACCATGCTCCGTTAAATTCATCGGAATCAACTCTGAATACCTGCTTTTTCATGAAGAACCTCCCATCAAAACAACGTACAAACCCTGGCCGCCAGTCTGGCATGCCCGGTATTCATACCGCTGATCGCCACCCGTTTTCCCGGTTTATACTGACTCTTCTTTTCCAACTTTTCTCATAACCGCTACAGCGCAGGGGATGCGCCCGTCGGCCAATGAGACCTTCACATCGGGATACCCTGCTTCCAGGAAAAACTGTTTATAACTCTCTATGGTAAACTGCCGTTTGAAATCCGCTCCGGCTTTTCCTACAGTGGAAGCAAATCCGCTTGTTTTTCCTTTAGCGTTTTTATTTACGTAGGTCGGGATGATCAACTTTCCGCCGTCTTTACAAACCCGGTTCAGTTCTCTGAGCACCGTCAGCGGGTTATCCAGCAGATGGATCACATTTCCCGCTACGACTTTATCAAAACTGGCATCCGGAAAAGTGAGCAAGGTGATGTCAGCCTTCGTAAAAGTGATATTATGAAAAGCGATGCAGTTTTTTTCCGCTTTATTAAGCATCTTTGCAGAAAAATCCGTAGCTGTGAGATGCCTGCACCGAGGAGCGATCACCGCGGAGAGAAAACCTGTTCCGCATGCGCATTCCAATACATCATCCTCAGGCCTGATCAAAGAAGATACGATTATTTTCAGTTTTCTGTGTGTTTTCCTGTTGATAACATTGACAAAAAGATCATAGATGCCTGCCACCTGGTCCCAAAATGAAACCCCACCTTTTTTGTAATCTGTACATTCTTTCACAATCCTTACCTCCGGACTACCCAGTTCCCTTTCCGACTTGTTCTATCCTGCTCTTTTCGCACTTTTGAAAGATTGGAAGAAGTATAGTTTTTTCGTTCCTACCCTACTTTCTCCCAACCAGCAGCGCGGAACCGGAAAGGGCCATCCACTTTGCTTCCCAGGGAGACATGAACATACCGTTGGTCGTATCAATCAGCTCGACTTTTTCATACCCCATGGAACGGAGTTTCTCAACAAAAGACTGCATATCTCCGTATTTGGATTCAGAGAAAATGTCATGGAGAGCAAAGACTCCGCCTTTTTTCAGTACCCGCAGCGTCTCAAGAAGGATCGTCTGGCGATCATGGCCAGGGATGTTGTGATAGACATAATTGCTGGTAACTGCATCGAAGCTTTCATCTGCAAAGAGCAGTTTCAGAGCATTTCCCTGCCGGAACTCTGTATTATATATTCCTTCAGTTTCTGCATTTGTTTCGCACAGCGGCTTACTGAAGGAAGCGTATTCTTTACCCCAGCGGTCAATACCGACAAAACGCCCCTGCGGATTGCGCTTTGCACAGGCGATCGTAAGCGCACCGCTGCCGCAACCCACATCGAGACCTACACCGTTTTCCGGAAGCTCAACGTAACCAGCGATGCCTTCGATGATCTGACGGGACATCTGACGTTTGCCATCATAGGAAAAGGCACGGTAAAGCAGCGACATCCAGGCCGCAGCTCCGCCAGCCGCAGCGCCAGTGAAAAGGAGTGTGCCTGCCACAGCAGTTTTTACTCTTTTGTTTTTGATCAGACCTGTACAGCCGCACGCAGCGGACAGGCTCAGGCATCCGGCTGCGCCTGCCAGGGTACCGAGCACCATGCCCTTCGGCATCCAGTTTTTGTAATCAGGTTTCATAATTTATCCTCCTACTTTCCGTTCAAATATCTTCCGGCATCCCGCTCAAGCATCCGGTAATTCGGACAATCGGCCTGATAGGTATCGAAGAACTTCTTTAATCCATCATTCAGCGCCGACATTTCTTCCACAGCATTCAATGCATGATCCGAAGCGCAGATCTTCCCGATAACGGTAGAACACATGATTTTATAGACCCGGTAACACAGGCTCCTGTACTTCCCGCTGCGATAATCCCTATCGGATGCAGGCAAAATCTCATGCCCTGCTTTTTCTATTACTGAATATCCTTCAATGTTGGCATCTATGATACGGTTCAGATATGCTTTGTCGTTCCTGATCCGTTTCAACTCTCCCTCGCAGTAATAACAGGCAAAACCAATCGGAATCACAAAAGCAGCATGGCAGAGAAGATAATCTTCCATATTCGGCTGATAGGTAGTTTTGATCTTTGTCCTCTGAAAGATTTCCCGGATCAGCTGTTCATTAGAAGGACTTTCCTTTAACTGACCGATTGTGATCTTATGGAGAGATATGGAAACCACCCTGTCCCTCTCCCTGTGTCCTGCTGCCATGCTGAAACCGAACAGCACATTTTTCTCAGAAAGCTCTTCAGCAAATGCCCCAGGCGAGAGGTTGTTTCCGACAAATACGATGTTCGCGGATCTGTTATCTGCCAGAACAGGAATTACACTCTTAAGCTGTGTATAGCGCATTACAACGAAGATCACGTCGTAGATATCGTCTTTCTTCAGCTCCTGAATAACCGGAATCCGGTATTTCTTTTTCCGAAAGGAGAAGATCGTATCGATAACAAGCCCATTCTTTTTCAGCGTATCCGCCCATTCACCTCTGGCCAGGATTGTAACATCCTTACCGGATGCGTACAGATCAGCTGCCAGATTCGAGCCGATCACGCCGGCTCCGATAACAAGAATTCTCATATCAGGTCTCTTTGGCTTATCTCTATCTGTTTTTGGAAGCAGAAATAGCCTTCCATTCCAAGATCAATGGCTTTCTTTACCGTTCGGAAGCCGCGGCTGTTTGCCTCGTGCTCCAGCTCCTCAAAACTGAAAAGCGCTTCCTCTGCATGCCCCCAGTGCAGAAGAGCATCCACAATGTGAATGCAGGTTCTGGAAAGATCAGCAATATAGATGCAGCCATCGTTCTTCAACACCCGATGGCATTCGTCGAAAAAGCTCCGCCAGCCTTCGACATGATGCAGAATGCAGAAGTCCAGCACCGCGTCAAAGCCGGCGTCCGGAAAAGCACTGAGATCATCCGCACTGCCTTCGACAAAACGGGCATCCGGCAAATTCTTTTTCCGGGCAAGTGACAGCTGCTCCGGCATGATATCCAGCCCCGTATAGCTGCGCGGTCCCTCTGCTGTGATCAGTGATGCGGCATAGCCTGAGCCGCAGCCAACCTCCAGAATATCCTGATCCTTTATACAGAGGCCGAACTTCCGGAAGGTAGTAAGTTCAATCTTTCGAATATACCACCTGCGCCAGCCGCTCTGCATGGCGTTGAATTCTTCCTTGCAAAGCCTCATTTCATCCCCTCTTTCATTCAGCTTATCAGATTGCAGAACTATCCGGCAATCCACAATCCATACACCGGTCGATCATATCCATCACCGGTTTTCTCCATGTGTCATCATACAGCCAGACTTCGTGCTTCATGTCAAACCCGTGGATGTCAGGATTGCGGAAATGCTGACGGTAGCGTTTACCGTACTTCTCTCCCATTTTCAGGGCATAGATGATGTGGACAGTCGTTCCGTCCACATGAATGTCATTCTCCAGCGGAGTGATATAATCCGAGTAAAACTCACGGCTGATGGTCTTCGGATTGAGAGTTTTCATATTATCAATAAAATCGTTTGCAAATTCCAGAGATTTCTCCCCGTCCCCGATCGCACCCTTTTTCTGAAGCTTCGCCTTGAGAGCGGCGCGCTTTTTTTCGCTGGTACAGGCCCCGGAAAGCATAGGGCTGACAACGGCCGTCAGCAGGCGGGCAGTGAGTTTTCCTCCCTGGTCCAGATCAGAAGAGCCGATGAAACCGTGATCAATGTGAACGCGTTTTCTCTGAATAAGCAGCCCCACAAAGCTGCCTCCCAGAGAAGAGCCATAGGCGCCATCCACACGGCCGTTATGCTTTTCGAGTATATAGTTTTCAATTTTCTCTGTAACAGCAGGAACACTGGAGAATATGACTGTACGGTCGCCTTCAAAGCCGTCGTAATTAACAGCAATGATGTGATATTTCTCCGCCAGCTCGTCCACTACGTTTTTGAAATTCAGCTGCCAGGTGCAGGCTGTACCCGGCAGGAGCAACAGTGTTTTTCCATCCTGTTTTCCAAATTCTGTAAATTGCATTTTATTACCTCTTCATTTCACACAGCGGAAAATACCCTCTGCACGAACGGTATGTACTTCGACTTCGGAATAAAGGCCCTGCAGCCGCGCTTTCAGGCTTTCCTTCGTTTCAAAGGGCGGAGTGAAGAATCCCTTTGGGACATACATGTGCCTGACAAACCAGTCGGTTCGTCCAAACTCTCCCGCAATGTAGAAGCATCCGCAAAAGATACCGCCTTTTTTGAGAACGCGAAAAGTCTCACGATATGCCGCAGCCTTGTCCGGAAATGCATGGAAACCGTTGAGGGAGAGAACGAGATCAAAGCTCTCATCCTCAAATGGCAGTGCCCCTACATCGCCCTGTACAAACGCAACATTGGAAATGTTCATAACCGCAGCACGCTTTTTTGCATTTTCCATCATGCCGGCAGAATAATCAAGGCAGGTCACCGCGGCATCCGGAAGAGAAGCATAGAGCGGCATGGTCAGCACGCCCGTGCCAACCGGCACCTCCAGCAGTCTGCCGGCAAAACCCGCAGGGATCGGTGCAAGTGCATCATCAATCCATCCGGCCGCAAGTTCCTTATCCAGCCCCCATATCAGGCTGTCCATCAGCTTACCCAGAAGTGTGGAGCGTGTGATAATTCCATCATAAAGATTTCCTATATCTCCAAGAGCCTTATACGATTGGCGTATCTCATCATGCCGTGTCATGTTCATTCCCCCTGAAAACGATCTTTACGATCTTCATATTCACCAGACTGCCGCAGAAGCAGATCATCAGCTTATGGAACATGCCTGCATCCCGAAAAGAGGGATGACCAGTGTTTCCCGAACGGTATTTTTCTCAAGATGATATTTCATCATAAACCTCCTACCCCAGTGCAACATCCAACGCCATCATCAGACTGAAACCGACAGCAAAGAACACAACTCCGATATTGGAATGTTCGCCTGCCGACATCTCCGGGATCAGTTCCTCCACAACCACATACAGCATGGCGCCTGCCGCAAAGGAAAGAAAATACGGCATAGCGGGTACAACCAGGCTGGCGATCAGGATTGTCAGCCCGCCGAAAACCGGCTCCACAGCCCCTGACAGAACGCCAAGCCAAAACGACTTCGGCTTGCTTTTTCCCTCTGCGAACAGGGGCATAGAGATGATCGCACCTTCCGGGAAATTCTGAATCGCAATGCCCAGGGCAAGTGCCAATGCTCCGCCTGCAGTGATGCTGGCTGACCCCGAGAGCAGCCCTGCATAAACAACGCCGACTGCCATACCTTCCGGGATATTGTGAAGTGTAACTGCGAGAACCATCATTATGCTTCTGTTCAGAGTACTGGCCGGCCCTTCGGTCTGATCAGCCTGGTCAATGTTTCTGTGCAGGTGCGGAATTACATGATCCAGAAGAAGAAGGAAGAGAATTCCCAGCCAAAATCCGATGAAAGCCGGCAGAAACGCCAGCTGCCCCTTGCCGGATGACTGCTCAATTGCAGGAACGATCAGACTCCAGATGGATGCCGCCACCATTACCCCTGCAGCAAAACCAGTCAAAGCACGCTGCACAGCGATTCTGAGATCTTTCTTCAGAAAGAATACGCTGGCGGCTCCTGCTGCCGTGCCGATAAAAGGGATCAGAAGCCCCCAAACCGCCGTCTTTATTTCCATCCGAACAAGCCTTTCTTTTCATAGGGCTCCGTTGTCACAGCTTTGCAGGTATAACCGGTAGCATTGATTGCTTCTTTCAGGCTGTTTTCATCGACAGCTTCCTCCGTCAGAAAGCTGGCTTCGCCTTTTGTATGGGAGGCAGCAACCTTTTTTGCCCCGGGAACAGTTTTCCGGATCACATCATTGATGTGCGCCTCGCACATAGAGCACATCATTCCGTCAATTTTTACTATTGTTCTGATCATTTCTTTATCCTCACTTTTTCCTATATCCACAGTCACAGTACGGCCCGCCGGAAGCCAGAGTGTATTCCCGCACAAAAACATCCGCACCGCCAGCCTCACTCATCGTATAGTCCAGACGGCACATGGCAGGAACAAGATCGGGCAGTCCCAGCTCTCCCATCAGTGTGCAAATGCCGCACTTTGAAAAGCGCGCTTCATAACCGCTGTCGTCCGGATATGGCAGATACTCCATATTCCATGAATAGGGGTTGCGGTCGGCCGCTTTGAACGCGGCAGTCTTCTTCATACCCTCGATATCCCTGCAGCTGAATTTTGCCTTTCCGCTCTTTCTGCAGAACCATTTCATGGGTTTCGTCATCATGGCTGCAGCGTAGTATTCCGTCAGCTCATCCACACCCGGGCGTTTCGGCATCTTCAGCACGAAGGCAGCCAGCATGGCACAGCTCACAATGTTCATCTGAAAGCGGTCACCCTTTTCAAAGTCGGGCAGTTTTGCAATCAGCTCCTTATATCTTCTGTGAGCCTCTTTTGTAATCTGCGATGCCGCTGTACGATCGTACTCCAATATGTCTGTCAGTTTCTTTCGAAAATTCCCCGCAAAGAGCGCCCACATTCCGGCGGGCATGCCTATATATTTCATATACCAATCACCTTTTCTTCTCCAGACGTATCGTGCGGGCCTTTTCCTCCGTGTCATCCGATTCTTCATACCCGTCATAAGGTGCTGAGGGATCCGTATACCTCTTTGTAAACGGCCTGCAAAGTTCCCTCCTGTGAAGAAAAGCGAAGTCGAGGTCATCCGTCCAGCCGGTGTGACCGGTGATGATCTTTATGGGGCCCTTTCTCCCACGAAGCAATTTTTCCAGAGTTTCCAGCGACCGGACTGCCAGTTTATTATCTTCAGCCAGTGTGGCAATAAAGCTGTATCCGCCATCCACGCCGAACCATATGGTATCCCCGGTAAAGAGATATTCGTCATCGATCAGATAAACCATATGACCCCAGGTGTGGCCGGGTACAAGGATGCATTCGATTTTAATACCGTCAATGTTCAGAATTTGCCTGTCTGTCAGCAGCACACGCTTGTTTTCTGTTCTGACCAGAGGAAGCTTGTAGAGCCCATGTATAACTTTACGTCTGGTTTCACCGGTCAGATAATGGTTCTCGATCTCACCGATGTAGACAGTTGCCTTTCTGAACAACTGTGCACTGTCTGTTTCCAGTGCTCCGACATGGTCTGTATCCTGATGTGTGATCAGGATGTGTTGAATCGAGGCAGGGTCGATATTCAGCCAGCTCATTTTCTCCCGCAGCCGGTCGTAGTTATAGCCGGCATCAATCATAATCGTTGTGCCATTTTTGGTGTAGAAGAAAATGTTAGCAACCCACTCCCTTACGCAGGCAACATGATCGTCAATGAATCCGGTGTTCAAAGGTTTGAAGATCGCCCTGCCGCGAAACAATGCACTCATGGATTTTTTCTGATTTTCCGAATCCTTCTTTGACACAGACGACCCCTCCCTGATATCTTTTCTGAATGTAAAAAAATCATTTATTCAGCATTGTATAATATTGCTAACGTTGGTTAGCTTTATCTAACTTTTCAGTATATCACAACTCTTTTTGTTTGAAAATACCTTTTTCAATTTTCTCACATAGTTTTTGTTCGAATCAGAAACATTCAAAAAGCGCCTCCTCCGAAGAAGAGACGCTCCCTTGTGTTCTTTAGATATATACCGTTTTTTTCTCCAGCAATACCGGAAATATTACGCTGCAGCCAACGCGGGAGAAATTGTCATACCTCCTTCACAGTCAACAGATACCGCACAGGCAGGGTCTCCGACAACCGCATCCACGTTATTACCGCCGCCCGTGATGCTTCCGGAAACTGAACAGTCACTGACTATGAAGGATGACATCACATCACTGCCTTCCATCATTTCCTTTCCCGCACCGATCAGACCACCGACAGAATCCGTTGTTTCAGAGACAATAATGGTGACATCTTCAACAATGCATCCGGCAATTTGCGCAGGTGCTGTCGGATCATACGTACCACCAAAACCTACAAGGCCTCCGACCAGACGGTTATTCTCACCGCTCACGATAATTGCAGTACCGGAGACCTTGCAGCCCGTGATTTCAGCAGCGCCCCAGGGAGCGCCGCATAGAGTACCGAAGCCCCAAGTAGCATTGCCTTCGGCAGTGATGCTTCCGCCTGTTGTTTCGCAGTTCTTGATAGAACTCATGGTTGTTCCCCCGGCAATCAGCCCGGCACAGGCTCCGTCATCGCCCAATACGGTTATATCGGCAGTCGCACTGCATTCCGAAATCAGATCAAATCCAGTTCCGACAATACCACCGATTCCCTGCATACCGGCAAGCTTATTATCTCCGATAAGGTGAACATCCGTCACAGGACAATTCATAAACTGGAGACCGACAGCTCCGCCGACCAGATAAAACCCGGATACATTCACATTCTTCAGGGTAAAATGGCCGATAAAAGCAGCACCGTTCTCAGTGCCCGATGCGCATCCGAAAAGACCGACTCCCATCGGTACTTCCCCGGAAACCGTCAGATTGGAAATCGTGTGGCCGGCTCCGTCGAAGGTACCTCTAAACGCATAATCGGGATGCGGGATTTCAGCATCTTCCGGTGCATCCGAAAGAGATTGGAAAGCTCCGATTGGCACCCAGTTCTCATAGCCGGAAAGATCAATATCATCGATCAGAACGTAATGCGCGGTCAAATCCTCACGGATGCGATCCAACTGTTCAGCTGTTGCTATCTGCCACGGATCTTCTGCAGTTCCGGCACCTCCGGCAAAAATCGCTGCTGCGTCCGTTGCATCAGTATCGACCGCTAATGCCCCTAAGGTTCCATAGCTGCTCAACAGGAGCAGCAGGACAAGAATCAGAGATAGCGTTTTCTTTTTCATAAAGGGTAGCCTCCTATTATTCAAGATATCCGCAAATAGTATACCACCCAATAGTTAAAGATCTCTAACCCAAAAACAGGCCAATTTAGCCCAAAAAAATCAATAATCCTTTGGTGAAACTCCAAAACGCCTTTTGAACGCAGCAGAGAACTGGCTCTGTTTAGAATAACCGACAATTTCAGACACTTCTCCGACCGTTAAATGCTGTTGTGCCAGCAGACGAGCTCCTTCACACAACCTGCATTCAATGGCATAGGCATGCAAAGTCACCCCATACTGCAGTTTAAAACTGCGGGAGAGTTTTGAAATGCTGATCCCATATTCCTGCGCCATCTTTGATATTTCAGGTACAGAAGCGGGAGCAAGATCTATCCGCCTCTTGATCTGTCGTACCAGCTCAGCATCATCTCTGTGAATACGTGGTGAGAAAGCACACCCGGCAGCCGCTTCGATGCTGATCGACAGCATTTCCTGTGCACGTGCTTCCGTTTGCATCAACTTGAAGCCGCTTCCGACTGTATCCAGCTTCTGAAGGATTCTAAGATTCCGATAGATTTCCGGAGTAATCGTAAAGCTTTTCGCATCCAGCCTGGAAAAAAGATCCATTGGTTCTGCCGCATAAGGCTGTATAAGATCAAATGCCTTTTTCGGGGAAAGCGTGATGGAATGAAAAGAATACTGACAGCTGCCATTGTAACACAGAGTTTCCTTTTCACCATTATATACCGTGAAGCAGGCTTCACCCGGATCAAGCCGGATTCTACCTTTGTCTGTTTCCCACTCCACACCATCACCCAGACAAAACATCAAACGGATTTCCCGCCCTGAGATTCCCTCTACACAGGTATCCCTGTAATACTGCATTGTCCAGTTTGATATGTGCATCCCGCGCGGCGTATAGATGCGGGAAATGATTCCGGACCCGAATTCAGAAGGGAGTATAACTGTCAGCGCGGAAGAGGCTTGTATCCGCTGATAGAGGTTTAGCAGGTCATTATTCATGAGGAATCCTCTTTCCTTCATCAAATCCGGAGTTATGTCTATGGTCTTATCATCTATTTATAATCTTTTTCCTTTTATCACATGAAAGTCACAGCAATCATCACCGGCACCAAGCGTCTTTGTCCGAATCAGCTTTCCGCCCTTGTATTCTATGGTCGGATAGTCCATTACACACATATGCGGCATCAGAAACATCAGGTTTTCCTGCTGAGCAATCTTGCATACACCGCATTCCCTGTGAGTGACATAGTATTCCGGCACGGAAAGATCGTAGGAAAAATCAAATACCCAGTCCATAGGATACTGCTTTTTCTTCGACCTTTCGGATCCTTTCACATACTTGTCGATCTCTTTCTGATCAAAGCAGTTCTTGCCTTTATAGAATTTCTTCATCGTGTCGCATCTGCAGATGGCATCGATCATACCGTCAAACACTTCCATCGTGATATGCTCTGGGTCGGCCTTGTAGTAGGCGAATCCATAGCAGGCCAGGTACATGACAGGGGCAAACATGTTTTCTTTCATCGAGCCCACAGACGGCGTTCTGGCAACCATGGCCTTATATTCCGCCATGTGCTTTTTCCTAAAAGCACGGATGTTGATCTGCGGAACAGCCTTCTCGGTATACCCGTAGACAGTTTTCGCAAACATTTTTGAAAACAACATTCCCATAAAACCGTATTTCATGATTCACGCTCTCCTTCCTTTCAGATCAAACTGCAGATCCATGCGGCAAGCGCGGAAGCCGCCGGAAATACGATCAAAAGCTTTAATAGCTGACTTTTTATATTATAGCCGTACTTTTTCAGGGGATATACGCTCTCCACCTCAGGGAAATAATATTGGAAGAAGTGAAATTTCATAAGGAGGAAATAATCGAAGCAGACCATATCGTAAAGCTTATATATGGTGAATATGATCACAAATCTTGTGAAAAACTGCCGGAATGTAAAACCGCTTCTAAATCCATCCCAGATTGCGACTACCCCTACACCCAATATCATGAGAATGCTGAACACTATAAGCGTCCAGCCTATGGTTCTGGCCCCGTAGAACAGTTCGTTATCCCTTTGAAGAAGAACTTCTTGTGCTTCCTTCGGAGCAGAAGAGAAGAACTTCTTATCCTGAATGAAGGCCACGGCTGATAACAGCATCAGTGTTATCGCAGCACAAAACACGATTGATAAAAAAACAGTCAGCAGCATATGTACTCCTCACAAACATTGCTCTTTTAAAACACGAGAACGACAATGCCGGCAACAATGGCAGCGCCGACGATCCAGATCATTGTCAGGATCCCTCTCTTTTTCAGCACCTGCTTCCATGTCTGCACATAAGGAATGTCCTCGCAGCCGGGCAGGAGCCAGAACTTGCTGTATCCCACCCAAATCTTATCTATCACGATGCCGTCATACCAGTTCATGACCTCAAGGAACAGCAGTGCCTGAAAATACGCGGGCCAAAACGTTTTCACCCCGTTCCAAAGGCCAACAATCAGGACTAAAGCCACCAGCATGACCAGAAAGAAAGGGATCATGAAGCGTTTTCTCTTTTTTGCTACAGTCTCCCGATCCGTCAGGCCGATCTCAAAAGCCCGCTCCTGGACAGGCTTTGGGTAAAAGTACAAGCCGTTCAAGGCATTATCACCCACCGCGATCTTCACCATCAGTGTGAACAGCGCACAAAAAAGAATCAGTTGAAAGATAA
>JAEEGF011734938.1_pt1 | contig 16691 bp, 11 predicted proteins | sample 9134171 | NCBI WGS metagenome assembly JAEEGF01 (sample SAMN16246542, study PRJNA631951) | gut metagenome | biome: gut microbiome; feature: rumen; material: AP-attached | host: Bos | place: Iran: Karaj | collected 2018-10
ATCGGAAGACCGGTAGCGTCGTCAGCAGCGCCGAGGTTGGAGGCCTGGCCGCCGAGCTTCGCATCCCATTCGCCCTTGTAGTACTCGCCAAGAACCTTCTGCACGGAAACGCTGAGGCCTTTCATCGCAGAGGTGATGACGCGGTCGCTGAGGCCGGACTGGTCGGTATCGACACCGATGACCTTGCCGTTCGGGGTCTCATTTGCGGCCTGGATGACGCTCTGGACCATGGAACCGCCGCAGGAGAAGACCACTTCCGTGCCGGCGCTGTACCAGCTGCCCATCTGAGCGACAAGTTCCGGAGAAGCAGAGAATGCCGAGCCGTACTTGAAGCTGATCTTGATTTCGACGTCAACGCCGAGTTCTTCCGCAGCATCCTTCGCGCCCTGGACAAAGCCGTACGCGAAACGGTTGCAGGCCGGGTTGGATCCGCCGCCGCCGAAGGTGCCGCCGAGCTTCGTGTAGCCGTCCTTGACAGCCGCATAGCCAGCCATGTAGCCGGACTCCTGCTCTTTGTAGACGATCGCGGTAACGTTCTTCAGGATGTCGCCGGTGCCGTCGCCTTTGGTATCAAGGGCCCAGCCATCGACGAAGACGAACTTGACGTCCGGGCTTTCCATAGCAACCGTCGTCATGGCGCCTGCCTGAAGGAAACCGGGGGCGACGATGACCTTCGCACCGTTCGCAATGCACTGACGCATCGCGGCGACACGGTCATTGTCCGTCGCTTCCGCGCCGTTGGCCGGCTGCTGATACATGTAGGTCTTGCCATTGGCTTCGGCATAAGCCTTGACGCCTTCGTAAGTACCCTGGTTGAAGCCGCCGTCCATCAGCTGGCCGACGTCGGTGACGACTGCGAGTTCAGAAGTCTTCTTCGCATTGTTGCAGGCCGCCATGGAGAAAACCATCAGCGCCGCAAGGAGAATCGCCAATACCTTTTTCACAATTTCTTCCTCCCTGAAAAAATATGATCGCATGGTCCAAAACCATACAAAATAATACTATTCTTTTTGGGCCGTAAAGTCAAGGAGAAGCCGCCCCTCTTCCACCTTTTTTCTGTTGGCTTTTCCCGCCCTGATGCCTGCGTGGATGGCATTCATGGATTCCCCTGATTCCATCCCATCGGCACTTTGACAAGCCCCACAAGCGGGTAAAAGGAATTGTTGCCCCCAAAAAGCACTTGAAAAGAGCGTAATCATCTGTTTCGGGCTGAATGCGCTCCTTGTTTTTGATGAGGTCACATACTTTGAGAGCGTATTTCCTTGGATTCTACGTAATGCGCTCGGTCTTCTTGCTTCTCTTCGTCGAAAATGGAGCGTATTCTTTTAAAGTCTCCGCATTACGCTCTCTATGCAAGAGCGTATTTCTAAAACAATTTGTCTTTGCGCTCTCTCTTTACAGAAACTTCACTATTTTTTTGAGCGTCTTTCCTCTGAATCGGCAAAACTCGCTCGCTCACACGGAACGTCTGGGCCTTTTTGAGAGCGCTTTCCCCCGCAAATCAAAAAACACGCTCACTCTTGCAAAAAACTCTTTGGATCAAGAGCGTCTTCCGCAAGAATTTTGTGTTTGCGCTCTTCCCGAATGACATCGCTTGCCACGTACCACGAAGCAGGGCGGCACGGGAGCCGCCCCTGGGGGACCTGCGCGTACAAGCGGCGGCGCCAAAAAGGCATGAAAACGGCGCCCGGCCGTAAGGCGGGGCGCCGCAGTGTCGAACGGATAAACAATCACCTGCGGTAGGGGACGGTCTCACCGGTGTCTTCCTGATGGACGAGACTGCCTTCCGAATCGAAGTCATATTGGAAGACTTTACAGACGCCGCCAAGGGTGAATGAGCTGGTGACGGGCGAATAGAAACTGGAGGTGATGCTCTCCGTGTCCCACTCCAGATACCCGGCTCCGTTCACGTAAAGTTTTCCGCCGAGAGATCCTTTTACGGAATAGAAGTTCTCCGGCGATCCCCCGTCCGGATCGCAGCGGAATAAAACCGCGGTGTAGTTTTCACGAAGCATCGGAGTCAGTTCCTCCGAAGGGATGTTCCACTCGCCCTGCGTGTTCTGTCTTGCCCATAACTTCTCCAGAATATCCCGGATCTCGCGCCGTCCGTACTCATTGGACTGCTTCGGTACGCCGTAGCACGACAAATAGGTCCGGCCGCCGAACTCCGCCATGTCTGTAATGAAGTAGTCGCGGTCATCCGCGGTGATGCTGTACCGGTCCAGCTCCTTGCCTTTCTCGTCCACCTCGCAGAGCAGGTTGGTCTCCTCCATATCCCATTTGCTCAGGGACAGGAGATAACCGGATCTGGTCCGGACCGCGTTTCGCACGCCGTAATTGTCCGTCTCAAGGGTGTGGACCGAGAGCAGTTTTCCGCTCGTGTCAAACCGGTTCAGACCAATGTACTTGTAATCATAGTGACTGATCACTTCAATGGTGCCGTCCCCGTTGTCCATGGCGCAGACGATGTGCTCATAGCGCTGGCTGTCATTCGTTAAGGAGGTCGTCCGCCAGGTCTTCTCACCGGAGTCGTCCACAAAAGAAATCCAGGCGTGCGATGCTCCCGTGGAGAACACCGGCCAGGTGCCCCAGACGACGGTTCCTCCTTCGATGTGGAAATAGCCATCCACATAGACGTTCGGAAGTTCGACGGTCCAAAGCCTGGATCCTTCCAGATAGCAGGTCAGGATCGTCTTGTCCAGCATATCGGTTTCCCAGAGGTCGCTTTTTCTGTTGACAACTTCCACCTCGTAACTGTAGCCTCTCCGCGAGACCGTCCTCTTCCAGACGTTCCGGTCCCAGGCGGCAGCAAGTTCTTCCGGCGTCGGCTCCTCCTGCCCGATCTCAAAACCGGGCACGGACTTACGAAGCACCTCGGCCGTCTTTTCATTCGTGAAATGTTTCGTCGTAATATCTCTGTACACCGCCTTAATCTCCGCACGGCTCAGGCCTTCCGATGAAAGGCCGTTCTCTTCGAAAAATGCCGCCGCTTTCTCGTATTCTTTGGCCTCGGCGGAGACCGCCCCGAACACCGCGCCTCCGGCCATCACAAGCACAAGAATGGCCGCGGCCGCAATCCAGATCAGATTCCGCCTGTTGATTTTTAACTTTTTTTCCTTCAAAGAGGCCGGATTCTTTTCCCCGTTGGCATATGGTTTTTCGAGTAATACCGCCTCATTGATATATTGTTCATCGATCTCGTCGATGATCTCTATGATCCTTTCTTTCTTCATGGAGAAACCTCTTCCCCGCTGAGGTATTTGCCGAGTTTCTTCCGGATCCTCAGAAGCCGCACCGAAACATTATGCCGGGTGATGGAGAACAGCTCTGCGAGTTCCTCGACGGAATCCCCCTGCCAGTAACGCCTGACAAAAAGGATCCGGTCCTTCTGATCCAGCGTGCCAAGAAAGCGGTTGATCCTTCGGGCCGTGTCGCGCGCTTCGACCTCTTCCTCCACGGAATCATGCGAGGGGAAACTCTCCTCGATCTCCGAAAGGGCAATGTCGTAGCTTTTGTTTCTCTTCTCTGCCGTACTCCAGTAATACTTCTTGATCGCGATGTTGCGGACGATACGTATGAGGTAACTGAGAAGCGGATCCGGCCTCTCGGGCGGGATCTTGTTCCAGACAGCCAGATACGCGTCGTTCACGCATTCTTCGGCATCCTCGCGGTTGTTCAGAATGTGAGAGGCGGTACGGAGGCACAGCGCGCCGTACTTTTTGGACAGTTCGACGATCGCCTGTTCTTTGCGCTCATAGAACAATTCGATGATCTCGCGGTCTTCCAAAGTGCTGCCTCCTTTCCCTCTCACTTGTAATCTCCGTTTTCAGGGACAAATGTCTCACTTCTGCCACTGAAGGGCGAACTCCGTGAATAAGGCGGCGCCCAAGGGAAGGGTCTTCTCACTGATGTCGAATTTTGGATGATGATGGGGATAACAGGGGCCGTCTGCAGGTTTGGAGCAATAATAAAAATACAGGGACGGGACCAATTCCGAAAAATAGGCGTAGTCTTCGCCCATGAGCGGGGCCTGTTCCAGCGCTTTCATGTGTTCCGGCGAAATGATCCGGGATGCGGTCTCCGTAAAACGACGGTGCAGTTTTGGATCATTGATCGTGCAGGGCACGTCGGTCATCGTCTCAAAGCAGACTGAACCGCCATACTCCGCGGCGATCCGGCCGCACTCCTCCTGGAAACGGGCAATGAAAGCCTTATGTTTTTCTCTGTCGAAGGAGCGAATGGACCCCTGGATCTCAGCCGTGTCCGGAACGATGTTGTTTCGTGTGCCGCCTTGGATCACGGTGACGGCCGAAGCGACCCTCTCCCCTGCTTTCAACGCTTCCAGCCGAAGCTCCTCCAGCCTGAGCGCGGCCCGGGAAGCCATGAACAATGGATTGATCCCGTCGGACAGATTCGCCAGATGCGTGCCTTTTCCCCTGAAGACTGCCTTGAAACCGTAGATATTCGCAGATGCAGGTTCCGCGGTATGCACCACGTCGCCTGACTCATACTCCGCCCCCATGATGTTGCCGATATGGAGCGCGATCATCGCGTCCACCTTGGGATCCGTAAGAACGCCGTCCCGGATCATCGCCTGGGCGCCTCTCCCGCCCTCTTCATAAGGCTGGAAAATGAACTTGACCGTCCCACGAAGTTCTGCCTTCCGCGCCCACAGAAGCGCAGCCGCGCCGAGGGCCATGGCGGTATGCGCGTCATGTCCGCAGGCATGCATATTGCCGTTCTCCGAAGCAAAAGGAAGGCCGGTCTCCTCGCGGATCGGCAGGGCGTCGCAATCTGCCCGGATGGCAAGACATTTTCCGGGCAGCGCGCCACGGATAAGCGCGGTCACGCCGTGCCCGCCGACTCCGGTCCGGACTTCTTCAATGCCGATCGACCGAAGCGTTTCCGCGATCAGCGCCTCCGTCATCACCGTCTCTCCCTGAAGCTCCGGGATGCGGTGGAAAGCCCTTCGCCAGCCGATGATCTTCCCGCGGAGCGCTTCCGCATCCGTAAGCGTTCTATTCTTCATGTTTTCTCCTGTCACATAAACTTGCAAGCCCGACGATGCCCATCTCCACGAGGAAGAAGACCGCAATGTTCACGAAGGGCATCACAAAGGGCGCGATCGAGCGGTCCATCATGCCGAAGGGATCTCCCGTCACGAAGAACCAGTTGAAACCGCCGGTATATTTTCCCGCCGATCCCGTATACAAAAGGTTCCCAAGAACGGCCCACAGGGTCATGAAGACGATCACCAGAAGATAGCGATGCCATTTCCGGAAAGACAGTCTTTCGGGATCCGTGAGTATCGCGAGCGCACCGTAAATCGTCATGAGACTGTGAAACAAAAGGGTCTGGACGACCCGGTAGCACAGAGGATGCACGGCGTGCCACATGACGCCCGCAGGATAGATGAGGTAGACCAGATTTGACAGAAACCCGAGAAGTGTGACCGGCATCCGCCATTTCTCTAGTCTCGGCACGTGCCGGCATACAAAACACGCCACGCACATCGCGGTGCAGATATGGAACGGCAGCTTCTCGATGTCGATCTCTTCGTAGGCGAAGGGCATCAGGAAGAAATCCGCCATATACAGGAAGAAGGCGGCATCGGAAAATGCCCCGGCCGCTTTCATGCGTTTTTCCGGTTCCCTCTTTCGTATCAGAAAGAAAACCAGAAGCACCACGGCCAAGGAGAGCCCGATATAGAAGAAATGCCAGCCGCTGAAAAGCCGGAAGATCTCTCCGCCTTTCCGGTCCTTTAATAGTTCATGGATCCATTCGTACATGGGAAAAATCGCGCCGCGCGCCCCTTTCTATATGGTTTCCCCGGAGGACGTTCATCCTCCGGGGATTCCGTAAGCTGATCAGACTTTGATGCCGCCGATGCGCTGCTCGTACATGTTCTTGTTGGCGTCGGAGAAATCCACCTCTCCGAGGTATTCCTTCCAGTCCATGCCAAGGTCGTCGCAGAGGTTCTTCATTTCGAGGACGGTGTTGATGTTCACGTCCCAGCCGTTCTCCATGCGGTCTTTATAAGCCTCGACTTCTTTCTCGCCGTGCGTGTAGATCCGTTCCTGACCGTCCGCCTTGGGCGCTTCTCTGAGTTCCCGGAGGAAGTCCGAAAGATATTCCTTGATCTCCTCCGCGTTTCCGAAAATGTTGGGGTCGATGGCCGCAAATCCATGGCAGACCTCGCATTTGCCCTTCTCATAGGTGTGATTGGAAGTCTTTCCCAGCGACACGATGGATGAGAAGATCTCGCAGAGCATCGCATAGCCGTAACCCTTGTGGCTGCCGAGCTGCTCGGTATGTCCGCCGAGAGGCAGGATGCCGCCGCCGGCCTTGTCGTCGATGTTCCGAAGGACGCGGGGCGCCTCTTCCGTCGCGATGCCGTTCTCATCGACTGCCCAGCCGATCGGCATATCCTTGCCCATCTTGTTGTACATTTCAAGTTTGCCGCGGGTCACCACGGTCGTGGACGAGTCAAAGAAGAACGGATAAGGCTCCGCCGGCATAGAGACCGCGATGGGATTCGAGCCCAGCATGGCTTTCTTGCCGAAGGTCGGGACCATGAGTGCCGTCGTATTCGTGACCGACATGCCGATCAGTCCCTGGTCGCAGGCCATCTTTGCATAGTAGCCGGCGATGCCGTAATGGTTGGAGTTCCGGACCGTCACGATCGCGATACCGGTCTTTTTGGCCTTCTCGATCGCAAGATTCATGGCCTTCACGGATACCAGCTGTCCCATGCCGTCATGCGCATCGATGACCGCGGAGACAGGTGTCTCAAAAACCAGCTCAGGCTCCGCGCCGATCTTGATCATGCCATTTTTGATGCACTTATGGTAACGCACCAGACGCTGCAGGCCGTGAGACGCAATGCCGTAAAGATCGGAAAGCAGCAGAACATCCGTGATCTGCGCCGCCTCCTCATTCGTGAAGCCGAAGCGGACGAACGCATCGTCCAGAAAGCGCTTCATTTCCGGATAATGATAACGAACCGATTTTGCCATGAATTGCCCCCTTATGCCGAAAAGATGATTCGGATCAATAATCGCTTGCGCGAAGTTTTGCCAGTTTCGCCGACTTGCCGTCCAGCACGCTGAAGGACTCTTCCGTCGGAATGTCCTTTATGCCTTCTGCCGTGAAGTTTCTAAGCACGCCGACCAGGATGAACGGGCGGACAAATGTGCTGTGGATGAAGCTCCAGATGATCACCGCAATGACTGCCGCGGCAATGATCGTCAGCGTTTTCGGATCCTGAAGATACTGGGCGATCTGTGCATCCGTGCTGAGATCCATCTGGGAGATCTCTCCGGCCAGAAGTTCAAAGGTCTGAGGGAACTGAAGGAAAATGAAGTATCCCAGGCCGAAGAGCGCGCCGCCGATCAGAAGAAGAGACAGAAGGCCCATGCCGAAGATCCGTCCGACATTCTTGATGAGCGTCTTGCCGTGCTTGAAGAAGATCACCGCGCCTTCGCAGGTCGCCTTGGCAGCGCTCACTTCCTTGCGGTAGAACACCCAGCCCAGGCAGCAGTCGCAGAGGAACCCGATCACGACCTGGATCGCGGAATTGATCGCGTCGGCCACCTGGCCGCCGCGCTCGCCGCCGACGGCTTTGCCAAGCGCATTGATGCCTCTCGCAAGCGCATTGAAGATGCTGCGGATCGCATTGGTCACAAGGTAGAACACCGCAACCGTCCCGAAGCGCTCCTTTACGGCTTTCTTGCCCTCTCTGTACACATGATCGGGAAGCGTCCCTTCCGTGACACCCTTCGTCATCATGGCGATCTGACCGGCTTTATAGGTGTAGCCGATAAAGTGCATGATGATGGCGATGATGATCATGCCGACGATCAGACCGATGAGAAGTCCCACAAGTCCTTCGCTGTTGTACCTGTCCATCAGGACAAAGCCCAGCGTCGCAAATGCGCCCACCGCCACGAGTGCGATGAGGTCAATGAAAAGCTTCCGCAGGGAAAAAGTCAGTGTTTTCCTGTAGATTTGTTTGTTGGTCACGGTAATTTCCTCCTATAACCTTTATGCCGAACCGCTTGCCGGATCGAACGCCGGCATATAACATTTGAATATTACACCAATCGGCGCCGGACCACAAGGTCCCGGCGCCGTTTTTCTCATATTTTGAAGATGCTTTTCCGTTCTTCAGGCTTCCTTCCGGATCATTTCCATGAGTTCCCGGTAAAACCTGCGGACCTTTGCCCGGAGGAAGGGGTTCGTACCGCCCTGAGCCTCCAGGTGATCCCACGTCATCACCGGCAAAATGTTCCAGACACCCGGCTGGATCTCTCCGCCGGGCTGGATCTCTTCTTCAGGATCGTTGAAGGGACAACGGGCGGAAATGGTATTCACCAGCCCGTCGTTCGGCGCCCAAGCCGGGCCGATGACGACGCCTCCCTCCGTCTTTTTATGGAAGTAACGTCCCATCGCCAGTGCCGTCGGCTGCATCGCCGCTGTCATGGTGAATTCAGGGACCTCCTCCTCGGAGCGCCTCTTCTTTTTCGTGCGCTTTCCGGGCACGGAAACATAGAGGACTCCCGGCACCATCGAGATCTTCCGGTTCAGTTCTTTGGCACGGTCGATACGAAGATCGTCTCTCGCCCAGTCATTTTCCGGGAGTTTCAGCGCCGTCACGCGACGGATCGCCTCGGTAAGCTTTTCGCTCTGTCCCTTCAGAAAACCGAACTGCTCCAGTTTGAAATCATAGATGCCCTTAAGTTCCGAGATACCCATGACCTTGGAGGCGTTGACGCCAAGCCACTCGATGAGGCTTGCGTAGCCCGGCCAGGCTTCGAACAGGGAGGAGCCGTTGTGGGGCGTCGAAATGCATACGACGGTCCTTACCCAGGCGCCTTTCCCGCCGGTAAAGAGCGGTGACACGTCTTCCGGCGATGCCTCGCGCTCCTCGGCTGCCCCCTCTGCAAGAAGGTGTGTCAGAAGCCGGATCGTCGTTCCGCCGAAGCTGTGTCCGACGAAGTCGACCGGATGCGCTTCGTACCAGTCCGGGGCCATGGCATCCTCATAGTTTCTGCCAAAGCGCGCATGTCCGTAGCGTTCGGCGTGCGCTTTTCCGTAGTCCGTCCGTGTGCCCGTAAGCTGCGCATAGAGTTCGCATGCACGGTCCCAGGCGCCGGAGATCGGCCCCACAGATGCGGCACAAACGTCATAGCCTTCTTTCCGAAGATATGCCATGAGATCTCCGGCGGCCATACCCCAGTTGGGAAGGATCTTCCACAAAGGATCCGATTCTCCCCAGCCGAATATGCCATGCACGAAAATGGTCTTACGCAAGCAGACTGCTCCTTTTCGTTCTCAGTCGTTTCTGCCTTCTTCCCGTCTCTTCATCAGTTTGACCGCGATCATCGCGAGCGAGCCCAAAAATGCGATGGAGGCCAGTCCAAAGAGGATCCACAACAGCACGGTCACGGCATCGGCGGCCGGTTTTTCCGGCGGTTCCGGCTCTGTCGGAGCTTCTGTAGGAGCCTCCGTAGTTGCCTGCGTCGGGGCTTCGGTCGGCGGGATCTCGATCGTCACGGAAAATGGTCCGGAATACAGGAAGTATGTTCCTTTGGATTCTCCGTTCACCGAAAGCTCCGCCTGACAGCGCCAGAGCGCAAGCATCTTGTCGTTTTCCGTATCTTCTTCCAGAATCAAAAGTTCCGCCGCATTAAGCGGGATCTCCTGTCCGTCTCGCGTCCTGCCCAGAGGCTTCGGCGCGTCGTCCTTCGACGCGCAGGTCAGATCTTCCGAGAGGATCTCGGTCAAATAGTCATCTATCGTTTCGGGCCGGTCCACGATCATGCCATGCAGGCCGGTCAAAAAGTCCTTCGCCCAGGCGTCTCCGTTTTCCTCGAGTTCATATGTGCCGGTCCAGCTGACTGCTCCACGGTGCCGGCTCGCTCTGGCCGCCTCTTCGTCATAGTCCGTGAACGCTGTGACGAGATGCTCGTCAAAGTCTTCCGGCAGTTCTTCCGCGCCCAGGATCCGAGGCATGCGAAGCAGCGTCGGCGCTTCGTCACGGAAGCGTTCCTCGAGGTCGAGCACCGCTTCAAAATCCTCTGTCAGCACGCCGTCCACGCCGTTCAGATAAAGTGTCATCAATGTTTTCAGGTCGGAAGCGGTCTTGACCCAGGTGGATACCCCGAATTCGTGAAGGATCCGGAGATTCTCACGCGTTGCGCACTCGGGGCTCAGGATCACGATTTGTCCGTTGGCGTCTTTGATCGTACGGGCCATCTCCGAAAGCGTCTCACGGTCCGCCTCGCCGACCGAAGTGTAGTCCAGAATGCCCATGACGTGGGTGTGCGCGATAATGGTCTTGATGTGCTCCTGATTCTGAGGCGCAGAGACCAGGAAACAGTCTTCCAGTCCGGTCTTCCGAAGCCAGTCCAGAAGTGCTCTTGCTTCCGCCTCGTTCTGGAAGCAGAAGGCCGGTATCATATTTCTCGCGGTAGCCGTCACATAGGCATTGATGTCTTTGGAAATCACACTGCCGTTCCGTTCATACACGTTCAGAGACGCATCCACCCAGACCAGCCCGACCTGAGGACGCCGTTCGGAGACCGCCGTCTTGATCGCGCTGTCGTCCGAACGCCAGGCAACCGTCGCTCCCATGCTCCAGGAGCTCTCCGGCTCATACACCTTTGAAATTGCCTTCGGAGTCTCTTCGGTCTCTTCTTTCCCGCAGAGCGTGCACTTACGGGTCCTTTCGCCTTTTTCCGTTGGCGTGGCTTCTTTAAGGATCGTCCACTCGCTGAAACTGTGGGCTTCGGGATCGACCGGCAGGAAGGAAACGATCATCCGGCCGCATTCCGTACAGGTATAGGTCTCCAGTCCGGTCGCAACGCAGCTGGGATCTTCTCTCTCGTAGTCGTCGGAATCTTTCACATGGTCGGCGTATACATGCACGGCCAGAACTGCCGTCTTTTCGTCATAAAAGAGGTCCTGACACCATCCTCTCCCGTCCGTATAAGTCATGATGGTTTCTTCCGCGAGCGTGAAATCTCCTGCAGTACGGAGGATCAGGTAGACCGTATAGTTATCATCTCCCTGTATGGGACCGGTAAAAGGCTCGTAACCGTCTGCCCGGTATTCTGCGGCCCAGTGGCTTTCCACGAGCTCCAGAGCGCCTTCCGCCTCACCTTCTTCCGTAAAGGCCGCAAGTTCCACCGTCGGGTCCGGGCTCTCTTCCGTGATCTCTTCACCGCAGGCAGGCCTGTTCACAGTCACGTGAATGTCTATGATTTCTTTCGGATTGTCCGCGTGTACCGAGCCGGATTTCGTGAGTCCGCCGATGAGAAGAAGGATGAGAAGTATTGAAATGTATCGTCTTGCCCGCATGGTCAGGGGTCTCCCTTTTTGTCATTAACTGATATACTTTACCACATTTTCAGAAAAATGTATCTCCTTTTCGGCAAAAAGAAGCGCCTGCCCCGAAAAAGCGGGCAGGCGCCTCTTCTGCTATTCGGTTTTCGAAAATGATCAGAAGATCGGAGACTGATAGAACACCCTGGTGTCCATATCGAGGATCAGCTTCGCGCTGCCGTACTTCGTGCCGGTGACGTCATAATTGCCCCAGACGTCCGCACGCTTGTAGCTCTCCTTGTGTGCCGTGATCGGGTTCGAGTAGCCGCCGTTCTCCTTGTTCAGGCCGACATAAGCCCAAAGCGGAATCGTAACAGACTGGACAGACAGCGCCGGAACGAAGTCCTTCGTGTCGCCGAGACGCTTGACGGTGCCTTCTCTGGAGCCGAGAGACAGAAGCGGAGAACCGAAGGTCACGGTGTTGAGCACGTTGTATCTGCTCTTGATGGTGCTGTCCGAGGCAACCTGCTGTGCGACCATGCCGCCCAGACTGTGGCCGGCAAGAACCAGGTTCGCATTCTTCGGAACATTGTTCTTGATCACGTTGACCACGTTGGAATAATAGGCGTTGTTCAGATTGAATCCGCAGAACAGATCCGTGATGTACTCGGTGGACTGATTGAATACCAGTTCCGTGCCGGACAGGGTGACCAGATAGACGGTCTTTGAGGACCAGCCGCTCTTGAGTGTGCCCTTTGTGATGGTGATCGGGCCCTTTGTGCCTTTGTTGTAGCCATCGCTCACAAGGACGGCGATCTCAGAGGCATTCGTGTAGGTCTTGGTGTTGCCCGCGGCAAAGACCGGGGTGACCATAAACATCGCAACCAGCACAAGCGCCAGGATCTTCGCAGCGATACCCGCATGCTTCTTCATGAATTCTTTCCCCCATTTCATGATTGTGGATTGTACGTTCTTGGTGCCCGAAACGCCTTGCAGCTCTGCAAAGCGGAATCGGTGTAACACGTTTTGATTAATTCAACTATAACACAAAAAGTGAAAGATTCAACCGAAAATCACATCTTTTCTATGAATTATCTGGAATTTTTCCGGACAAACCAGATCGGAACGGCTGCAAGAAGCGCCACCACCGCCGCTGCCAGGAACATCGCATAGGGCGGCACAAAGTTTTCGCCGTTCATACCCATGGCATCCAGACCGATCAGGAGGGAAATGACCGGGCCGATGATCATGGGGATCAGCACCATGAAGCACATGCGGACGCCTTGGAAACGGCCCTCGGTGCCCTCCGGCAGATAGTCCTGGAACGAGGACGTGAAGGCGCCGGTCAGGGACAGGATGCCGCCCATCATCAGCACGCCGCCGCCATAAAGCACCACCGTCTTCATCGTGCCGGTAAGGAACTGGAGCGCCCAGAAGGACAGAATGCCGAGGATCATGATGAAGAGAAGCGGATAATAGAAATGCTTCCGGCCGTATTTGTCGAACAGAATGCCCATGACCGCCGTAAAGACCGCCGCGCCGACGATGATGACCGCCATGGGGATCACAAAGCCATCGCCCAGGCCAAGCGTCACGATCAGGAAATTGATGAGGTAAGAGAAGAAGGTCTGCTGGGCGATGCCCACGAGGCACACGGCGGCCAGACAGACGTAGATCATTTTGTTCTTCCTGATGACGTCTTTCCGGAACCCATAGAAGGTCTCCCGAAGGTAATTCTGCCCTTCCGCCTTCTGAATGTCCGGCGAATCTTTCAGGATGAAGAGCGCCAGAATACCGGCGACGATCGGAATGATGCCGAGGATGATGAAGAACAGCGCATTGCTCTCATTGGCTGAATTATAGAACCCGCCGAGGCCCACGAAGACGATGACGACGGCGATGACCGGCAGGATCGCGAGGATCGAATTCAGTTTGCCGCGGTTGGTCTCGTCCGTGACGTCCGCCACCCAGGCATTGAAAGCCGCGTCATTCGAGGTCGAGCCGGCGAAGGTCATGAGGCAGTCAAAGGCCACCAGAAGCACGGCGATCACCGCGACCATGGAAGCTTCCGCCTTCATCGGTAGCAGCGCGAAAAGCATAATCGTGAAGCCCCAGAAAATATAGCCGACGGCGATGAAGGGCTTTCTCTTGCCCATTTTGTCTGAAAGGCCGCCCGCGAAGATCGTCGTCACCGTGGCAGCGACTGCGGACAGAATGACCATCAGTGTCGTGACCGCATAGGACATATCGGCTCTGCCGGAGTTTGCGAAAATATCCTGTGCGAATGTGGCGAAATACATATTCTCCACGATCCAGGCAATCTGCCCGATCAGCCCGAAGAATACCGCCGAAAACCAGGTACGGCCGCCAAGCGGTGTGGATTTTTGTTCTTTCATCTTGTCGCTCCTCGTATATTGAATGATGCGAAATCCCTTATGGGATCACAGCGTTTCTTTCTGCTCCGCTGCATTGCTTTCCAGCGCCCGTTTCTTGTGATAGCGGATCGACAGGATCAGCGGGATCAGCGTGAATGCGACCACGATCGCGCCGACCAGGAAAATGTTCGAGTTGGGCACGTACTCGGTCTTCCCACTCGTCTGATTCACAAAGGTCTCTCCGCTCGTCTTCACGACCGCCTCGCCGATCAGCGCGCCTGCGATCATCGGGATCAGCACGTAGAATACGGTCCAGATCCCTTCAAACTGACCCTTTGCATTGTCCGGATAGAGCTGCTTCGCCCAGACCTTGGTGACCTGCAGGATGCCGACGTAGCCGACGCCCATGACGAAGATGCCGAACCAGATCTGGAAATTGAACAGGATCGAAGGATCCACATTTTCCGCACGGACCGGGAAAAGGATCATAAGGCCGATGATGTTGAGAACGACACAGGCGATGCCGATCCAGGGATGCTTGTTCTTGTTGATCAGGATGCCGATCGGAATGGACATCAGCATCGAAAACACCAGCGGAACCGCCTCGATGATGCCCATCTGCGTCGGATTGTAGCCCAGGTAATAGATCAGATAGTTTCCGGTATAGGAGAAGTAAATGTTGAAGCCGATCGTGAATACGGAGATCGCAATGTGCACCAGCACCAGCTCCTTGAGGCCGAAGAACTTCTTGAAATTAAAGACGCTGAAGAACTGCCGCCAGAAGCCGCCCTCTTTGTGCGGAGCCACGTCGTCATTTTTGTTGAGGGCAAACATGGAAATGATGCCCGCCACGATGACCAGGCCGCCCATCACGATGAACAGGCGCATGTAATTGTCGTTCTTGCCGACCAGCATGCCGCCGACGACCGTGCCGATCAGCGTTCCCAGAACCGGCTGCGTCGCAAGCGCCGCGCCGATGCCGCCCCGGTTCCGGTCTGTCATGATGTCTGTCGTCCAGGTGCTGAAACCCGCCGTCGAACCCATGGATCCGAAGAAACTCATGACCGTGTCCGCCATGACGACCGTAAAGGCCACCAGCGTGTACATTTCCTTGCTGATGAATTCCGTCAGTCCGAAGGCGATGGTGAAAATACCCCAGAGAATGTAGCCCCACGCGATCAGGCTCCGGCGCTTGCCGGTCCGGTCCGCCCAGGTGCCGAAGAAGAAAGTCGAGAAGGCCGACGCCACTGCCGACCAGATGAGCATGCCCGAAATGATCGACGGATCCTTTCCGATCTTCGCATACACGAAGGTGTTGAACCACTGATTTTCAATGTTCCAGCATAACTGCCCCGCAAGTCCCAGTCCCCAGACCAGAAGCCACATGCGGAAGCCCGAGGCCTTGCCCTTCCTGTTGGTTTCCGACATCAGAAGATGCCCTCCTTATAAGAAATGTATGATTCTCTGGCCCAATGTTGCCTCCGGAAGAGATGAAACGCTTGGTCTTCTCGCTTGACGGGAAGCCTTCCGACTCCTTGATCATCTCACAATCCCTCTCGCCGGGGTCACACCCACAGCGACGATGGACAGAAGCGCGGCCTGGGATGTGACTGTTCCGGCGAGGTTCGTGACTTCGCAGCGGTAACGGTAACCGTTATAGACGGCTTTGTCCACGCGGAAGGAGTATTTTGAGGTTCTTGCGGAGATTGCGTCGATCGGGGCAAACGTCTTCCCGCCGTCGATGCTGACATACCACTGGTAACTCAGACCTTCGCCGGCTGCCGAGACGCTGAACGAAACCAGCTTCCTAAGACCGGCCTTCACGGCTGCGGGCTGTTTCGTGATCACGGGCTTCGCGACGACTGTGAGGATCACGGCTTCGGAGCGGACGCTGCCGGCCGGGTTTGACACCTCGCAGTAGCAGCGTGCGCCGTTCAGGGCCATCGTGGCTGTGAAGGTATACGATGCCGTCTTGCCGGAAGCTTCCGCGGCCGCAGCATAGGAAACTCCGCCATCCGTGCTGATATACCACTGATAACGAAGATCTTCGCCCTCGGCTTCGACGGAGAAGGTCACTTCCGCCCCTTCTCCAACCTTGAGACTGCCGGACTGCCCGGTCAGTACAGGCGGATCCATGAGCGGTGCAGGCTCCGTGGCGTAATAGATTGTATTGCCGCCGGCCTGGAAGTAGATCTGGATCTTTTTCTGATTGCTGCTGGCCAGATAGGTCGTGAAGCGCGGCGAACTCGCGTTGTATTCCAGATTTCCGTTGGCTGTATTTGTGCTCCCAACAATAGTATTACCCGCATTCAGTGTTATGGTCCAAGTACCAATACCAGACCCGGAAAAGTTTAGCGCACCTGTAGCCTTCCCATTGCAGAAAAGCTGACCGTTTGTAGAAGAAGTAAATGTCCATGCTCCTTGGTTCCCGTCCAAGGTAAAGATCATTGCCTCATCCGGAAGCTCAGTAATCAGGTTTCCGCTAAAGGAAGCAGAAGGAATGGATACGCTGTTCAGTACACCTTTTCCTGTCATCATGGCTCCGGCAACGGTGTTGTATTGTTGGCAAACGAACACGATCTTCCTGCCAACCTCCAACTGACCGAGATCAGTCAGTTTCGTCCATTCGCCGGTCCCGCCGCCCTCTTCGGTCTGTGTGAAGAGTGCATAAAGCGTGGTATTTGCCACCGGTGTAAATGCATCGGTGTAGATCGCGGCCGGTCTGTTGTCCGTGCGCTCCACCTGCCCCGTCACCCAGCCGGCAAATGACCATCCTTCAGGCGCGGTCACGGTTTTCGGGAGCGTATGGCTTTCTCCCTGGTAAGTTTCTTCCGTGCCGAAAAGCACGCCGTTCGCCATGTAGGTCAGCGTCACCTTTGCCTTCTCCTCGAAGAGGATCTTGATGACACAGTTGGAATGGGCCGTGACGAGGAATTTGTTCTCATTCTGCGTGACGTCCGCGTAGCCTTCCACCACCTCATAACCAGCGGT
>JAEEGF011894738.1_pt1 | contig 16691 bp, 14 predicted proteins | sample 9134171 | NCBI WGS metagenome assembly JAEEGF01 (sample SAMN16246542, study PRJNA631951) | gut metagenome | biome: gut microbiome; feature: rumen; material: AP-attached | host: Bos | place: Iran: Karaj | collected 2018-10
TCCTCGTCGTGGCCCACACCCACAAGCGCAGCCTCAGCAGCCCCATCACCCAGAACGACCTTGCCGGCTCCAAGAAACTCTACAACTTCTTCGACAGCGTAATTGCCATAGGCAAGAGCGCCAAGCAGAAAGGCGTCCGCTACGTCAAGCAGCTCAAAGTCCGTGCAGGGGAGTTCCTCTACGACAGCGACAACGTCATCGTCTATGAGATTGTCAGCACCGGTGGCTACGTCCACTTCGAGTTCAAAGAGTTCGGCAACGAATTCGACCACCTCAAGGAGCCTGGAGAAGAGAAAGACACCACCCGTCAGGACAATGTCAAAGAGCTGCTGTCCAAGGGGAAATCCTACCGCGAGATAGCACGCATCCTGGGCATCAGCAAGACCCTCGTAGGCAAGATTGCAGCCGAACTGGTGTCCTGTCCACCGTCCACGGGCGATGCCGATGTGGCCGGAGTGGACAAAGTGGACACCCAAGTTCTCTCCGCTGCAAAAGACCTCTTCGACCCCTCTGATAACCCTGAAAACAGTTGACCCGTACAACTGTCCACACTGTCCACAATGGCAACGGCGGCCACACCGTCCGTTGCCCTGGACAGGTGGACACTTACCTGAAAACCATGTATAACCTACAGAAATACAAAGGCATATCCTCGCGATATACTTGTCCGGCCTGTGGACGACCACACGAGTTCGTGCTCTATGTAGACGAAGCTGGCAACAAACTGGCGGATAACGTCGGCCGTTGCAACCGTGAGTCCAGCTGCGGCTACCACTACACTCCCAAGCAATATTTCCTTGACCATCCGGAAGCCCGTGGTGGCAAAACCTGGCAGGAAGAGTTGCAGGCGGAAGTGGACCGCCGTGTCATGTCGAGCGCAGTCGAGACATCTCAGGCGAAGCCTGCTCCACTTTGCGTAATCCCTGATGACATCGTCCGCCGCACCATCAAATACAACCGCGACTCCAACTTCATCACCTTCCTGCGGACTCTCTTTGACCCCGTGGTGATCGAAGGCCTCATCGACGAATACCGCCTTGGTGTTGCCCGCAACGGCTCCGTCATCTTCTACCAGCTGGATATCCAGGGGCGCTGCCGCACCGGCAAGATAATGCAATACGACCCTGAAACCGGCCACCGCATCAAAGACGAGAATGTCCCAGGGCGAATCACCTGGGTACACTCCCTGATGAAGAAACTGGAGCAGCTGCCGGAGACCTGGGAACTCAGCCAATGTCTGTTCGGTGAACACCTGCTGACAGAGTATCCGGATAAACCCGTAGCACTTGTAGAGTCAGAAAAGACTGCCGTCATCTGTGCCGGCCTGATGCCCAAATTCATCTGGCTGGCCACTGGTGGTAAGTCACAGATCAACGACAGGCTGCTAGTGCTCAAGGGACGCAAAGTAGTCGCATACCCAGATGTTGACGGATTCCAGGAGTGGACAGAGAAGCTGGCCAAGTACACAAATCCTGATTCCGTCACCCCCGGCTCGGCAGGGGGCCTCCAGATAACTGTCAGCACAGTACTCCAAGAAAACGCCACCCCGGAAGATCTGGACAATCACATCGATATCGCTGACTGGTTAATCCGCCTCAAGACACATCCGGTCGATGCCTCCGGCAAGAGACACAGTGTGGCGTTCCTAAGGGCGATGCAGTACATTGACCCAGAATACTACGACAACGTGGAAGCGTTTATTGAGGAGTTTGAGCTGAGTTTTGTTAAAGGGGGTTAGCACGATTTCAAAAACAGAATTTTTACGTTTTTAAAAACAAAAGGGCGTTGTGTGTCGTAATATTACACACTGATGCTCTTATTTTGCGACAGCAAGAATAAAAAAGGCACAAGTGCGCATATCACTGATTTTGAAAACGTTTATCAGTCTTTGTGAAAATTTTTGTTAATTTTGCAAAGATGAATCCTTGGAACTTGTAATAAAAAATAATTGATTTTATATGTCGAGAATAACCGGCATCATCGAAGATATTAAAGAGCAATATCTTGAGTCAGATAATAATATTCCCTGGATTATTGGGTTTAGCGGAGGGAAAGACTCAACAACTGTACTTACATTAGTGTGGCGCGCACTCGTTTCAGTAAGAGAGCAATTAGGTGCTGCTGCTCTATCTCGTGAGGTAATAGTAGTGAATAATGATACGCTTGTTGAGAACCCCATCATTACTGATTATGTTCTCGAAGTGCTTGATTATATTAAGCGAGCTGCTATTGTTCAGCAACTTCCAATTAAAGTTCAGATTACTCTCCCCAAGTTAGAAGATAGCTTCTGGGTTAATTTTCTGGGGAAAGGATACCCTGTGCCAAACAATCAATTCCGTTGGTGTACAGAGCGATTAAAGATTAAACCAACGTCTCAATTCATTCTCGATAAGGTGGATGCGATGGGAGAAGCGATTGTGCTTATTGGAACACGTTTGTCTGAAAGCGCGACACGAGCTAAATCTATCCGGAAGCATGAGATAAAAGGTCACCGTTTGACAAAGCATCCTCTTAATCCGAATACGTTTACATATGCACCAATCAAAGAGCTTTATCTAGAAGAGGTCTGGTATATACTTAGTAAAGAGCCTTCTCCGTGGGGGTATGATAATGAAAAACTCTTCCAGATATATGCGGATGCAAGTTCAGATGATTATGAGTGTCCCACGATGATAACTGATAAATCTCAACCTTCTTGTGGCCAAAGCCGTTTTGGCTGTTGGGTGTGCACTGTGGTTAAAGAGGATAAATCAATGAAGGCCTTAGTGGAGCATGGCAATTCTTGGATGGCACCAATGCTGGCGTATAGGGATTTGATGGTAGAAGGTCGCAATGTTTCTGAGAATCGTTATTCCACTAGGAGAAATGGACAAGCTGCGGTTGATGCAGAAGGCCATAATATGGGTAATTATACATTTGAATACCGGAAGGATATGTTATATCGCCTTCTTGTTCTCCAGCGCGATCTCCAAAAACAGAAGCCCCATATGGAGCTTATTTCTAACCAAGAGCTTGTCGCCATCCAGATTAATTGGTATAGAGATGGATTTTTTACACCGAAAGTAACAGACATTTACAATGAGGTGTATAATAGGTTAATGCCTTTTGAAAACATGCAGTATCAAGAGAGGCTAATCCTAGAAGCGGTATGCAAAGACCACCCCGAAGACTACCAACTCATAAATGATCTGGTGTCGCTACAGAAAAGCAAAACCATTCTGATGAATAACAACGGCTTACAGGGTGACATAGAAAGGCGATTGGATAACTATATTAATGAGAGAAAGTAATGTTTATTGACTCAATATTGTTGTACAACTTCCGGGCATATAAAGGGGAGAACAGAACCATCTTCAATAAGAACGGAAAGAATGTATTTGTTATAGCTGGGAATAATGGCTTTGGGAAAACCACATATCTCACAGCTCTTGTCTGGTGTCTCTATGGGAAGATGATGGTTGATGTAGATGATAAATTCAGGCGCGATATTAATGATGCCCAGGGTTATAAGGGTTTTGCGAAAGCTGGGTTAAATAACTTATGTATAAATGCCATTGAGCGTCTTTCCTTGCATGCTGAAGATAAGCGTACAATCGTAAGAAAAGGATATATAGATAAGTATTCTAAGCTGAGCGAGCTGACTAAGTATTATGTTGAAATACATATTGTGGATGTTTTCATCCCTTCAATCCCTTGTTCTGAGGTTACGATTCGGAGAACATATGATTTTTTGCTGGATTCGGAATCAATAGAGGTTCTAATAGATGGGCAGGTCAATGAGTTGGCCAGAGAGGTTGGTTATGATATTTTTATAAATGATTTCATCTTATCAAAAGATATTGCGAAGTTCTTTCTCTTTGATGCTGAAAAGATAGTTAACCTTGCAGAGGTAAAATCAATAGAAGAAAAGCGAAAACTGAGTACAGCGTATAGTGAAGTTCTAGGGATAAAGAAGTATGAGGACATAAAGAAAAATCTTGAGAATCTTCGCTTAAAGTTTAGGAAAAAAGCAGGGACGAGTGTCAGCCAGACCAAGCTTATCAAACTAGCCTCTGAGGTTGAAAACATGGAGTTATCGATGACTGAAAAAGAGTCATCACGAACAGATCTTACTACACGAATTGATGGTTTGCGTTCAGAGAAGGATGCCCTACAAGAAAAACTAATAAGGGAAGGTAACGCAATTAGCGTTGAGGAACTGAATAGATTAAAGGCTGGTTTGACGGCAATTAAAGAGAAGGACTCCCAGCTTAAAGCTAAATTACGCGATATGATGGACATCGCGCCATTTGCCATTGCTGGGAATCTGTTCAGCAGGGCGATGGACCAATCAGTAAAGGAGCTTAAAACACGGGCAAAAACCGCCAATGCAGAGACTTTGCTATCCGCACTAACAACAGCAAAGCAAGCTATCATCAGTGGCTATCAAGAAATAGAGTTGACTGAGAGGCAGAAAGGACTGTTGGGTATTATTATTAATGATTCCTTCTCAAAAACCGTAACACAGTATTCACCAGAACCTGAATCGATAGGCATTAAAACTCTTTTTGATTTTACGCTTGAGGAGCATAATGCATTTAAGAGCCTATATGACAATATAAAACTCTCATTCAGCTTGTCTTTTAAGCAGTTGGTGAAAGATCTAAAGAACAATTCGATTTTCATGCAGAAGACGCAACGTAAGATTGCTGCTGCTGAGCAAGATGACGGAGAGGGTGAGGTAAGAGAAATCAGGGCACGCAAAGCAGTGGTGGAGTCGCAATTAAAGCAATATGAAGAAGATAGTAGGATTCTTTCTGAACAAATTGGGTTACTGAATCGTGATCTTGGGGTTAAAAAGAAGCAGTTGTCTGAATGTATGAAACTCGTTAAGGTCGATGAGTTAGATAAGGATAAAGATGCTATTGCCGAAAGATTAATATGGGAACTAAACGAATTCCTGTGTCAATTGAAGGAGAAAAGAAAAGCGTCACTTGAGGGGAAGATAAAAAGAGAGATAGACATCCTTATGCATAAAACGCATTTTATCGAGGGCGTATCAATGGATATTCGTGATAGTATTATTGATATTAATCTGCTCGACAAAGATGGCCAGATGATTAATAAGGAGAAGCTATCAAAGGGCGAGCAACAACTATATGCTACAGCAATACTCAAAGCTCTAGTGGATGAGTCTGGTATCTCTTTCCCGGTCTTTATAGATAGCCCCCTACAGAAATTTGATAGTATCCATTCAAAAAATATTATCTCTAAGTTCTATCCGGCGGTATCAAAGCAGGTTGTCATATTCCCTCTACTCGGGAAAGAGCTTTCAGAATCGGAGTATGACAGCCTCCTCCCTAATGTTAATACAGCATACGTTATTCAGAATAATAATGGGGTTTCATCGTTCCTGGAGGTAAACCCGGCAGGTATCTTTAATTATATCGATTAACCAATGTTTGCGCAGATAAAAACATCAAAAGCTAATAAGCTAATAGTTACTGATTTGAGCCGTAGGTTTAACCTTGGCGCGGAGAATGTGATTGCACGTATTGCTTTTGCATATTCATTATCAACGGGTCGAAAACTAGACTTGGCAGATATTGCTGATTCGCAAGGGAAAGAGTATAGCAAAAGCGTTCTGTTTGGCAATAACTATCCTTTTTATATAGCATTACTATGCACACATTATGGTTTATATAAAACAGATAAGGATATACCGAAGTACATTAAAATGCATCTTGACGATGGATTACAATTAATGAATTATGAATTACATGATAATCCGAATCTAAATGGCATGGATTATCTGATAGATAAGATTGAATCGGGATTAAAATCTATAAGGGATATCGATGAATAGCGATAAGATACAGGACCTTTATAGTGCAGGCGGAATCTCCGGTTTCGCTTATTTGGCTTGTGTCGAAAATGGTATTCTTACTGTAGAAGATGCTATTCAAAAGAAGGTCTTTGAAGAGCCTTGCCCTGACTGGGCAAGTGAGTTAAGACCATTCGCTGAAATTCCTAAGATAGAGGGTGCGGTTTCAAACGTAGTTTTAGATGATAGTGAACGCGAGTTTGTTTGGAAAGAGATAGTTGAAGTATACGATACCCTTGAAAGAAAAATTGATGTAAAGGCTGGATATGCTCTGAGGTGCATGCAAAAACAGTATACCAGTTTTGAATCATATTTGACTGATTTATTGTTAGATGAAGAAGACTTTTGGAAGGGACTCAGATTAATAAAAGGTGTACGTAATACGGCTATTAAGCGTGCACATTTATTCGTAGAATCAATTAGAAAAGCACTTGACGATAAAGATAAAAGGTGGCGAATCCTTTTTAAAGACCATATTGAGACAACGCCGGTAGAACAAGCTAATTCGCCTAAACTCGAAGGTTTTATAAGTGGTATTGTTCGCGATCAGTTGAGTACACTGTCAGTACGTTCATATAACATATTATTGAATATGTTGAAACAATGCGGGTCCTCGTATACATCATTTTATCAAGAAATTGTATCAAAAGACTTCGACCCTTGGAAGTTACGGAATGCCGGAAAGAAAAGCGTTCCAGAGATAGAAGGTTTTGTAAAAAATGTTATAGAACGTGTCACGTTGTTGCTGTCTGAGTCAAATGGCAATCTAGAAGAAGGAGAAAATAACAATACTCGAGATGGTCAAGGCCGTTCCGAGGGATATCCGTTTGTGTCCGAACTCGTTTTTGATTACGAAAGTTTTAAGACCATTTTTGAATCCAGGATGAAGAGTCTGTCCGCCCGCGCTTATCATGCTGTGGAGAGATTGTTCATTGATTGTGGAAGGTCCGTGCACGTTTTCTTTGATACAGTTTCTGCTCCTGGATTCAATGTCTCGACCTTGCCGGCAGTGGGGAGAAAAACGGCCGGAGAGATTTCGGCATGGATAGACAGTGTTCGTGAATTAATGGACACAAGCAATATGTCAGTAGCGGAACTCGAAAGAGAGTCAAAAATCACATACCTTAAAGGTATCGGGCTTCGTGGTGACGTAATCAGTGTTGACGCAATAAGTTCTTCTATCGGCCATTTTGCACTATTCGCGGCAATTGACAGTTACCTTCAACAACTTAACGATAAGCATCGTGCTATAATAAGAGGGCAACTTAAGATATATACAAATCAGGTTCTCGTAGATAGAAAAGTACAATCCGAGAGCATTGGCCTCTCTGCAGAACGAATACGCCAGATTCGTACTGTGTTGTTAAAAAAGATTTCTGCGTATATACATAGCCTATCTGGGTTTATGCACGACTATCCTAATCATGTTTATAGTCGGTTGGAGATACCTTCAGTAAATGAAAAAGAACAGACGTCATTTAATGACAACTTTATCAAATGGGCAATCTCTATCGTATGGCCTGATAACTATGAGCTTTTTGGAGATATTGAGAAGGCGTTTACCACCCCATATGGTTATGACCATAATTTAGCTCTTGTGCCTGCACCTCTTGCTATTATTTATGATTTTGAAGGTTTTATTCGGTATTTTGAAGAGCTAAAAGGGGGGAAACGAGCAGATGACATGTCTATCCCGTTAAGGGAATGCTTGATGCAGTTCTTTAAGGATAGGATTTATTATGAGCATATTGAGGAAATTGAGACTGAATGTCGCTGTATATTATCGGATGTGTTTGAAATAGAGACACGTAATAATTCGGCGATAATAGAGAAGAATGCGGTTCGTAATAACTCGGAGTGGGCGGAAATCATTATTAGAGAATATGGCCGTCCAATGTCAATCGACGAAATATTTGAGGAACTTGATAAACGACATCCAGGAAAGTCAAAATCAACAATTTCTTTAGCAGGTGCCGTAAGGTCCAATCCAAGCATTATTCACTATGGTAGGAGTAGTACATATGGGTTGAGAGAATGGACTAAAGGAGAATTACGTGGGGGTACAATAAGAGAATTTGCAACAGAATATTTGTTGTCACTGGAGGAACCAGTCGCTCCGCTAGAAAACATTGGCCAGTATGTTAGGCAGTTTAGACCTTCTTCCTCTAATAAAAGCATTCACTCAAATTTATTGTTAGAATCAAAAGGAGCCTTTTCTCTTTTTTATGATAAAGAAGGCAATAGATGTATAGGCCTATCAAGCTATGAATATAGCGGAGGATATCGGAAATTTAATCCACAGACTGACTCTACTAGAGACTTTAAAACAAGTTGTACACTTCTAGAACAATTTGTAGCGACTAAAGGGCATCTCCCTTTTAATAGTGGAGAAGATGCGGAAGAGAAGCGATTATATAGATTTTGGCATCATCAGCATGCTCGCTACACAAAAGGCCTATTGGAAGGGGATGAAGCAAAAATATTTGCTTCAATGGTTGAACGCTTTGCAAATCACTACACAAACAAAAAGGAATATCTCTGGGCTAATATGTACGAGGAAATTAAACAACTCCTATCAAATGGTGGTAATATTGATTCCCTTACAGGAGAACAGCGAGAATGGCTCTTTGAACAAATCCGGTTGTTTGCAAGAGGTCGTATGCCTGCAGCGCATATTCCACAGTATAATGAACTTTTCGACTTGGCAATAAAGAATGTTAAACGAGTATAATTTCAAATCAGTTTATTCTACTGGAGAAAAATCAGCGGAGCCCGTTGACTTTTTTAATAACGCCCTTTCAAGAAGTATTAGATTTGACTTGGGATTAGGCTTTTTTAGTACGGCAAGTATTAACGTACTGTCTTTGGGTTTTGCCCGGTTTATAGCAAATGGGGGCAGAATGCGGATGTACATTAATCAGTTCCTAACGGAGGAGGATTATGCGACTATCGTAGCAAAACCATCAGCTATAGAAAATTCAATTTTAGAGGACTTTCATGCAATGCTTAAAATCCTCTCTGAAAGGGATGCGCACTTCTTTAATTGTATTTCGTTTCTGATACAAACGAAGAGAATAGACATACGTATTGTTATACCTAAATCCGGAGGTATAGCACATCAAAAGTTTGGGATTTTTGCTGACACTGCAAATAATAAAATGTCTTTTATTGGATCCTTGAACTTGACGGCATCCGCACTTATGTCTAAAAATCTTGAAAGTATAGAGTGTCAAAAGTCATGGGCCGGTGGTCAAGGCATTATTGAAGAATACGAACATTTATTTGAATCTTTTTTTGAGGGGAATAAAGAACAAGTTACCGTTTTAACTGCGAATCAATTGTGTAAAGAAATCATTAATTCTTTTCCTTCCGTTGATGAGAAGCAGCTTATAGAATCAGAAGAGGAACTTCTTAAACATTGGAGACAAAAAACAGAGAATTCATCTACAGACAGTTCATCGTTCGCCCTCAATCAATCAGATCCGGCTCCGAGATTCCCATATCCGACAGGAGCGTTCCCCTATCAAATAGATGCATACAAGAACTGGAAAGCGAATGGAGAGACTGGGATATTCGCAATGGCAACAGGGACAGGCAAGACAATAACGTCATTAAACTGCGTATTAGAGGAATATAAACTTTCAGGGAAATATAAATTGGTCATTCTTGTTCCCTCTAACGACCTGGTTAATCAGTGGGTTGATGAGGTCGGAAAGTTCAATTATCAGAATATATATATTGTAAACGGCCAGAATGACTGGCGAAAACAACTTACAGAACTTAAGAATGAAGCGGCCTGGGGAATAGAACGCAACTATGTGATTATCTCCACATATGCTTCTTTTGTTGATGAGGGCTTCCAGTCACTATTGAAGAAGCTGAATGATGATTCGATGGTTTTGATTGCAGACGAGGCGCACAATGTGGGTAGTCCTACAGTGAGAAAAGCATTTCAGGTTCTTCCCATTAGGAGACGTATCGCACTGTCGGCAACACCAAACAGAAATTATGACGAAGAAGGGACCCGGGCAATTGAAGAGCTATTTCACGACGAGCCCCCTTACTGCTATTCGTTTACAATGGAAAGGGCCATAGAAGAAGGCCGATTGATGCATTACCTTTATTATCCTCGGATAGCTTATCTGGATGAATCGGAAATGCAAAAGTACCAACATTATACAAAGAGGTTATTGGCCCATTTTGATCCAGTGACAAAAAAGTTACAGAACACACAGGAGGTAAAGGACTTGCTAATGGCAAGAAAGAGAATTATTCATAAAGCAAAGGATAAATACCGAGTATTTATGAATATTGTTGGAGAGGTTGTAGAACAGGGTAAGGCGAAATACTGCTTCGTTTATACTCCAGAGGGTGTCGATTATAGTGATGATGACTCAAGGAAAATAATATTAAAAATGAAGGATCTTGTTTATGAACGATATCCAGATATTAGAACAAATACTTTCCTTGGTGGAGATGCTGGGAAAAAGGATAAGTTAAGGGCGTTTGCAGAAGGCAAGATTGATATGCTTTTTGCCATGAAGTGCCTAGATGAGGGCGTCGATGTGCCAAGGGCAGAGGTCGGTATTTTTACTTCTAGTACAGGAAATCCACGTCAGTTCATACAGCGTAGAGGTCGATTGTTAAGAAGGCACAAGGATAAGAATTATGCATATATCTATGACACAATAGTAGTCCCTGATTATAAGCATTTTCTGGATAAAAGTGCATACGAGATGGAGAGGTCTTTGGTTCGAAATGAATTAGTTAGAGTAGCGTATTTTGCTTCATTGTCAGATAATTATTTCGAGGCAAGAGAAGGATTATCCGACATACTATCATATTATAATCTAGAGATAGGATCTCTTATTGCTGAATTACAAACCCAATAGCATATGACTACACAAGAATTACTTCGAGAAGTTCTTCAGGACCCCATTCTACGTAAGAAATATGGGATATCCCAAGAGACATTATCGGCCGCATCATTTGATTCAAATTCTGGGCACCCGATTATTGAAACCATCAAGGCTATTATTCAGTTGGAAGACAGTGGTACTCTTGATGTTAATGTGTATAAAAACATTAAGCAAACGATCTTTAATATAACTGACTAATATGGCTTCAATCATTAAATCAATCGCCTTTAAGAATTTCTATAATTTCTACGGCGAATATGATGATAACTGCTTTGAGTTCAAAGAAGGGCTCAACATTATAAATGCAGACAATGGTATGGGTAAGTCCAAGATGTATAATGGTTTCTTGTGGATTATCCAAGATTTTGTATACGATTCAGATGAGAGGAGTTTTGAGGCCGTTGAACAAGCTGCGGTAAAAATGGCATCTGAGAAAGCAAAGGCCAATAGTGATGTCGTAGTCTTTGGCGTTCGATTAGTATTCGAAGATGAGTTTAACCAGTATTCGATAACAAAAAGCATAAAGTTGACGCGCCATCTCTCGTCAAAAGACTCTTGGCAAGTTTCTTCTCCCCAAAATGATGTGACAGAGACAAACTTGATTACACATAACTCAGCTGTTATTTACGATATTGCAAAGAAGGAGCTTATTATCAAGGATCGTCTTCTTGCTCCTACGATGCAGTCATATTCGTTGTTGCAAGGGGAAGCTATAGATAACATCGTAGATTTGTCAAATTCATCAAAATTATCTAGCACAGTTGAGGCTTTGACAGATCTTTCAGAGATAAAAACTATAGAATCAACATGTAAGGTTCTTTTTAAGAATGCCGACAGAGACTTGAATAATAAACAACAGTCCTGTGCTGATAATAAAAAAGCTTTCGACGAGGCCAAGGAATCAAAAAAAGAGATTGAACGGCAAATAGAGGCGAATAATGAATCTATCAACTTATATAAAAGGGAGTTGCAAAAAGCCACCGAGGAAGCACAAAAGTATTCATTAATTCTTGGCAATACTGAGCAGCGTGTAAAATTCCGCGAAAAGCTTCTTGTACAACGAGCAGAATTGGCTAAAAAAGAAGCGGATCTTAATGATTTACGGTCCTCGATAAACGACAATCTATTCAAGAAACCAATGCCATGGCTACTATATGGTAATGATGGTTATGTGGAACGGTTTGCTGATAAGAGGACTAATTATACTGAAGCGATGTTGGCAAAGCAAGTGGCGAATAATCCTCAAAAATACCTAGCTTCAATATTACCAGAAGGTAGTCCGGATGATGCTTCGCTTGCTAAGATGCTGGAGCAAAAAATATGCTTCGTATGTAATAGACCGTTTAAAGAAGGAGATGATCATTATAAGCATATAGAAATGCTGCTTAATCGTTCATTAGAAAAGCCGACGACAAAAGATTCCAAGCTAAAGGCCTTTTTTGGAGACATTCAAAAAGCAGTATCACCTTTTATGCAGGTTGATGATGTTTTTGGAGCAATAGCATCTTCTATTATGGAGCAGAACAAGCTGGAACGCGAAATCAAACAGCTTCGTGAAACGATAAAGACCACGGTCGCTGACTTTAAGAATTATGGAGGAAACGATTCTGAAACCGAAGAGGAATCAGATAAGAATGTGCTATCAGCTTATGAAGCCGCGTTAAATAGTATTAACTTAAACACAGGGTACTTAAAGTCAGCCGGCTCAGAAGGCCAGCGATTGGACGCGGAATTAAAAGGTTGGGACAAGAAGTTATCAGAATATGGAGGAGCTGCCGTTCCTCAGGCATATAGAGATATCAAAGAGATTATCGAAGATATTCAGGGTATATTTGCTCGGACTAAGCAACGTATTTACGATGATGTTATAGATACTCTAGAGAAGAAATCAAATAGCTTCTATCAACAATTGACATCAGGGAACAATGTGGAGGGCGGAAGGTTGTCTTTTACCAAGACATCATATGATTCAATTCAATTAAAGGTATATAATGAGGCTGGTGGGGAGTTAACAGGTGCATCAGAAGGATTCCAAAGAATGAAGAAAATAGCTGTGTTAATGGCCATTATTTCTTCAAAATTTGGCGGTGGGCACTATGACTATCCCTTTATTGCTGATGCTCCATTCTCGGCTTTCGGAAAGAATTTCATAAACAATTTCTTTGACACCGTTCCTACTGTATTTAGACAATGTATAATAATGATTAAGGATCTATATGACGTTAACTCGCCATCACTAATCACGGAGGACGGAGAAAAGATATTGAAAAAGATGGAGCAAGATGAACTTCCTGGGACGTTTTATGTCATTAGCATCCCAGAGGTGTCCGACCCGGTAAAAATGACAACAACAATACACCCATATAAAAAGTAAGCCATGAATAGTCAAGAATTACGTCAGGAGATAGATATTAAGCGGCCAAAATATCTCGCGAAATATTTCCCTCTTATGGAAGCAATCTCCGATAAAGGCTCATCAACGGGAGGCGACTATATCAAGTTTGGGCCTTTTTTTCAAACATATATGTATGCATTTATGATTGGTTATCATCTCGGAGAATGTAGAACAATAGTTGGCGCAGGCGAAACGAAAGACTTTGCACCTCTTAATCATTGGAAGCCCAATGAGTTGGTAGACTATATATTGATGCTAATTCTCTCTGAGCCTGAAGAAAAAATTGGCTTTACTTGGGAAGCATTGGAGGATATGAGTGACGAAGAATGCAAGGCTGCTGTAGGAACTATTATTAGGAGAATCGAAGGATATGCAAATACGGGTTTGAATTACATTCAAGATAAGTTTAACAATGAGAAAGACGAATTCCGTAGTCCGAATGTTTTTATTAATATCCTGAGAGAAGTCGTGGATAATAAGCGGCAATAAGATTCGGATAATTGCAGATGAAGCATAGGTTATATCTCACAAAAGAATGTACGAAAACGAATCTAACGCCGTCCGCCTGGGCATAGAATTCCTGCAGGCCCTGAATGAGAAGGATTATCTGACAGATCCAACGTTTGACCCAGTCGACTTGGAGAGCAAGCTGGACGAGATACAGGATGACATCAACTTCCTCATATCCAACTTGCCGGTTGAGGCCATCGACGATGACGATGAGCGGGACGAGGAATATGCCGGCGACTTTGAAGATAGCGAAGAGCTCGAAGATGAAGTTGTCGAGTGTGAAAGACTGATAGCCCAAGCCACAGAACTTATGGAGGCAGTACGCGAGCACTACCTCCCGTCTGGGATATCAGAATCTGCGGAGCCTGTAACGACGTCACCCCAACCAGCCGCACCGACATATACACCCATCAAGCCGACACCCAAAAAGAAGAAATTCGAATTCAAATGGGATGTTTTCTTCGCATTCCTTATCCTTGGAATTCTAATTGCTTCTCTGATATATTGGAATTGTTAAAAGGTCTGTCCTCGAATTTCTTTTTCTGAATAAATGATTTTCGCCAATGTGGGCAAGTATTCTACACACTTGCCCATTACTTTTGTAGTTGTTTCAGATAACCAACAAAAGAGATAAAGCTATGTATCTACTTGTTTTCATACTCTGTGCATTCGCGTTCATTCCTGAGATTCTTGGTGAAAAGAAATAAACTGACTGAACTATGGGAATAATAATCTTCGTGCTGCTTGCCCTTGTGGTCGCAGCGATAATCGCCGGCTCAAAAGCCGAGCAGGAAAAGATGGGAGGGGAAGTGAAGACCCACCAACCCAGCAAGATGATCAACGCAGAGCTGGAGCGCAAGATAGAGAAGGACACCAAGGATGCCGCCTTCCTCTCCGCTATGCTCATTGGCAAGACCCTAACCGACACCACACGCCGTCTCAACCAGTGGGACCGCGAACGCCAGCAGCGTGAATACGACCAATGGCACTGGCAGGAGAAAGTCAGAAGAGAGAATCCGTCTTTCAACGAACACTATGACGACGACTTCTAGTATTTCAACAGGGCTATGAGCAACAGGGTACGTAAATACAAGATCTGGTTCATCATTTTTGCCGTCTTGATGTTAACTGCTCCGGTAGTTACACTATTGGTGACAAATAAAGACTATGGCTATTATATTATTGCAGCATGTTATGGTGCAGCATTAGCAATGGTGACAATGATGAATCGCGTTGATAAGGAGGATAATAATCAGGAGAACAAAGACAAATAGCCACGGTGTTACGCCCACAGCAATCGTGAAAACATATTTTACGTTTCTAAAAACAGAAAATGTCTGTTTTTGAATAAACATCGAATCGGCCTCAGAGATGCCTCTGGGGCCGCGTCGTTTTCAAAAACGTACATACATCAGCAGATTTCCTGAAACTCTTTTCACTCTGGCACGGCCGATATTTTGCTGTCCACACTGTCCACATTGTCCAAGTCGGTACTGCCGTCCTGGGGGTGGACACGGACATTTCAAAAACGTAAAAACAGCATTTCCGTTTTCAAAAACGTCAATTTTTCTGATTTTGAAAAAACGCGAATCGGCCTTAGAAGCATCTGTAGGACGTGTGCGTTTCTAAAAACAGAAATTTCTGCCGAAATTCCTGTAATTCTGATTAGGGGTAAGATGGCTGCAAGACAGTGTGCGGCAGAGCCGCCCACAGACTTGCACGCTATAGTGCCCCCGACCCCACAGGGGAGAATCCTGAGCGCCACCGTCAATCTGATGGATGCACTGCGTCATCGGCATCTGGAGCGAGATTGTGCCTTGATGCGCAAAGCACAAACACGCCCCAGCTGCGCCACCCCCGTGACTTAAGGTATGAAGGCTGCAAGACTGCTTCCCGGCGAGCCGGTCGCAGACTTGCACACTATTGTCCCCCACAGCCCCCAGGGGCCATTAACGCCCGGGACCGGAGGCGGGTGTGCAACCCTCCGGCTCCCGCATCAGTGCTATTAGACATAATCCCATCGAGATTGTGTAAATTGCTGGCCACTTGCCGTACTCCGCATCAAAGGCGGGATGTCCATCGCCGACGGTGTCTCCGCGCTTGCCCTCTGCTAATCAGCAATGTACACAATCTGGATTATGTCAAATATCACAGCGGCAGTATAAGCTTCTCCATAGCCACCCGCATTCCCGGGCGAGGCGGTGCCAGCCAGGCTGCTGCGCTCAAGAGCCTACGCGCTCCAGGCTCTTTCGGCAGCAGCACACTTTGCGCTGTTCTTTTCTGCCTTGGTACGTTCTTTACCCCCGCTCCAGCAGTCATTCCATCCGCTGCGCTCCGGAATCACTGCTTCCGCTACGCGGTTTTTATCAATGGTTGGTGGCAGTGCCAGGGCGCAAAGTGTGGCGGCTGTCACCTTAGCGCCGGAGGCGCGGGGTGGGAACTTCGCTTCAAGCCAGCTTGCCGCGGGGCGGCTGCGCTCGCTTTCCCGCTCGTCCCACCTCGGCACGGCTTCGCCGCAATTATTTCGGGGGTCGCAAAGCATAAGACTCCCGCCGTGGCGAGCCCCGGCAGGAGTCCTATGAACGTGGCTCGTTGTACCAGCCATTCGGCGCGAAAGGCGGTAGGGTTGGGCTTCGAGCTCGCTTCATTTCCCTTCGCTGATTCAAAAACCTTACGCTGCGCTAGAGGTTTTTGGCGCTCCGGTCATTCCGGTCGCACCAAGCCCCTTGGCGGACATTGGCGGACACACCACCGGCGTGATCGGGCCTTGACGGCCCGGGCTGCTCCGGTCGTCTTCGCCTCGCGCTCCCGCGCGACGCAGACCACCTCCGCAGCCGACAGCTCCACTCCGTTCCGCTCCTTGGCCGTTTACAGACAGCTTGACGCAGACTGTAAACAACCAAGGCCTGCCGCAGATGGGATAGCCAACGACGGCGGGGGACATCACCGTGCTGTCCTCTGGCGTCCGGAGGGGCGGTTATACAAATTCATCAAGTAACAGCAG
>JAEEGF012475104.1_pt1 | contig 16686 bp, 13 predicted proteins | sample 9134171 | NCBI WGS metagenome assembly JAEEGF01 (sample SAMN16246542, study PRJNA631951) | gut metagenome | biome: gut microbiome; feature: rumen; material: AP-attached | host: Bos | place: Iran: Karaj | collected 2018-10
GGTGACGGTTGCCGTGCAATCTTCTGCCGCCACCACGGTTATGACGGTGTCATTTGTAAATGCCGCCCTGCTGACCCTCTCCCAGGCCATCTCGGTGATTATGGGCGCCAACATCGGCACCACTATGAGCGCCTGGATTATGTCGGCCGGCTTCTCTTTCAACATCACCACCCTGGTGTGGCCGGCATTCCTGATAGGCATCATCTTGATACAGCTTGGGAAGCACCGCTATATCGGTGATTTCCTGTTCGGCCTCTCGTTCTTGCTTTTCGCGCTGGGAATGCTTAAGCAGGCTGGAATAGAGATGGATCTGGCAAACAAACCCGCAGTGGTGGAATTCTTTGCAAGCTTCAAGACGAATTACGGCACCATTCTGCTTTTCCTGCTGATAGGTACTGTTTTGACGGCGCTGGTGCAGAGTTCCGCGGCGCTGATGGCTATCACTATGGTGCTTTGCGCCACTGGAGCCATTTCTATCTATCAGGGTATCGCGCTGGTTATGGGCGAGAACATCGGTACCACCCTCACCGCCAACCTGGCCGCTTTAAGCGCCAACACCCAGGCCCGCCGCACCGCTATGGCCCACCTGGTGTTCAACGTGTTTGGCGTGATTTGGGTGCTGATCCTCTTCTTCCCGTTCGTGAGAATGGTGTGCGGCATTGTGGGGCTGGACCCTACCGCGCCGGAGCAGAGTTCCACGCAGCTTTCCTTTGCACTGGCCACCTTCCACACTTGTTTCAACGTGATCAATACGGCCATATTGATTTGGTTTATACCTCAGATAGAGAAACTTGTGTGCCTTCTCATCAAGCCCAAAAAATCTGAAGAGGAAGAGGAGTTCCGCCTGCAATATATCCGCGGCGGTCTTATGAAGACCCCGGAAATCTCTGTGCTGCAGGCTCAGAAAGAGATTGAGGTGTTCGGTGCCGATATGCGCAAAATGTTCGGTATGGTGAAAGAACTATACCGCATCCAGGAAGAGCAGCCGTTTGAAAAGCTCTTCGAAAGGATCAAGAAGGCAGAGGACGCCAGCGACAAAATGGAGAATGAGATTGGCCGCTATCTGGGCCAGGTGGGCGATGCACACCTGTCAGACGACACCAAAGACAAAATCAGGCGTATGATTCGCCAGATAGGCGAACTGGAATCCATTGGCGACAGCTGCTTCAACCTTGCCAGGATACTGCGACGCAAGCGGGAAAACAAGATAACCTTTATCCAGAGTCAGGAAGAGGGAATGCAGCAGATGTTTGCCCTTGTGGACGAAGCCCTGGAGCATATGAACGACCTGCTTTCGGGCCACAAGGCCAATTTTGACATGTCGCTGTCCGAGGACACCGAGGCGCGCATCAACGCCTGCCGCAACACCATAAAGCAGCAGAACATCACCAATCTGGACAACCGCGTCTACGGCTATGACAACGGCACGGTATTCAACGATATCGCATCCGAATGCGAAAAGACCGGCGACTACATTATAAATGTGGTTGAGGCCCGTATGGGCGCCGCCCGCAACGGCATAAGATTCAAGGGAATACAGTTAGACTCCGACAGCAAGCAGGTTAAGATAGACGGCGAAGTCGTGCCTTTTACCAAGACCGAATACGAACTGCTTAAACTCTTCCTTGAAAATCCCGGCAAAGTGTTCTCCCGCTACCAGCTGTTAAAGGAGGTTTGGCCCGATGACGTGATTGTAACCGCCCACACCGTGGACGTGAACATCGCCCGCATCCGCAAGAAACTGGGGCCTTATGCAGACAGCCTCGCCACCCGCGCCGGGTTCGGCTATTCTTTTACCGAATAGTAACTGAATGGACCGCAATTCTCAAATCATACGCACCAGCATCATCGGGATTGTTGCCAATGTGCTGCTGGCGGCATTCAAGGCCGTGGTGGGCATAATTGCCAGCAGTGTGGCCATTGTAATGGACGCCGTCAACAACCTGAGCGACGCTCTCTCCAGCGTCATCACCATTGTCGGCACAAAGCTGTCGCAGCGGCCGGCCGACCGAAAACATCCTTTCGGATTCGGCCGCATTGAGTATTTCAGCGCCATAATTATCGCCGTCATTGTGCTGTCGGCCGGCATCACCTCGCTCATAGAAAGCGTCAAGAAGATTTTCAACCCGACGGAGCCCACCTACACCACGGCAACGCTGATTGTAATTGTCGTGGCCATCGTCGTCAAGCTGATTCTTGGATGGTTTGTGAAAAAGAAGGGCAAACAGCTGCGCAGCGACGCCCTGATTGCTTCCGGTTCGGACGCTCTGTTTGACGCCATCATCACGGCTGCCACTCTGGTTTCTGCAGCCGTTATGCTGATATGGGGCATCTCTCTGGACGGTTATCTGGGAGCGCTTATTTCCATACTTATCATAAAAGCCGGCATTGAGATGCTTGCCTCGCCGGTAAACGAATTGCTTGGGGCCAAGGTGTCGCCCGAGCTGGTAAAGGAAATCCGGCAGGAGATAATGGGTTTCGACGGCGTCCGCGGCGTTTATGACATTATCCTCCACAACTATGGCCCCGAAGTGATGATAGGTTCGCTGCACATTGGCGTGCCCGACACTCTGTCGGCACACGATATCCACGGCCTGACCCGCTCTATCACCAACGCTATGTTCGCCAAACACGGCATCATTATGACCGTCGGGATCTATTCCGTAGCCACGGGGGAGAACCAGCGGGCAGAGCTTCAGTCAAAGGTGATGAAAACCCTGGCCGCCCACAAAGAGCTGGTCCAAGTCCACGGATTCTACTATTCCGAGAAAGACCGGATGCTCTCTGTGGATGTGGTGCCCGACATCTCTTGCCACGACGATGCCGCCCTCTGCTGCAAACTCACAGAAGAAATCCAGTCTCTGGTGCCCGACCTTCAAGTGGTCATCGTCATAGACCACAATTACAGCGAGTAATCCCTTTCGGAATTTACCTGTCTGCAACAAGAGATGCCCACAACGGCACCAATTCAGGTATTTCTACGGTTGCTGTATGCCACAATATCTCGGGCATAACAGTTGAGTAGTCGTGTACCAAAACATGCCGCATCCCTATTATTTGCTCCCAAGGAATTTCCGGATGCCGGCATTTGAATTCCTGAGTCAGCATAAAAGCCGCCTCTCCTATGATTTCCACGTTTTTCAGGATGGCAAAGTAGTGCAGCTTGTCCGACACAAAGGTGTCGTAATCTATTCCTTCGGTGAATTGAACCACATATTTTGCCGCTTCCAGCATATTCTCCAACCTTCCCTTGTCTCTAGCGGGCTCTCTCATAAATCAACACTTTATCTTTTTCTACACTTTCCCTGGCGAATGGCTTTAGAGAAGCCGTCTCCACCAAATCAACCTTGCGCCCCACGGCCTTTTCCATCTGAATAACAAGTTTTGATAATTCCATCAACCCAAGTTTCATATTCTTTTCAAAATCCACCAACAGGTCAATATCACTGTCCGGTCGTTCTTCCATCCTGGCATACGAACCAAATAGCCAAGCGCGCATCACAGGGGCGCCCGTCAGTATCCGCTGTATGTTGGCAATAGCATCAATTCTTGTCCCGTCAGTTCCTGCCAGCGCCGCCATCAACTCTTCTTTCTTCCCTTTCCTTGCCGCATAACGCTGAATCCTTGCGTGATTGATCCTATATGTCTCACAGACCCTTTGAATGCTCTTATTCTTTTGAGTGTCTGTTAGACTCGCATACTCCTTATCGGCAATAAGATCCACCAACTCCTTCTCTGCACTCGGGACCACTATCCCCTCTTCAATAAACAGCGGCGACTCAGAAATCATAGGCTTGACCATAATAAAATCGTGCAAAACATCCACCATCTGATAGGCCTTGCGAATATCAATGACATCAGGAAAATGTTTACCAAGAACCGCAACGGCTTTATCAACTTCCGAACGCGGAACCTCTACTATAAGATTCCGCCCAAACTCGTGGATACAATTGTCCACTCCAACTAGCCCTTCGAAAAGAACCTCGCTAACCTCACGCATCCAAGGCGTTATTTGCACGTGGTATTCCATATCATTGTTTTGAACAAATGTATATAATTTGGCAATAATTTCAAAATATTGCCAAATTTCCTGTTGTGAAACAAACAGAAGAATGCTATATTTGAGAATCAGACAAATCGATATTTGAATGAGACGACTGCTCGTCATACTGTTGGCCTTTATGTTTTCACAACATATAGTGAAGGCCCATGTCTCATTCGACCCTGCTGAAGGATGTCTGAATGTGGTTGATGTCACCGCGGGGAAAGGTTTTGGAGAATTTGGGGGCGACATCATCTCTGCCCATTATCTTCACGAACGGTTTATCAATGAGCAATTCAGCGTTGGACTTGGTTTGGGTTACAGCTATATCAACAGTTATCAGCTCCCGGCTATTCCGCTCTTCTTCAGCACTCATTATTTCTTCTTGGACAAGCGCTTCTCCCCATTCGTGAACATAAGGGCGGGAATGTATTTTCCTATCGGAAATAGTAATCAATCTGGAGTAAACCTATATTTAGCGCCAAGTACTGGAGTCAAGTTACAAATCACGCCTCGCTTCGGCATATTGGCATCTTTGGGTTATAATGCATATCTGCTGAAAACGCTTAATCCCGTCAAGACTGTGTATCAAACCAGAATGGTGTCAAATTTGGGCGTCAGTATGGGTGTGTGCTTCCAGATACCCGGATGGTAGCAACCGAATATATATCAATTTAACAACCATGAAAGTATTCAGTATCATTTGGTTAGTAGTTATGTGGCTACTTCTAATCATAGGCTGGGTGTGGTATTTTGTGGACATAAAAAGTGAGAAGCGCAAGAAGGCTCCAATGATTCTTCTTGCGATAGGCAATTTTATGCTGGCGATTTTCTTTTTGGTATTGCTGCCAATGCTGAAGAAATAGCTTTGTAGGCGAAAAACAAGAACTAATATCCGCAAAAAAGGTAATATGAGAAGATTTCTATTGGCAGGTATAATGGTCGCCCTGGCGCTGACAGCCTGCGGACAAACCAAAAAACACAATGAAATGAAAACCCTCGTAGCCTATTTTTCCGCCACGGGAACCACCGAGGCCGTAGCAAAGGACCTCGCTTTTGTGACGGGCGCCACCCTCTACGAAATCAAGCCGGAGGAAAAATACACCGCCAAGGATCTCGACTGGCGCGACAAAGAATCCCGCAGCAGCATGGAAATGGCAGACAAGACTTCCCGCCCCGCCATTGTTAAAGACCTAAAGGATGCCGACAGTTTCGATGTCATATACATAGGTTTCCCCGTATGGTGGTACACGGCCCCCACAATCATCAACACCTTTATCGAGACCTACGGTTTCGAGGGCAAGACCGTGATTTTCTTTGCCACTTCAGGCGGCAGCACCATAGACAAGACCAACCAGGACTTCAAGGCTCAGTATCCCAAAATCAACTGGAAAGAGGGCAAGACCCTGAACGGCGCGAAAAAAGCCGACATCAAGGCCTGGGTAGACGGGCTGAAATAGACGATAAGCCTGATTAAACCCTACAACGCCCGGCGGAATTCGCTGGGCGTTGTTTTCATAACCCGCTTCATATAACGGGTAAGAGCTGGCTGTGGCAGGGCCAAAGTAGAAAAGTGGCTGAAGAATAATAATTTCTAAGCTCACCAAAATATGCTATTTTTGAGCATTCGATAAATCGTTCTTTAGCGGTAAATTCAGATATAACTATGTCAAACAAATTCTTTGACAGGAACTGGTGGAAGGATTTTGTGGTCGCTATCCTTGCCACTACCGTTTCTATTATTTTGACTTTCGGCACGGGCAAACTGGTTGAACGGAACAATCAGAAAAAAGAGCGCAAGCTCACAGCTTTGATGGTTATGAGCAGCATCGAATCGTTTGCCCGCAGCATTGATGAATCGGCGGCAGTGTGGGACCGGCTGGACAGCGTTGCCGTATGGCTGCTGCGGATGCCGATAGAAGAGGTTGAAAGGCTGGGCGAAGAACCTTTTGAAGATGCTGTCAACGAGGTGTTCCAAGCTCCTATCATACGCCACGACAAAACAGCGGAAACCATCTTCAGCAGCAATATAGACACGTGGAAGAATATGGGGAATTTCCAATTCGTGGACAACGTCGGAGCCTGCTTCTCACTGATGAATTGGATCGAGGAAAAGATCAATAATGATGCTGTTGGATACACTGAACATCAGGCCCGGATTTTCAACAACTTTTCGGATTATCCCGGCAAGAACTTTACTGAGAAACTGCTGCGGGATGAACCTTCGAGGAAACAGTTGCAAATGCCCAACTCGTTCAAGGCATGGCTCGCCTACTGTTCAGACAATCTGCGGCGTATGAACCGCAAGAATATGAAACTGATTGGCATATCCGAGAAAGAAGTGCTCGCGTTTACCGACGCCCGCGCAGATGTTGCCGAAGATGATGTTCCGGAACCCGATTATTCCGAATTTATGAAGCCTCACCCGGACAAGGAATCCATCGACTCCAACCTTGACTATGCCCGGCAACTGGATAGCCTGCTGAAACAGCATTGAGACGTTCAGATACCAATTGAGAGAATTGCCGGAACAAATATCATGGATAACGGACTACTGACACAAGCGCTTGCAAAATTCTTTCTGGGCGTAATTCTGCTCGGGGTACTGATATTCCTGCCCGCTTGGTCCTTAAAGTTCTGGCAAGGATGGTTGCTGATGGGCATCCTGTTCATGCCTATGTTTGTGGCCGGATTGGTGATGCTGGTTGGGAATCCGAATCTGCTCCGCAAACGTTTGAATGCAAAGGAGCAGGAGGCGGAACAGAAGACAGTGGTCAAGCTGAGCGGCATATTGTTTATCGCGGCCTTTGTGGTCGCAGGTTTGAACTGGCGTTTTGGCTGGTGGATCTTGCCAAACTGGGCCGTATGGGTGGCCGCAGGGCTGTTTTTGGCATCTTATCTTATATATGCGGAGGTGCTTCGGGAGAATACCTACCTGTCCCGGACCATCGAAGTCCAGGAGAACCAGAAGGTCATTGACACAGGCCTTTACGGCATTGTCAGGCACCCGATGTATATGGCCACCACCATTCTATTCCTGGCTATGCCGCTGGTGCTGGCCTCTCCCCTCTCATTCATCATTATGCTGGGATACATTCCCGTGATTGCCAAGCGGATCAAGAATGAGGAGAAGGTCCTTGAAGAAGGGCTGGAGGGCTACAAGGAGTACAAGCAGAAGGTGAAGTACAAAGTGATACCGTTCGTCTGGTAAAACGACTACCTTCGGTACGCCGCCGGGTACCAAAAAAGCCGCATCAAAGCGGCTTTTTTGTGTACCCGGAGCCGGGGTCGAACCGGCACAGCCTCGCGGCCACTGGTGTTTGAGACCAGCGCGTCTACCGATTCCGCCATCCGGGCATTGAATTGTGGAGCGACTAAGGCGCCCCCGGCAGACCTCCCAACGGGAGTGACTGCAAAGGTAGGCCATTTTTCTTAAAATACAAATGGTAGCGTTGACGCCGTGAAGGATGAGAGCTGCGGGGGATATGTGCTTTTTAGCTGCGTGCCAGCATCTGAACCCCGGTTAGGGGCGCGAGCAAGGCGCGAAATGACCTGAGGTCATTTCAAAGCCTTGCGAACGCCACTAATTGAGCCTGTCGACGACGTTACAGGTGCCGCAAGGCGCCTGTAAAAGGAGGAGTCAGGCGAAAAGGGGTGAAGATGCGGTTAAGCACGCAGCGTTAAGAAAAGCACCATCCCCCGCAGCCTCATCCTGACAGGCAAGCGCTACACTTATTTCAGCGGGAACTCGGGCCAGGAGCGGTCTATGCACGCTGCATCGTCGAGGAGGACCTTGCCGTCGCAGATTTTTCCGGCAGCCAGAAGGGCCATTGCCAGATGGTGGTCGCCGTGAGAAGACACCTTTCCGCCACGGAGCGTGTTGCCAAACGACCCGCGCACCAGCAGAGAGTCGCCTTCTACAGTGATGTCGGCGCCCAGACGAAGGAACTCCTTCACATAGAGTTTCTCCCCGCCCCGGAGCGCCTTTATGCCCAGAATGCGGCTCACACCCTCGCTGCGCAGCGCCAGCAGAAGGATGGGCCCCAGCAAGTCGGGACAATCGGTGATATCGCACTCAAACGCCGCCATAAGCGACCTGAACGCAGAATAATACCCCACACTGTCGCCAAGATACTCCATCTCTGGATCGGTGTATCGCTCTATATCGGCCCCGGCCGTCTCAAACACGTCCAGGATATAATTCTCCTCTTGCAGAGAGCCGCCGCGCATATTCTCCACGCCGCTCTCTCCCGCAATTGCACCCAGCGTGAGCCACAGCGCCGCTGCGCTCCAGTCCCCCTCTATGTCGAACCGGCTGGGCAGATAACGGCGGCCGTCACTCGAAAACTTGTACACTACACTCCCCGCCTCTTCTGACAGGACATCCTCGTATTTGATGCCGAACCGGCGCACCACATCGGCAGTGACCTGAATGTGCTTCAGGCAACTGGCCTCGCTGATTTTGAGAGTGATCTCCCCCGCCCCGGCCAGTGGCAGCGCCATCATCAGCCCCGTCAGGAAGTGGGCGCTGGCGGGCGACGAAATATTGTAGGTGCCGCCCTTGAACGGCCCCTGCACGGTGGCGGGAAGATGGCCTGCGGTGAAATCTACATTCACTCCGTGGCGGGTCAGTTCGGGACATCTGACATTGAACTTATGGCTGGCGATGGCCCCGTGGCCCTCTATCGTGACCACATTGCGGCACAGCGCCGCCAGCGGTATGCAAATCCTGCACAGGAGGCCGCTGCAGCCAACATCCAGACGATCGTCCTTTACCATCAGGCCATATTTGGCAATATCCTGATGGCCGATGACAGTCAACTCTTTGGTCCGGCGGGAATATTTGACCTCGGCAAAAAGCTGCCTGGCCACATCCATCGCCGCCGATATATCTTCTGATGGCGTTATGTTTTCCAGAACCGTCTCCCCGGAAGTGAGCGCGGCCGCCACGATGGCCCTGATGGCGATGCTCTTGGCGCACGGCGGCTCCACATCGCCCCAGCAGCGGGTATCTTCTGCAGGTAGAAAATCAAAGAAGAGCGGCTGGCCCTCTGCGGTGGGCAGACGGCGGCGCGGGGCGGCATACATCAGCGGCGCTCCGCGGTGAAACGCTTCGTAGCGCGACTGCTCACCCTCACGGCCCATTGCAAACGCTATGAGGTGTTCGGGCGGGAAAGAGTCGTACAGCGCCAGCACCCTGGCCGCCTCGTCGGGATGATGGGCGGTGGTTACAATCTTGGCGATGTCGGCCCCCATAGAGAAAATGCGGCTGGCAATTGCCTGCAACGCCTGGGTCGATTCGGTGCCGTAAGGGTTGTGGTGCGAAAGGATCACCTTGCAGCCATAGTTCAGCGCAAGCTGCTCCAGCCAGAGCAACTCGTTTCGAGGGAAATCCATATCGACATCAATATAGTCGGCGCCGGCAATGATGGCGGCGGAAAGCATCCGCACGGCCATATCCACCTCGGTGCAGTCGGGCTCGGCATCATCGTCACCAAGATCCAGATGATCTGCCTCGGAAGGATCCTTTATGCGATAGGTGGCCACCACGGGGCAATTCCCGCAGCCGGCAAAGAAATATTTGATGTCGTCGGTGTCAAAAATGAGGTCGTCAAGCCGCAGCTCCACAGCGTGCGCGCCGATATCCGCCAGTGCCCAGGCACAGCAGTAATCGACATCCATCTGGCAGAGGCTGTAGCACGGTAGACCCATTACTGCTTATCCTCCAGCCACTTGTCTATAGAAGTGAAGAGCTGTTTGTCGTAGCGCAGATCCACAATCGCAGAGGCGCGCTGGAAGTAATACTTAACGGCGATATCGCTCTCGAGGATGGGCTTGACCTCATCCTTTACCATACGCAGTGCCTCGGCCTTGTTTATGTCCAGCTTGGACTTAAGGGCCTCTATCTCAGCCTTGCAGTTGTCGTAGATACCGTCGTATTTTGCAACCTCTATTATTTTCTCTATCTCGGCGTCAGTGCCGCTGCGCCAGTCAAACTCCTTGTCCTGGCAGAACGCCACAAAGTCTTCGTACTCCTCGTCGGTGAGGGCAAACTCATCTGCAGGGGCAATAGTCTCGTGCTCTTTGTAGTACTTGAGGGCGTAATCGCCAAGTATATCGTTATAAACCAGCGAAATAGTGGGGCGGCTATACTTGTCGTGCTCTACTATGATGTCGGGGGTGATGCCGCCGCCGTCCTTAACCGTGCGGCCGCCCGCGGTCTTGAATTCGTGAGTCAGGGAGTCGGGAATTGCACCCACGCTGCCGTCTTCGTTGCGGTGGCTGTAGTCTATGGCCTGCACGCAACGGCCGCTGGGCGTGTAATACTTGCCGGTGGTCACCTTAAGGGTGCCGTTGAAAGAAGTGGGGCGTACCGACTGGATCAGGCCCTTGCCAAACGAACGTACACCGGCTATGGTGCCGCGGTCCAAATCCTGGAAGGCGCCCGCCACAATTTCGCTGGCAGAAGCGCTGCCGCTGTTAATCATAACCATCACCGGAATCTTGGTGTCGATAGGGTCTGTCTGGGTGCGGTATTCCACGTTGGTACCCTTGGCGCGGCCCTTGGAAGAAACCACCACGGTTCCCTTGGGCACAAACAGCGACATAAGCTTTATGGCTTCGTCCATAAGGCCGCCGCCGTTGCCGCGAAGGTCAATTATCAGCCTCTCGGCGCCGCTGGCCTTGAGTTCCTGCACCACATTCCTGAGTTCGGCCGTCATCCCCTGGGTGAAACCGGTGATGGAAACATAGCCGATATTGCCGCGGAGCAGGCAGTAATGCTCTATGTTGGAAATATGGATGCGCTCGCGCTTTACGGTGACATCCTCTACATTCCCGGTGCGGCCCTTCACCACCTTGAACACGACCTTGCTGCCGGGCTGGCCCTTCATCCTGTCGGAACTCTGCTGCGATGTCTCGCCGTAGACACTCTTGCCGTCTATGGCAATGATGCTGTCGCCCGGCTGCAGGCCGGCCTTGACGGCAGGGCTGTCGGGATAGGGTTCGGTGATGAGCACCGCTTCATTAGGACGCTTCTTGATAAGGGAACCCACGCCGCCGTAGATGCCGGTGGTCATCATCTGCACGTCATCTTCATCTTCTTCAGGATAATAGACCGTGTAGGGGTCCAGCGAAGAGAGCATCGCATTGATGCCGGTGTTTATCAATTTGCCAAACTGCACACTGTCAACATAGTTGGCAGAGAGCTGCTTGAGTATCGAGTTCTGGACGTCCAGGGATTTTGCCAAATCAAAATTGGCGCTCTGCGCCGTTGCGGCAAAGGAAATCACCGCCAGCGAGATTATCGCAAGTATTCTTTTTCTCATAATGTCAATTTTTCACCCGGATGATTCGGCAAAAAATATACCAATCAGGCCTTTTTGATGTAATCTACAATCCATGCGCCGACCTCTTTTGTGCCGTACTTGGCTCCGCCGGGAACCTGAATCTCGGGCGTGCGGACGTTGGCATCCAGCGATGCGGCCACGGCGCGGCGGATAAGAGCGCCTTCTTCTTTAAGGTCGAAATACTCGAACAGCATTGCCGCAGAGAGTATCTGAGCCAGCGGATTGGCGATATTCAGACCCTTGGCTGCCGGCCAGCTGCCGTGTACCGGCTCGAACACGGGAGTGTGCTCTCCGGTGGAGGCGCTGGGCAGAAGACCCATACTGCCGGTGATGCAGCTGCCCTCGTCTGTCAGAATGTCACCAAAGGTGTTCTCGGTGACCATCACGTCAAAGAACTTGGGTTCCTGGATCATACGCATAGAGGCATTGTCCACATACATAAAGTCGGTGGTGACATCGGGATATTTGGGAGCCATTTCCTGGGCGACCTTGCGCCACAGACGGCTGGAAGCCAGCACGTTGGCCTTGTCTACCACGGTCAGGTGGCGACCCCGGCGGCGGGCATATTCGTAGCCCACCTTTAGGATGCGCTCTATCTCGCCGCGGGTGTAGTAGTTGGTGTCGTATGCCTTCTCATCGTCCTGATATTTCTCGCCGAAATACATACCTCCGGTGAGCTCGCGGATACATATGAAATCGGCACCGCGAACCAGCTCGTCCTTTAGCGGAGAGTTGTGCACCAGACAGTCAAAAGTCTCTATGGGGCGGATATTGGCGTACAGACCCAGCTTCTTGCGCATTGCCAGCAGACCCTGCTCGGGGCGGACCTTGGCGGTGGGGTTGTTGTCAAAGCGGGGATCGCCCACTGCAGAGAACAGCACTGCGTCGGCCTCCATACAGGTCTGGAATGTCTCTTCGGGAAACGGGTCGCCCACCTTGTCTATGGCGTCGGCGCCGCAGATGGCCTCTTTGAAAGAGACCTCGTGGCCAAAGCGGTCGCATACCGCCTGCATAACATCTACACCAACCTTGGAAATCTCGGGACCGATACCGTCGCCCGGAAGAACTGCTATTTTGAGTTTCATATCTATTCTTTTTCGCTTGTGATAATGTTCAACATTTTCATTGTGGCCTTGATGGCCGCCTCAACCTGATCTGCATCCAGACCGCGGGTGTGGATGGTGCGGCCGTCGTAGTCCCAGTCGATGCGGGTCTGCACCAAGGCGTCGGTGCGACCGCCCGGAGGAATGCTTACGGCGTAGTCGCTAAGCCAGGGGAAAGGCTTGTGCAGATGGTCGCGGAATATATGGCGCACAGCCCGCACAAAGGCGTCGTACTGACCGTCTCCGCTCGCCTGCTCTTCATATACCTTGCCCAGCACCTCCAGCTTGACGATGGCGGTGGGCTTGAGGCCGTAGGCGGTGCTGACCATATAGCTCAGCAGCTTGACATTCTCCTGAGAAAGATCGTGACCTATGACGTCGCTCACAATGAACGGAAGGTCGTCGGGAGTGACGGTCTCCTTTTTGTCACCCAGCTCTATGATACGGTCGGTGACACGGCGCGTCTGCTCTGAACTCAGGTCCAGATGCATACTCTCAAGATTCTTGAGGATATTGGCCCGGCCGCTGTTCTTGCCCAGTGCGTATTCGCGTCTGCGGCCGAAACGCTCCGGCAGCAGGTCGTTGCAGTAAAGATTGTTTTTCTTGTCGCCGTCGGCGTGGACGCCCGCCACCTGGGTGAAGACATTGTCCCCCACAATGGGGCGGTTGGCGGGAATCGGAGTCAGTGAATAGCTGCTCACCAGACGGCTCAGCTCGTGCAGACGGCTCTCGTCCACGCCGGTCTCAATCCCTGCCATATCGGCAAGCACTGCCTGCACGCTGGCCAGAGGGGCGTTGCCGGCACGCTCTCCAAGACCGTTGACACAAGTGTGAACGCCCTTGCAGCCGGCCTTTACGGCCGCCAGAGTGTTGGCCACCGCCAGGTCATAGTCGTTGTGGGCGTGGAAATCGAAATGGATTCCGGGGAAGCGGGCCACCATAGTGCCGATAAACTCGCCCACCTGCGCGGGACTTAGCACTCCCAGGGTGTCGGGCAGCATAAACCGCTTGATGCCGGAGTCTTTAAGGGCCTCGATAAGATTGAAGACATAGTCGGGAGAGTTCTTCATCCCGTTGCTCCAATCTTCAAGATAGAGATTTACCGTCAGGCCTTTGGACAGGGCATATTTGATGGTGTCGGCCACCTGGGCAATATGCTCTTCGGGGGTCTTGCCCAGCTGCTCGCGGCAGTGGCGCTCGCTCCCTTTGCACAGGAGGTTCATCACCTTTGCCCCGCAGCCGGCAATCCAGTCGGCAGAAACGTTGCCGTCGGCAAAGCCCAGCACCTCAACCCTCTCCAGCAGGCCGTTCTTGAGAGCCCACGTGCATATTTCGCCCACCGACTCCTTTTCGCCGGCGGAGACGCGCGCAGAGGCTATCTCTATGCGGTCTACCTTGGCATCCAGCAGCAGGCAGCGGGCAATCAGCAGCTTCTCGTGCGGCACAAAGTTGACACCGTTGGTCTGCTCCCCGTCGCGGAGAGTAGTGTCCATTATCTCTATCTTTTGCTTCTCCATTTATGCGTTCGCTTTTTCCCAGGCTTCTATCTTATTCTTGCTTTCCAGCAGGAAGTCTATATCATCAAGACCGTTCATTAAACAATACTTTTTATAGCCGTTCAGGTCAAAGTGCTCGCTGGCTCCGGTGGCCAGGTTGGTGACGGTCTGAGCGGGAACATCCACCTTGACCTCGGTCTTGGGATTGGCCTTGATGCAGTCAAACAGCTCTGCAAGGAACTTCTCGCTGACAGTGACCGGAAGCACAAAGTTGTTGAGCTCGTTGTTGCGGTGGATATCGGCGAAGAAACTGGATATCACCACGCGGAAACCATAGCCCGCAATGGCCCAGGCGGCGTGCTCGCGGCTGCTGCCGCTACCAAAGTTCTTTCCTGCCACCAATATGCAGCCGCTGTAGCGGGGGTCGTTGAGCACGAAATCCGGATTGGGCTGGCCGTCTTTCTTGTAGCGCCAGTCGCAGAACAGATTGTCTCCGAAAAACTTTTCGTCTCGGGTGGTCGCCTTCAGAAAGCGGGCGGGAATTATCTGGTCGGTGTCCACATTCTCCAGCGGAAGGGGCACGCAAGTGCTCTGAATTATATCGAATTTCTGTTTCATAGCGGCTTACATTAAGGTTCTGGGGTCGGTGATTACTCCGGTCACTGCGGCTGCGGCTGCGGTCAGCGGACTTGCCAGCACGGTGCGGGCGCCGGGACCCTGACGGCCCTCAAAGTTGCGGTTGGAGGTGGATACCGACAATTTGCCGGCGGGAATCTTGTCGTCGTTCATAGCCAGGCAGGCACTGCAGCCGGGCTGGCGTATTTCGAAACCGGCGGCCTCCAGCACCTTGTCCAAACCCTCTTTCTCTATCTGCTCCTTTACCATCCAGCTGCCGGGTACCAGCCAGCAAACCACGCCGGGGGCCTTTTTGCGGCCGGCGGCGATGCTGGCAAACGCCCTGAAATCTTCTATGCGGCCGTTGGTGCAACTGCCGCAGAACACATAGTCGACCTTCTTGCCCAGCATCTTTTCGCCGGGCTCGAAGCCCATATAGTTCAGCGAGCGCAGGAATGACGCCTGGCCGCTGCCTGGAACGCTGTCCAGCGCGGGAATAGTGCTGCAGATGCCCATACCCATACCGGGATTGGTGCCGTAGGTCACCATAGGGGTGATGTCAGCTGCGTCATATACCACTTCGCGGTCAAACACCGCGTCGTCGCCACTGCGGAGGGTCTTCCAATAAGCCACCGCTTTGTCCCAGTCGGCACCCTTTGGGGCGTGTTCACGGCCCTTCAGATAGGCGAATGTCTTTTCGTCGGGGGCGACAAAGCCGCCGCGGGCACCCATCTCTATCGAGAGGTTACAAAGTGTAAGGCGCCCCTCCATACTGAGGTCGCGCACAACACTGCCGGCATACTCCACAAAGTAGCCCGTAGCGCCGCTGGTGGACATTTTGCTCATAATATACAGGGCCACATCCTTTGCGGTGACCCCTCTATCCAGCTTACCCTCCACGCTGATGCGCATAGACTTGGGTTTTTGCTGCAGGATGCACTGCGAAGCCATCACCATTTCCACCTCGCTGGTTCCGATTCCAAAGGCAACCGCACCCACGGCACCGTGGGTGGAGGTGTGGCTGTCGCCGCAAACGATGGTCATACCGGGCAGCGAAAGGCCTCTCTCGGGCCCTACGACGTGGATAATGCCGTTTCGGCTATCCATCATTCCGTAGTGTGTCAAACCGAATTCGGCGGCGTTGGCGGCCAGGGTGTCCACCTGCTTTTTTGAAACCGGGTCCTCTATGGGTTTGTCCTGGTCGTGGGTGGGGGTATTGTGGTCCGGCATACATACGATCTGCGCGGGTCTGAGAGGCTTGATGCCGCGCTCCCGCATCCCGTCAAATGCCTGAGGTGTAGTCACTTCGTGGCAGTACAGCCGGTCTATGTAAAGTTGGGTGGGGCCGTCCTCTACAATCTGCACGACGTGCCGGTCCCAGATTTTGTCAAAAAGTGTATTCATAAAAAGCAGTCCGGAAATTATTCCGGACTGCAAAGGTTTAAAATTTTAAGCAATAAAACTAATTTTTACCGCCCGGGCTTATCGGGTCACGGGACGGATCAGCATACCGGCGGCACGCTGGCCGTCTTCATAAACAGCAGTTTCGCCGTCCGGGCCGGATTCAAAGCGCAGGTATTTGGACAGATTTGTGGCAGACACACTTGACGTCCCTTGATTGGAGAACACTGCCTCTCTTGTCCAGTACATGCCAAGTTCAGGCTGCTGGAGGCCATCTCCCCACTTATAACCTCCGGCTGGCAGGAAAATGGACTTGCCATTTACAAGATACGTGATTTCCCAGCCACTGACAGCACCCCTTGTCTTCCATTCCCATTTATGGGTTTCGGGGCTGTTTCGAGTGTCCAGCAGTTGCTGGACTTCATAAGGATATGGCATCCCCCAATGCGCGCCGAATCTGACCCACTCGGGACTCAGTTGTTGAGATGAGGGGTCGTGTTCAGCCCACAGATTAGGGGTATAGGAATATCCGCCGTTTGAATGGTCAACTTTGGAATACTTGTCGCCGCCCGCACAATTATAATTATCCCAGGTATAAGCCGCTTTGGTTTCCAGCTCTCCCCAGGCATAATAATCGCCAAGTTCTTCGGGTGAACTGGCACCCAGGTTGTATTCGTGCC
>JAEEGF010770824.1_pt1 | contig 16681 bp, 13 predicted proteins | sample 9134171 | NCBI WGS metagenome assembly JAEEGF01 (sample SAMN16246542, study PRJNA631951) | gut metagenome | biome: gut microbiome; feature: rumen; material: AP-attached | host: Bos | place: Iran: Karaj | collected 2018-10
AGGCCGAAGAATCAAGTCTATCTGGAAAATGGATGGTGCCGACGGTGTTTCCAGTGGTGATATCATAGGAGCCTTGGAGGGCTTGGACTCCCTCTTTACCAGTGATGGGATAAAAAAAACGTTGGCCAGCCTGGACTCTCTTGCCACCGACAGTACGCTGCACATGTCGCTGAGAAGCTTGGGCAATTTCTTTTCTGGCAAAGAAGAGGGGGCAAACTCCACCTCCCAATGGCTCGATTCCTTCAAGCAGCTGTGTCGCTCGCAGATGAAGTACGGCAAGCAAGGTAAGTCGATGACCTATTTCTCCTCAGGAATTCTGGAGCAGTGCAAGCGTGGCCGCGACCTCCTCACCGACGAGGAACGCGAGCTCTGCCTCAAAGAGCTCGACCGCGTCATCGCCGTCACCAAGGATGAATTCGACCGCGACCTCCTCGAACAAGCCAAGAAGCAACTCACCCGCTGAAAGCAGAGAACCCCGCGAAGCTGTCAGGCTTGGCGGGGTTCTTTTTGCTGGTTAGTGGGGGAAGTTTCACTGCTTGAAATAGTCAGCAAAGAAGACCTGTATCAACAGTCCGTTAGAGTCTGTCTTAGTCACGGGAGCATTGTCGTCTTCCTTGGCCGTCAGTGTGAGGTTGGCGGCAATGTATCGGCCCCCCGGATATTTCTTGAAAGCGTGGCCTTCCAGCTTCATCTGGTGGTCGTATTCCTCAGAGCCGCCGAAGGTGCCAGTGATTGTTCCCACGATGTTGTGACCGCTCCACACGGTGCTGTTCTGATAGCTGATGCTGCCGTTTTGCACGAAATAGTAGTCTCGCTTCGTTCCTTTCACCAGATCGAACTCCAGGTTCATGCTTTCATCGCCGCCCTCGTAAGTGCTAATGCAGTGCCATCCGTTACCGTCCGGTAGTCGGGTGTAGGTGTGCTGCACTCCTTCAGTCGGCAGCGTGAAATATATCCATCCATGCTGAGTCTGTACGCCAGGATTGCCATACAATTCGTATGAAGCCGATGCGGGGTCTTCCTTTGTGTTGGGCAGGAAAATAAAGACGAAGGGATTTTTGGCGTAGGTTGTCCCCTTGGCTCCTCCCACTGTTCTTATTCCTTTGTAGTTCAGATAATCGTCAGAATAGGTTGATTTGATCCAGATGGTGTCTGCGGGGTCGTAGTTCTTTCCGAATTTCTCCTGGTAGACAGAAACATCGAACTCGCCATCTTCTCCTTCTATTTTCATCCAGTCTGGGAAGTTGGGATAGAGGTCTTCGCGCTTCGGTTTCAGCTCGTCACACGTTCCAGTGATCTTCACGGGTTGGAGGGTCACACCATCGTAGTCTACAACGATGGTGTCGTTTTCAACTTCTAGGACAGCTCCTTCGTCAAATTCATACACGGGCGAAGCTGCCATTAGCTTCCCCATGAACTCCACATAGGGGCAGACCTTCATCTTGCCGTTGTACCACAAGGTGCCGCCATCAGTATATGGGATGACGTACTCCGCCCATGTGCTCCTCTCGTGTTCGCCTAACAGCTCGGCCTGATAGTAGGGCGCCGCACGTTCTTTTCTGTTAGTATAGTAAAACTCGTCCTTGTTATAATATTCTTCTCGAAACAATGCTACACCCACCTTCATAGGCTGTATCACATTGCCTGTAGGCTCGAAGGCCAAGACGTGGCACAGCTGCTTTTTCCCGTCGATGATACGTTCCTCTAAATAGTCGCTGCACTCGCCGAACTCTGGCACCATCTTCACCTCATAGGGCTTGAGCAGACTGAGCGTCCCCTCGGCAAATGTCCACTTTTTCCTCTCGCTGAACACCGACTTCACGTCGGCCGAGATTTCATAATCGGCATCGCAGAGGCTCAGTGTGACCGACGTTCCTTTCAATAAGTCGTAGGCCGCTGTGTTTTCAGGTTTATCCATGAAATCTTTAAAATCTGCCAGGTCGATGGCCATCGCCCCAGACACCTTCGGCCCTACGTACCATTCTCCACCGAGCGAAGCGTCGAAGAAACGCGCGATGAGCGGCAGGCTCTTCACCTTCAGCGGGAAGCTCAGCCCCGTCTGTACATAGCCGCTTAGCTCCAGTTGATATTTGGTGACATTGGTAGGATCTGGCGTCTTGCCGTCGTCGTTCGGGTCGCCGAAGCCCCAATGGCAGTCGGGCCACCAGTCCACGATTTCCCATTTCTGCCAGATGCTGCCCCCCACGGTAGGGCTGGCCACGGTGAACTTCAGGTCGGCCTGACCTCGGATAAATCCGTCGGGTCCCATGTCGAGCACCAATAGCGGACAGGTGGCAGGGATGGGAATCTGCGCAAACTGCCCCACGCCCCCCTTCATCACCTCTGCAAGCTTTCCATCTAAGGTGAAGCCCACGCCGACACCCATACTCAGCTTGGTGGTGATGCCGATATATTTTGAGCCGAACAGTGGCAGTCGCCAGTCGGCCCTGACGTTCACGCCCCCATTGATGGTCACGTCGATTGATGCCGTCAGGTTTTCCGAGTTGTAGAAGGGTATGTGTCCGTTCAATGTGAAGTTGAAGATGTCGCCCTCGAACTTGCCTTGGGTTGCTTTCTTGGGGAACTGCCCCACGGTGAGGTCGGGCCTGCCAGCCACACGTCGGCTCACGAGGTTGCCCTGCCGGTCGTTGCCATATTCCTCCACGATGATGAGTTGCTGGAAGATGTCGCTGATGTCGTCGATGTCTTTGCAGTGGGCGATGATTTCTCTACCCTGTTGCTCAACGCTTATCAACTTCTTGGCCCATCCGTACTGGAGGGAAGGGTCGGCGAAGACATCGCCGGGTTTGGGCATCAGATCTGCTGGCACCTCATCCCAACAATAAAATATGATGTAGTTTTCCTCATGGTCCACTCCTGCGGTGACATACCAGTTGATGGGGTCCTGGATGTCGGAATACTCGCTGATTCCGCTGGAGTCGATGATGCGCAGTCGGGGATTGAACTTCACCTCCGGCTGCACGAACCCGATGGAGTCGATGGCCGAGAGCATGATGCGGTAGGTAGAGTCGGCGGTGACAATCTCCTGCGACACATAGTCGTCGTGCTCTAAGCCGAGGGTGTCGATGCGCGAGTAGGTCATCTTCTCCACCTCGTCATAGAAGAAGCCATTCATCCGCCCGTCGTGCTGGTAGATATAGAATGCCTGCGTCTCTGTCTGTGCCAGAGCGGGCTGAGCTGCCGCCATGAGCAGGCAGCAACCGATGAGTCTTACGATGCGCTTCATGGTCTTGTCAGTTTGATGGTTTCCTTGCCTGCTTTCACAATGTACACGCCGCTGGGGCGATGGCGGATAGAGAGGGTGAACGTCTTGCCGGCGTTGGTCTTGAACTGTTCCAGCAGCATGCCGTTGGCGGCATAGAGGCCGACGGTGCTCCCTTCGGGCAGGTTGCCGAAGGTCACCTCGTCGGCTTCCCGGCTAATGGTGACGGTGCGGTCGTTGGCCTGTTGCTCGATGCCGGTCGCCACAAAACCCTGCTAGGGGTAGCGGAGCATGTTCTCCCGTTGGTAGCTCACGGTAGCTTGGTTCGTCTTAATGACGAGCTTGCCGTCCTCGAAGGTGGTCTCAGGCAAGTCGGCCAGGTCGAAATAGACCTTCTCGCCGCTTTTCTGCCATACCACGAGGCGTTTCTCGGTCTGCCCCCAAGCCACTGTAGCGGCGAGGAGCAAAAGCATGGTAATCAGTTTTCTTCTCATCATAAGGGTCGTTTTAGGTAGTTATACATCTGTTTCAGGCGCAAATATAACACTTTTTTTCAAAACAAGCAACCTTTCCATGAAAAATGTAACGATTTAAGAATGTGCCGTGTGCCTGCGACAGGTATTCCTTTCTGCACACTTCGCTTTCGGTTGTGCGAAATTGGGCGGTCGCGGGATGGATTTTCGGTGGAAAAGTATAAAAAAATGAAATCTGTTTGGTGAATTCCGAAAAATATTCGTACCTTTGCACGCCAAAAGTGTAGGCAGATGTACGACTTAACGCCGTTTCAAATAGACTTGAAGGGTCTGAAAGAAAGCGCGACGGCTTTGGAATACGACCTCACAGACGCTTACTTCGAGGCTATCGGAGCCACGGAGGTGAGCGGTGGTAGTGTGCATACAGAGGTGATGATACGCCCGTGTGCAGGCTTTTTTGAGATGGTCGTACGCTCGGAGGGGCATGTCCGCGTGACCTGCGACCGCTGCCTTGACGACATGGAGCAGGCCGTGAGCGCTGAAAACCGAGTGATTGTCAGGTTCGGAGTGGAAACGGCCGAGACCGACGATGTGTTGATGGTCGACGAGAGCGAGGGCGTTCTCGATGTGGCGTGGCTCATCTATGAGTTCATAGCTTTGGCCATCCCCGTACGTCATGTGCATGCTCCCGGTGAGTGCAACGAAGCTATGATGCAGGCTTTGGAAGCCCATTCTGCCCAGAAAGGCGATGGCGAACAGGCTGAAAAGGAGATAGACTCGCGCTGGAGTGCACTCTTGAAATTGAAAGAATAAATAGAAAGTAATAAATTAATCGTTAAATTGGACTCGCTTTAGCGCTTCTACAAAGCGTAGCGACTAAAAGAAATTAAAATTATGGCACATCCTAAAAGAAGACAGTCGAAGACACGTACTGCGAAAAGAAGAACTCACGACAAGGCTGAAATGCCCACACTGGCCATCTGTCCGAACTGTGGCGCTTACCACATCTATCATACCGTATGCCCCACTTGCGGCTACTATCGTGGAAAGATTGCCATCGTAATGGACGAGGTTGAATAATGAGCAAGCTGAACGCTATCGTCACCGGTGTTGGCGGCTATGTGCCTGAATATGTCCTCACGAACGAGGAGATAGCACGCATGGTCGACACCACCGATGAATGGATTATGACGCGTGTCGGCATCAAGGAGCGCCGTATTCTGAACGAGGAAGGTCTGGGCACGAGCTATATGGCTCGCAAGGCTGCCAAGAACCTGTTGAAGAAGATGGACGTGGATCCCGACACGATAGACGCTATTGTGCTGTCGACGTCGTCGGCTGACTATAAGTACCCCTCTACGGCGAGCATCGTCCTGGGCAAACTGGGATTGAAGAATGCGTATGCCTTCGACCTTTGGGGTGCTTGCAGCGGATTCATGTATGCCCTTGATCAGGCTGCGATGATGATCCAGAGCGGCAGGATGAAGAAGATCATTGTGATTGGAGCCGACAAGATGTCGTCGGTGACCGACTACAAGGATCGCCAGACATGTCCGCTTTTCGGCGACGGTGCCGGTGCCGTGATGGTGGAGGCTACAGAGGAAGAGAACGTCGGCGTGCTTGACTCCTTCTTCCGTACCGACGGCAAAGGCCTGCCTTTCCTTCACATGAAGGCTGGTGGCAGTGTCTGTCCGCCAAACCACTTCACCGTCGACCATCGTCTGCACTACACCTATCAGGAAGGGCGTACCGTGTTCCGCTACGCCGTGACCTACATGAGCGACGACTGTGAACTCATTGCTCACCGCAATGGGTTGACCAACGACAACATTCGCTTTGTGGTGCCCCATCAGGCCAATATCCGCATCATTGAGGCCATTGCCAAACGCTTGGACGTTCCGATGGACAAGGTGATGGTCAACATTGAGCATTTCGGCAATACCAGTTCGGCTTCCATACCGCTGGCTTTGTGGGAAAATGAGCATCTGTTGAAGAAGGGCGACAACCTGATTATGACGGCCTTCGGTGCCGGTTTCACGCACGGAGCACTCTACCTGAAGTGGGCGTACTAAGATGCACAAGGCCGGATTTGTAAACATCGTGGGCAACCCCAATGTGGGGAAGTCTACGCTGATGAACCAATTGGTGGGCGAGCGTATCTCGATAGCCACCTTCAAGGCGCAGACTACGCGCCACCGCATCATGGGTATCGTGAACACCGACGACATGCAGATTGTGTTCAGCGATACCCCTGGTGTGTTGAAACCCAACTACAAGCTGCAAGAGTCGATGCTGGCGTTCTCAGAGAGTGCGCTGGCCGATGCCGACGTGCTGCTCTACGTCACCGACGTGGTGGAGAACCCAGAGAAGAACATGGACTTCCTGGAGAAGGTGCAGAAGATGACCATACCCGTCATCCTGCTCATTAACAAGATTGACAGCCTCACAACTGATTTTTGTCAATCTGGAGGTCCTCGATCATCAAGTGAATCTAGATCTTCTAGGGATTCTAGTCAGTCTAGAGATTCTAGTCAATCTAGGCTAAACGCAATTGTGGAGAAGTGGCACGCGCTTTTGCCCAAGGCGGAGATACTGCCCATCTCAGCGAAGAACAAGTTTGGGGTGGACATGCTCCTGAAGCGCATCAAGGAACTGCTGCCCGAGAGTCCCGCCTACTTCGACAAGGATCAGCTGACCGACAAGCCCGCCCGCTTCTTCGTATCGGAAATCATCCGCGAGAAGATATTGCTCTACTACGACAAGGAGATTCCTTATTCTGTAGAGGTCAGCGTGGAGAGTTTCCAGGAAACGGAGAAGAGCATCCATATCCGCGCCATTATTTATGTGGAGCGCGATTCGCAGAAAGGCATCATCATCGGTCATCAGGGTGTGGCCCTGAAGAAGGTGGGCGCCGAGTCGCGCAAGGCCTTGGAGAAGTTCTTCGGCAAGAGCATCTTCTTGGAAACCTACGTGAAGGTGGACAAAGACTGGCGTAGCTCGAAACGCGAATTGGATCACTTCGGCTACAATCCCGATTGAACCTCATTGGCTTAAGTATGACACTTATGCGAAGATAGTGTCGTTTCTTTCACTCCCTTTTGCCCTTTCTTCTCAAATTGCGATAGTTAATGACTATTCCTGTATTCGGCTGGCGTTTTCTGCGTCAGCCGTTTGAAGTATTTGGAGAAGAAGGAAGGGTTGGGAAAATTCATTTCTTCTGAAATTCGGGCTACGGACTTGTCGGTGTGACGCAATTCCACCTTGATACGTGCGATAAGGGCACGGTCGATCCATTCTTTGGCTGTGACACCACTGGCCTGACGGACGACGGTGCCGAGATAGCGTTCTGTCAGGCACATCTTTGAGGCATAGAAAGCTATCTGATGTTCGTCGACAGCATATTGGTTGACAAACAGGATAAAGCGGTCGAAGATGGTCTGCTCGCGCGATTGCGTGACCTGTTGCTGTGTGGTATAGCGACGGAAAAGATTGTCGTAGTGGTGCATTTGGGCAGCGATAAGACTGCCGACGAGCTGGCGGTCGTAGTCGTGCTGGTGGACGACGTGCCAGAGAGTTTCCAGAATCTGTCGGGCGGTGGCAATGTCGGCCTTCGAGGCTGGTAGCTGGAAGTCGCGCACTTGTCCATTAAAGGCTGAGGGCATTTGGCCGGCAGCGAAAGGCATGCAGAAAGTGGGCGATAAGGCGAAACCATATATTTCGACATCAGGCGAAAAGTACGAAGGCGTGATAAGCGTGCCAGGCCCGAAGAAGATGATGCTGCCGGCAGTAATTTGTTTCTCCACAAGGTTGATGTTGGCGTGGATCTCACCCTGTACCAATATCCCCATACGATGGTCGTTAATGGCATAGGGTGGGGGCTGCTGCAAAACCAATGTAAACACGTGGGGATCGCTATGCAGAATGGCCAGATCGTCGCTGAGGAATAAGTTCTTGCGCAATAGTTGCAGGTGCGGTTCGAATATGTGGCGCATGCGTGCCAGACTCATCAGATAGGGTTCTTGCTTGGGTGATTGGCTCCTGCCGTCTGTAGGTCTTTTCATGTTTTTTTTGTTTGATTTACGATGCAAAGATAATACTTTTTCCTAAATAATTGCTATTTTCTGGGTTGAATCAAACAAAAGGGACATTATTCCCTCCTTAAGGGTAACGATAGTTAGGGGAATATGTTGTACCTTTGCAACGTCGTAAGACATCTATTCACGATTATCAGATACATAATATAAGAATAATATAAGAACATCATTATGCGACGAACGTTGTTATGTCTATTGTTTTTCGTTTCTCATTTCTCGTATATCATAGCGCAGACGCTGGAAGAATGTCAGCAGGCGGCGGAGAGAAACTATCCGCAGATAAGGCACTACGACCTGATCAGACAGACAACCGATCTGACGGTGGCTAACATCGGCAAGGGTTGGCTTCCGCAGGTGTCGGCACAGGCACAGGCCACCTTGCAGAGCGATGTGACGGCTTTCCCCGAGTCGATGCAGAAACTGTATCAGCAAGCGGGTGTCGACATGAAAGGACTGAAGAAGGACCAATATCGTGCGGCCATCGATGTGAGTCAGACCATCTACGACGGCGGTGCCATGAGCAGTGAGAAAGCGGTGGCGCGCGAGATGGGGAAGGTGCAGGAGGCTCATACGGCGGTGAACATATATCAGGTTCGCAAGCGTGTGAACGAGATGTATTTCTCGCTGCTGATGCTCAACGAACAGATTCTGCTGAACCGCGACCTGCAGGAGCTGCTGGCTGGCAACGAGCGTAAGCTGCAAGCCATGGTGAAAGGCGGCACTGCTGCCGAGAGCCACTGGCAGAGCGTGAAGGCGGAGCGCCTGAACGTGATGCAGCAGGCCACCAGCCTGGAGTCGCAGAAGCGGATGCTGACGGCGATGCTCTCTACATTTTGCGGGATAGAGGTGAGAGAGGTGCGCAAGCCAGTGACGACCGTTGCTACAGCACGGCAGCAAACGGGGCTGCGGCCGGAACTGCGGGCACTGGATGCGCAGATGGGGCTGCTAAGTGCGCAGGAGAAAGCTCTCGACGCGGCGCTGATGCCAAAGGTGGGTGTGTTTGCGCAGGGCTACTACGGCTACCCGGGCCTCAACATGTTTGACGACATGACATCGCACGACTGGAGCCTGAACGGAATCATTGGTGCCCGCCTCACCTGGAACATCGGCGCGCTCTACACACGCAAGAACGACAAGGCGAGGCTGCAGCTGCAGCGCGACCTGACAGAGACGAACCGCGAGGTGTTTCTCTTCAACAACCGGCTGGAGCAGATGCAGCAGAACGAGGAAACAGCCCGCTACAGAGAGCTGATGGCTAAGGACGAGGAGATCATAGCGCTGCGCGCTGCCGTACGCAAGGCCGCAGAGTCGAAGCTTGCGCACGGCATCATAGACGTGAACGACCTGGTGAGCGAAATAAACCAGGAGAACGCTGCCCGCGTGCAGCAGTCGATACACGAAATTGAGATGCTGAAACAAATATACGACCTTAAATACACTACAAACAATTAACGATATGCACAATAAGATGATGACACTTGCAGGCGCAGCACTGATGATGGCCGCTTGCGGAGACAAAGAGAAAGCGTATGATGCCACTGGCACGTTTGAGGCCACGGAAACCACCGTCTTTGCTGAGCAGAGCGGCGCCCTGCTGACCTTCGACGTAAGCGAGGGTGACACGCTGACTATGGGGCACGAGGTGGCTCTCATAGACACCACGCAAACCTGGCTGAAGATTCAGCAGCTGGATGCCACGAAGGAGGTGTATCAGAGTCAGAAGCCTGACATGGAACGCCAGATTGCCGCCACCCGTCAGCAGCTGGTCAAGGCGCAGCAGGACGAGCAGCGATACCGCGAGCTGGTGGCCGACGGGGCGGCGCCCTCAAAGATGCTCGACGACGCTGCGAGCATGGTGAAGGTGCTGCAGCGGCAATTAGACGCACAAATAAGTTCGCTCTCAACCAGCGCAAGAGCACTAGACAAGCAGACGGCCGCTGCCGACGTGCAGATAGAACAGCTGCGCGACATGCTGCGCAAATGCCACATCATGGCACCCGCCAAGGGCACGGTTCTGGAGAAGTATGTGGAGCGGGGCGAGTTTGTAACCATAGGCAAACCGCTGTTCAAAATAGCCGACACACAGGACATGTTCTTGCGGGCTTACGTCACCTCGGCTCAGCTGCAGAACATCAAGCTGGGGCAGCAGGTGAAAGTGTTTGCCGACTACGGCAACAATCAGCGGAAGGAGTACAACGGCACCATAGCGTGGATTTCGTCGCGCTCTGAGTTTACGCCCAAGACCATCCTCACCGATGGCGAACGTGCCGACCTGGTGTATGCCGTGAAGGTGGCCATCAGAAACGACGGCTACGTGAAGATAGGCATGTACGGGGAAGTGAAGTTTTAGCTCGCAGTTCATCATGCATAGTTATGAATGCAATAGAAGTAAAGAACATAAGTAAAAGCTACGGAAAGGCGGGCAGGCGCGGGAATAGGGTGAAGGCCCTCGACGATGTGTCGTTCACTGTGGGCAGGGGCGAGGTGTTTGGACTCATCGGCCCTGACGGTGCTGGCAAGACATCGCTCTTTCGCATTCTCTGCTCACTGCTGCTGCCAGAGACGGGGACGGCCTCGGTGGATGGCTTCGACGTGGTGAAGCAGCTGCGAGAGGTGCGCTGCCGTGTGGGCTACATGCCTGGCAAGTTCTCGCTCTATCAGGACCTGACCATCGAGGAGAACCTGAAGTTCTTCGCCACGCTCTTCGGCACCACCGTGGAGGAGGGGTACGACAGCATCAAGGCCGTCTACTCGCAGATAGAGCGGTTCAAGCACCGCAAGGCGGGGGCGCTATCGGGCGGCATGAAGCAGAAGCTGGCATTGAGTTGTGCGCTGGTGCACAGTCCGAGCGTGCTCTTCCTCGACGAGCCTACCACGGGAGTCGACCCCGTGAGCCGCAAGGAGTTTTGGGAGATGCTCCTGACGCTGAAGGAGCGTGGCATCACCATCGTGGCCTCGACGCCCTATCTCGACGAGGTGCGCTGCTGTGAGCGTGTGGCTTTCCTCGACCACGGACGCGTGAGGGGCGTTGACACACCCGAGGTCATACTCGACCGCTTTAAGGACATCTTCAATCCGCCGGGCATTGAGCACACTGCTGAGTCGGTTGCTGTAATACAGCAACAAACAGAACCGGAGAATGTGATTGAGGTGCAGCACTTGGTGAAGGCTTTCGGCACGTTCCATGCCGTCGATGACATCAGCTTCAGCGTGAAGCGAGGCGAGATATTCGGCTTTCTCGGTGCCAACGGTGCGGGCAAAACCACCGCCATGCACATGCTGACAGGCCTGAACCAGCCTACCAGCGGCACGGGCACCGTGGTGGGCCACGACATACGCACCGAGCATGAGCAGATAAAGAAGCACATAGGCTATATGTCGCAAAAGTTCTCGCTCTACGAAGACTTGACGGTAAGCGAGAACATACGTCTCTTTGCAGGCATCTACGGCATGAAAGACGATGAAATAAAGCGCAAGACCAACGAGCTGCTGGAACGTCTGCAGTTCAAGGAGCACAAGAACGACCTGGTGGGCTCGCTGCCACTGGGCTGGAAGCAAAAGCTCGCCTTCTCCGTGTCAATCTTTCATGAGCCGGGAGTGGTGTTCCTCGACGAGCCTACGGGCGGCGTCGACCCTGCCACACGCCGCCAATTCTGGCAGCTCATCTACGACGCTGCCGCACGGGGCATCACCGTATTCGTGACCACACACTACATGGACGAGGCAGAGTACTGCGACCGCATCTCGATAATGGTGGACGGCAAAATAAGTGCCCTCGGCACACCCGACGAACTGAAACGACGTTTCCACCAGCCCGACATGGACCACGTGTTTACCTACTTGGCCCGCCAGGCCACCCGTTCAAGCGATTAACGTATGATACAGTTTAAAGCATTTGTAATAAAGGAAGCCCGCCACATTCTGCGCGACCCGCGAACGATGCTCATACTCTTCGGCATGCCTGTAGTGATGATGCTGCTCTTCGGCTTCGCCATCAGCACCGATGTGAAGAATGTGCGCACGGTGGTGGTCACTTCGGAGCTGTCGCCCCGCACACAGCAGGCCGTAGAGCGGCTGGCACAGTCGGAATACTTCGTCATCACTCAGACGGTGAGCACCCCGCATGAGGCTGAACTGCTCATGCGCAGCCAGAAGGCCGACATGGCACTGGTGTTTACACAGCGGGGCGGCGTGCAGATAATGGCTGACGGCTGCGACCCCAACATGGCACAGCAGCGGACGCGCTACGCACAGGGTGTGCTGGCCAATGTGCAGGGCAGCGGCATCAACACCAAACTGCTCTACAACCCCCAGATGAAGTCGGCCTACAACTTCGTGCCCGCCATCATGGGCATGCTGCTGATGCTCGTCTGCGCCATGATGACCTCTATCTCGATAGTACGCGAGAAGGAGCGGGGCACGATGGAGGTGCTGCTCGTTTCGCCCGTACGCCCGCTGATGGTCGTCGCAGCCAAAGCCGTGCCCTATCTGGTGCTTGCCTTCGGCATTCTCATCACCATCCTCCTCATAGCACGCCTTGTGCTGGGCGTGCCGCTGCAGGGGTCGCTGTTATGTATCATCGCCGTCTCCACCCTCTACATATTGCTGGCTCTCTCTTTAGGGCTGCTCATCTCTAACGTGGCACAGACACAGCTCGTGGCACTGCTGCTCTCGGCCATGGTGCTGCTCATGCCCGTGGTGATGCTCTCGGGCATGATGTTTCCCGTAGAGTCGATGCCCACAGTGCTGCAGTGGGTTGCTGCCGTGATGCCGCCACGCTACTACATCGACGCCATGCGCAAGCTGATGATTATGGGCGTGGGCATAGGCGAGGTGGCGAAGGAGGTGACCGTTCTCGCTGTATTCACCATTGCGTTCCTATCCCTCGCCCTGAAGAAGTTTAACGTAAGACTGGAGTAAGCCATGGCACTGAAATATCTCATACAAAAGGAGTTCCTGCAGATGAGGCGTAATGCGTTTCTGCCCAAGCTCATCGTGATGTTCCCCATCGTCATTATGTGCGTGATGCCGTGGGTGATGCAGATGGAGGTGAAGAACATCGTAGTAGATGTGGTTGACAACGACCACTCCACCCGCTCGCTGCAGATGGTACACAGCATCGAGGCCAGCAACTACTTTATCTTCAACGGACAGAAGCCCACCTACCGCGACGCACTCGCCGAGATAGAGCACGGCCAGGCCGACGTGGTGCTGGTCATACCGCAGCACTATGGCAAGGACATGGAAACGGGAAGAGTGCCACAAGTTCTGATAGCCGCCAATGCCGTCAACGGCACCAAGGGCTCGATGGGTGCAGCCTACCTATCGCAAATCGTCACCCAGTGCGCCCCGAATGCTGCTATATCGCAGCAGCCCCCTACCCTACTGCTCTACAACAAAAACCAAAACTACAAGCTCTACATGATTCCTGCCCTGCTGGCCATCGTGATGATGCTGATGACGGGCTTTCTGCCCACGCTCAACATCGTTGGCGAGAAGGAGGCGGGCACCATTGAGCAGATGAACGTCACACCCGTGTCGAAGTGGGCGTTCATCCTCTCCAAGCTCATCCCCTACTGGCTCATCGCCCTGTTTGTCATCACCGTCTGTATGCTGCTGGCCTGGCTCATCTACGGCATCACACCCGCCGGGCCACTATGGCTCGTCTATGTGCTCGCCATGCTGCTGGCGCTGTTCTTCTCGTCGTTCGGACTCATCGTTTCTAACTACAGCGACACCATGCAGCAGGCCGTCTTCGTCATGTGGTTCTTCGTGGTGTGCATCATGCTGCTCAGCGGGCTCTTCACCCCTACCCGCTCCATGCCTTCCTGGGCCTACCTCACCACCTACGTCAACCCCATGCACTACTTCATCGACGCCATTCGCACCGTCTTCATCCGCGGCGGCGCTTTTCGCGAGGTGGCCCATCAGCTCCTGGCGCTCCTCACCATAGGCCTCGTCATGGCCGCATGGGCCGTACAGAGCTATAAGAAAAACAGCTGACGTATGAGTTGAGGCCTGAAAAGGAGTCTGTAGGCGCAGACACAGCCTGAGTTAGCGCAGACACAATGGCAAGAAGGAAACTTTATTTCCCCGCCAGAAGCTGCGACGGCCTCGGCTGCAGGCTCTGGCGGTACTCGCTGGGCGAGAGGCCGAGATGCTTGGTGCAGTAGCGGCTGAAATACGAGAGGGTGGCGAAGTTCATGCGGTCGGCTATCTGGGAGAGCGACAAGCGTTCGTCGCCCAGATAGTCTTTCAGTATGGGAACGGTGTGGCGGTCGATGTAGGAGGTGACGCTGTGGCCCGTCATACGGCGCACGGTCTCAGAAAGATACTTGGGCGACACGTTGAGCCGCTCAGCATAGTAGCGTACCTCGCGCTCGGTCTGACTAATGCCGGTGGCGAGCAGGGCCATCAGCTGCTTCACTATATAACCTGCACGGTCGGTATGATTCTCCGTAGCATTACGCTGGGCATGGGCCTCGAAGATGTCGTACATCATCGCCAGGCAGAGGCTACCCATCAGTTCGCGATAGAACTGATGATGGCGGTCGCACATGCGGTCACGCAAGCGATGGAAGTCATCCAGAAGATGTCGAGCCTGCTCGTCGGAGAGCTTGATGACAGGGTCATGATTCAGCGAGATGCTACCCCCGATGCTGTAGTTGTTCGACGGCAGCAGGCTCTGCAGGAACTTATAGTCGGCGGCAAACCACTCCACCTGCATGTCGGCATGGGCAGCCAAGTTCCTCACCCTGTGGGGCATGGGAATCACCACCAGGTCGTTCTTCACAATGTGGTAGCACCGCTCGTTAAACACAAAGCTGCCCTCGCCTGCCGTGCAGAGCAGGTGCATGCAGGTGTGGCCCAACTCACTGGCATTCATCCCTTGGAAGTCTGTGGAATACTGAAAATCAACGTTCATAGCTTTGCCTTTTGGCTGCGAAGGTACACATTTATTTATATATAAACGAATGATTTAGACAAAAAGAAAAGAAAAGGCTCACAATCGACCATTAACAATCTTCAAACACATAGCCAAAACCAGTGCGACTGACGATGTTTTGAGCGTATGGCCCCAATTTCTTGCGCAAGCGAGTGATATTGACATTAATAGTACGGTCTGTAACAATAACACCGCCCCAAATGTCATTCATCAATTGCTGACGGGAAAGCACCTTCCCGCGATTAGCCAGAAGCAGATGAAGCAGCGAAAACTCTGTAAGAGTAAGATTCACGGGATTGCCATCAACGGTCGTCGTCTTTTTGTCAAGGTTCAGTTGAAGTCCATTATACATGAGCTGATGCTTACCCAAGCGGGCTTCAACAACATTAATGACATAGTCGCCTATTTTCTCGCAGTTGGCTACGATATCGTTATAAATAGTGCTGAGCGCATAGGAATACTGATGTGAGTTAACACCCACAATCGTTTCCCCCTTGAGCTGGTTGCGCAGTTCGTTGATATCGTTTTCAATGGAGAGAGAATCTGCCAGAGAAAGGTCTTTGCGCCTTCCGCCCACCACGACAATCATCTGCGCCACAGCCTCATTCACTAGCCGGAGCATATCGTGCAATCTGGCATATTGCTCAGCAGTAAAGTCCTCTTTGTTCTCGCGCATATGTACGACCGTTCGCGCCATTTTGAAACAAGCATCGCCTATGGATTCCAGCTCGCCAATCTGTCGCAGTATTACGCGGGTTTTCTCTTTGGTATCATCAGACAGATGCTCGTTGCCTACTTGTTCAAGATAGTTAGCAATCTCTATTTCCATATTGTCGGCAATGTTCTCGTAGCGCTCAATGCGGGCATACTGACTCTCAAACTCCTTTTTCTCGCGCTCATCGATGAGCGCGCACACCATACCAAACATGCGTTGCATGCGCTCGGCATAGTGCACAATCTCTTTCTGCGCCTGCAGCACAGCTATCTCGGGTGTCTGCATCACGCCACTGTTGATAAAATGCAGTGTGGTGGGCATTTTTTCATCAGTCTTGTTTTCGGGCATCAGCTTGCACACCAGGCGTTCCATCTGTGGTATGAAGCCGATGAGCAAAGCGGTATTGAGCACATTGAAACAGGTGTGAAACATGGCCAGCACCGCCGGAATACGCTCCGTCGGTCCTGCCATAGCCGGATTATAGCCCGCAAGGGCACTCACCATATCAACAAAGGGATAGAACACTGCCAGCACCCAGATGACACCAAACACATTGAACAGCAAATGAGCCAGTGCCGCCCGCCGTGCCTCGGTGCCGGCCCCTAATGCTGCCAGGTTGGCTGTTGCCGTAGTACCGATATTCTCGCCCATCACTAGGGCAATACCCATATAGATGGGCAGCACCCCCGTAGAGCAAAGCAGGATGGTGATGGCCATCACCGCTGCCGATGACTGCACAATACAAGTGATGAGGGTGCCAGCCGCCAGGAATGTCAGGATGGTGAGATAGCTGCCGGTGTCAAACGAGGCAAAGAAGTTGACTACACCTGGATTGTGAGCCAGATCCATGTCGCGCCCCACACTGCTCAGCAATACCAGCGACCAAAACAGGAATCCCAGTCCAAACAGCAGATCGCCCACCACACGGTGTCGTTTCTTGTAGATGAGCACCATGCCAATAAGGAAGGCGGGAAACACCACCACGGTCAAGTCCACATTGTAACCTAACGACATAATCCATGCCGTGAGCGTGGTTCCGATGTTGGCGCCCATGATAACCGAAATGGCTTGCACCAGTGTGAGCAGTCCTGCCGAGACAAACGAAACAGTCATCACCGTTGTGGCCGATGATGACTGCACAGCACAGGTCACCAAGGTACCTGTAAGCATGCCGCTGAAACGATTACCGGACATGCTTGCCAATATATGTATCAAACTGGGGCCGGTCAA
>JAEEGF011470975.1_pt1 | contig 16680 bp, 12 predicted proteins | sample 9134171 | NCBI WGS metagenome assembly JAEEGF01 (sample SAMN16246542, study PRJNA631951) | gut metagenome | biome: gut microbiome; feature: rumen; material: AP-attached | host: Bos | place: Iran: Karaj | collected 2018-10
CCAACAGATGCATATATTTCAAAAGCTCTGCATAACCATGTTTCTTTTTCTTTCTTTCTAACATAATAAACCCCGAAAGTATTTTGTCTAACTTTCGGGGTTCACTTCACATCGAGTGGGCTTTATTTTTATTTATGCATACCTACAATTTTCGTGGCAGGCTTTTCTTTGTTTCTCCTGTTCACAACAGTAACAACCGATTGTGCCAGATTGATGAATGCCAGACCGGTAGCCGTTTCGCTGGTGAGAGCAGCGGGCGTACCCTTGTCACCATTATCGCAGATGCTCTGTACCAGTGGTATCTGCGCCAGCAGGGGCACTTGCATTTCCTCGGCCAGTTGTTTGCAGCCCTCCTTACCAAAGATATAGTATTTATTCTCTGGCAGTTCGGCAGGTGTGAACCACGCCATGTTCTCAATCAGTCCTAAGATGGGTACGTTCACCTTGTCGTTACGATACATGTCGATACCCTTGCGTGCATCGGCCAGCGCCACCTGCTGTGGTGTCGACACAATGACAGCTCCCGTGATGGCCAGCGTCTGCAACAGGGTCAGGTGGATATCACTGGTACCAGGAGGGGTGTCAAGGATGAAATAGTCGAGTTCACCCCAGTCGGCATCGGCAATAAGCTGTTTCAGGGCACTGGTGGCCATTCCGCCACGCCACAGGGTGGCCGTGTCGGGCGACACGAAGAAACCGATCGACAGTAGTTTCACACCATACTTCTCGATAGGCACAATGAGATCACGACCATCTTTCTTCACGGCATAGGGACGCTCGTCCTCCACGTCAAACATCTTGGGCATCGACGGACCGAAGATATCCGTATCCAGCAGTCCTACCTTATAGCCCAGGCGGGCCAGAGCAATCGCCAGATTGGCCGATACGGTGCTTTTACCTACACCGCCCTTGCCTGAGCTCACGGCGATGATATTCTTCACACCGGGCAGCATCTCACCCACCTCGGGACGTGGCTTTGATTTGAATTCGGTCTCTATCTCCACCTCAACCTCTTTGCCGCAGTGGTATTTGATAGCAGCCTCAGCCGCTTTTACCGTCGATTTCAGAAACGGGTCGGTGTCGCGTGGAAACAGCAGTACCACCTTCACCTTCCAGTTGTCACCATCCTGCTGTGGAGCAGCCACGGCAGGCGTGTCGGCCACCATCTCACTCTCCACCAGGTTCTTCTTGGTGCCGGCATACGTCACCGTTGCCAGGGCATCCATCACCATTTTGGGATATAATACTTTCTCCATATGCTTTATTTTGCTTTGTCCAAACTGCTACGCTTCGAACGGTGGTACGAGCGATAGTCGTCCAGTTCTATCTCCACCTCGGGCTCTACCAGTTCGCCAGTGCGTGGCAGGTTCCACTTCATATATTTAATGTTCAGTCCACGCGCTATCCACATGCTCTCATAGTAGGTCTGGATAGCCAGAATCTTCTTGGTGCCCTCATCGATACGCGCATCGTGATACAGATCCTCAGTACGGAAAATCACGGGCAACGCGTTCTTCTCCACCATATAGGTGCTATAGGTAAAGAGAAAGTTCGAGTCGGTCTTCAGATGGATGGTACCACCATCGACCAAGAACTTGCGATAGCGATTCATAAAATAGGTCGATGTGAGTCGTTTACGTGGGTTCTTCATCTGCGGATCGCTGAAGGTGAGCCATATCTCACGCACCTCATCCTCAGCAAAGAAACGTTCAATTATTTCAATATTCGTACGCAGAAAAGCCACGTTCTTAAGCCCCTCGTTCAGAGCCTGCGTAGCCCCCGTCCACATGCGGGCACCCTTGATATCCACACCGATAAAGTTCATGTTGGGATACAACTTTGCCAATTCCACCGTATATTCCCCTTTACCGCAGCCCAATTCAAGCACGATGGGGTTATCGTTGTGGAAATACTGTTCATGCCAGTGTCCCTTCATCTCGAAGGGCACATTCTCTATCACCGAAAACGGATACTGGAACACGTTCTCATACGTCTCCATGTCCGCAAATTTAGCCAATTTACCTTTTCCCATAATAATAATTGTGCTGCAAAGGTAATAAAAAAAAGCAACATGGGGCAACTTTTGGCTAAAAACATTTGGTCATATCGTCAAGAAATTGTACTTTTGCAGTCTCATAACTAAAATATTATCACGGCATGCAACTTATAACGATTAACAAGGATACCATCCGAACACTTGCTGCGGGCGACCATGAGGTCTTCCACAGGGTATTCTGTTTGTTCCATCCCAAGGTGTATGCCTTTGCCCTGGGTCTGCTCAAGAACGAGAGCGATGCCGAGGAGGTGGCCCAGTTGGTGTTTATCAAGCTATGGACCAACCATTCGCGCCTGTCGGAGGTGGATCATCTCGATGCTTATATCTTTACCATCGCCAAGAACACGGTGCTCAGCCAGATAGCTCAGCGCCACCTGCAGCAGGTGGGTATCGACCAACTGCACGAGACCGACGGCAGCGGCGCCACCCCGCAAGAGCAGATCGAGGCCGCCGATCTCAAGCTGCTCATCGACATGGTGGTGGAGCAGATGCCATCCCAGCGGCAGGCCGTGTATCGTATGAGCCGCGAAGAGGGATTGAGCAACGACGAGATAGCCCAGCGCCTAGGCATTCAGAAGAAGACGGTGGAGAACCACCTGAACATGGCGCTTGGTGACATCCGTGAAATGCTAAAAATTCTTATTTTATGGTTCAGCATTTGGGGGCACAACCTATTTATCATGTCTAAATAATATATAAGGTAGAACAATGAGCGCATATACAAAACACATCATCAAGTATTTTTTCGACCACCACACATCGGCCGCGACGACACGCAGAGTGCACCAGCGCATCCTGAATGGCGGTTCGGATGTGGATGATGCGCTGCGCGCTGTTTGGGATAGTTGTGAGACTGCGTCCGAGTGCGACAACAAGCCTGCCACCCGCCACCATCGGCTGAAGGTGGCTGCCATGTGGGCCCTGCCCGTTGTGATGATGACCACTGCGCTGTGGTTCTACGCCCAGGCCAACAAGAAGGCCCGACAGTACAGCGAGGTGGTGTTCATGCACAAGTTCACCGCCTTTGGCGAGCGCAGCCGCATCGTGCTGCCCGATAGTTCTATCGTATGGCTCAACGGTGGCAGCTCACTCATCTACCCCTCCAAGTTCCTGTCTGCCGAACGCAACGTATGCCTCACCGGCGAGGCTTTCTTCGATGTAAAGAAGGATGCCACACGCCCCTTTACGGTCGATATCAACAAGATGAAACTCAAGGTGCTGGGCACCACGTTCAATGTGTTCACCTATCCCAACAACCCGCAGATTACTGCCACCCTCGAAACGGGCAGACTGCAGATTAGCGTGGCCAACGGACAGAAGCCCTATGTGCTCACCCCCAACGAGCAGTTGACGATGGACACAAAGACCGGCAAGGTGGAAGTACGCCAGGTGAAGGCCACCGACTATTCGGTATGGCGCGTACCGGCACTCTACTTCGAGGAGACCAAGCTCATCTATGCCCTCCAACAGATAGAGCGCGCCTACAACGTGAAGATACACGTGCAGAACAGCCGTTACAACAACCAAACCATTCGAGCCCACTTTAATACCGACGAGACCATCGAAGGTATCATGCACGTGCTCAAAATGCTCATACCTAGCCTCAACTACGAGATCAATGGCGACAACATCTATATCAGATAAAACTGTCTTTAATATTTTTTAACTAACTCACATTGGGTGCAAGAACGATTTCAATTGTCTTAAGTGTACAATTAACATCCAACTATTAATTATTATCGTTCTAAAATTATTAAACCTAAAATGGAAAAAAGAAGAAACCGTATTTTAAGAATGGCTGCTGTATGGCTGATAGCAGGCAGCTTGTCGGTTCAAGCACAGAATGTGTCGTTCAACAATGAACGCACCACCCTGAAAAAAGCGTTCGAGAAGATCGAGCAGGTAAGCAACTACAAGATTGCCTACAATGCCTCGAAGCTGAACGTAAACAAGCAGGTGGTGTTGAACCAGAAGAACAAGACCGTTCCACAGGTCATGGAAGAACTACTAAAAGGAACCGATTACACGTTTGAAGTGAAAGGCAACCAGATAGTCATCGTTGCCAAGAAAAAGAAGGATGATGCTGAGAAGCCTGGCGAGAAGCAGCGCATCTCAGGTATCATCACCGATGAGAATGGCGAAGCGGTGATTGGCGCCAGCGTTACCGAGAAAGGCACCCAGAACGCTACAGTCACCGACGTTAACGGCCACTACGAGTTATACGTACCCAAAAGCTGCGCCCTGCAGGTGAGCTACATTGGCTACCTCACCCAGACCGTCAAGGTGGGTAACAAGGGTCATCATATCAACATCCAGCTCAAGGAAGATGCCCACAGCCTCGACGAGGTAGTGGTAGTGGGCTACGGTCAGATGAAGAAGAGCGACCTCACCGGTTCGGTATCATCGGTAGCCGTCGATCGCGACAAAGCCGTGTTCAATAGCGGTATCGACCACCTGCTACAGGGCAATGCGCCTGGTGTGTATGTGAACGGTGGCGATGCCCAGGTGGGCGGCCTCATCAATGTGCGCATCCGTGGTACCTCGACCCTCAACGGTAACAAGGAGCCGCTGTATGTCATCGACGGCATCATCATGAACGACGCCACCGAGGACGTGGGCAATCCCAACAGCGGTGGCGGCACGGGTAGCGATCCCGTACAGACCACCCAGAGCGCGCTCACCGGCATCAACCCCCAAGATATCCAGAGCATCGAGATTCTGAAAGACGCTTCGGCCACAGCCATCTATGGCTCACGCGCCTCTAACGGCGTGGTGCTCATCACCACCAAGGAGGGCCGCAACGGCAAGGCAAAGATCAACCTCTCGGCAGGCCTCTCATTTGACCATGCCAGCAAGCACATCAGCGTGCTTAACGCTGAGGAGTATATCGCCTATCGTAATGAGAAAGAAACAGAAAACGAGGAGGGCTTCTACAGTGCCGACTTCCACCCCGTGAACCGCGACTGGCAGCGTGAGCTCTTCCACACCTCCACCACCCAGTCATACCGTCTGTCGGTAAACGGTGGTAACGACAAGGCCAACTACTACGTGGCAGGCGGCTACCTCGACAACAAGGGTATCATCCGCAAAACCGGACTCACCCAGGCCGACCTGCGTGTGAACTACAAATACAAGCTCAACAAGAACCTGTCGCTGAAGGGCACCTTTAGCCTCACCCGCCGTGTGAACGACATGACTGCCGGCACCGACGGACAGGGCAACCAGCGCACCAGTCTCACCCGCCATGCCATCCTGGCCAAGCCCTTTGCCGAGCTCGACCCTGCCGATGACAATGATACCGACAACGACTTGCAGCTCACGCCTACCAACTGGCTTACCGACTATAAAGACCACTCTGAGGAGAACCGCACCATGGCGTCGATAGCCTTAGACTACAAGCTGACGAAAGGACTCACCTTCCATGTGATGGGCTCGTACGACACCCGCGACAAGACCCGCTCGCGCTGGTACAGCACCGGTGTCTACACCGGTATGAAAGTGAACGGACAGTTGGGCTACAGCGAGCTACGCAGTCTGAAGAAAGCCCTCGAGGCGCTGCTCTACTACGACTACACGCTGAACCGCGTACACCGTCTGTCGGGTACAGCCGGTGTTACCTACGAGCGTCGCGATGCCAACCGTTACGGCATGCTGGGTGAGGACTTTTCCATCATGTCGCTGGGCATCGATGGCATCGCCTATGCCAACAAGACCTACACCAACAGTCACTCGCTAACCAACGAGACCACAGCCTCTTCGCTGTTGCGCCTGAACTATAACTACCTGGACCGCTATCTGGTGACCCTCACCGGCCGTGTCGATGGTTCCAGCAAGTTCCAGAAAGGCAACCGCTACAGTTTCTTCCCCTCGGTGGCACTGGCATGGCGTGTGAACCAGGAGAACTTTCTGAAAGACAGCAAGTGGCTCAGCAACCTGAAGTTGCGTCTGGGCTGGGGTATGACCGGTAACCAGAGCATCTCGGCCTATGCCACTCAGAACACCTACGGCAATGTGGAGTATGCCACCGGTTCGGGTCAGAACACCGTGGGCCTGCACCCTAGCAAGATTGCCAACCCCGACCTGAAGTGGGAAGCCACCACACAGGTCAATGCCGGTATCGACTTCGGCATTTTTAAGAACCGCCTCACCCTGAGCATCGATGCCTACCACAAGGAGACCAATGACATTCTGCAGTCTATGAACACTGCCGTATCTACCGGCTACAGCTCTATTTATGTGAACTGCGGCTCTATCCAGAACAATGGTATCGAAGCATCTGTCAACGCCGTTCCTGTGAGCACCAAGGACTTCACCTGGACCATCGGCGCCAACATCTCACACAACAAGAACCGCATCACCGACCTCGGTTTGCCACTCACCAAATACGGCACCGAATACTACGAGGCCTACTACGGCACCAACCTCTCGTACTACGCATCGGCAGCCTTCCCGGTCAACATTTTCATCAAGGGCAAACCTATCGGTCTGTTCTGGGGTTATAAGACCAACGGCATTCTTCAGAGCGATGAGCAGGCCAACGGTCTGGTGTATAATGGCAACGCACTGAAAGCCGGCGACATCGCCTATATCGACACCAAGGAAGACGGTATCATCAACACCGAGGACCGTGTGATCATTGGCGACCCCAACCCCGACTTCACCTTCGGTTTCAACACCTCGTTCACCTATAAGGACTTTACGCTCAACGCCCAGTTCCATGGTTCGGTGGGCAACGATGTGGTAAACGCCAACAAGCTCGACAACACCAATACCTATTACGACTACAACATCCTGACCGAGGCCTATCGCGATGCCTGGCGCCCCGAAAAGCCCAGCAACACCTACCCCCGCCTCGGTGTGCCTCTGAGCGAGCTCACCGACCGCTTGGTAGAGGATGGCAGTTTCCTGCGCATGGGCAGCCTGAGCCTCAGCTACAATGTACCGCTGAAGCGCACCAAGCTCATCAATGCCATGCAGATCACCCTCACGGGCCGCAACCTGTTTACCATCACCAACTACTCAGGTTACAACCCCGATATCAACAGCTTCTCCAACGATCCCAAGCGTATAGGTATCGACTACGGCAGCGCACCTGTCACCCGCTCATACAGCTGCACACTCAATGTTACTTTCTAATCAATTATCAATTAAACATAACGACAATGAATATAAAATATGATAGAATACTGCTCACCGCAGCATTATTCACAAGCTTATTTCCACTATTCACCTCCTGCAACTCACTGCTCGAGGAGGAAACCGACTCCTTTCCCTCGGCATCGGTCATCTATGCCGATGACAAGGGCGTAGAAGCCGCCCTTACAGGCTGCTACCACGGCCTCACCAGCTACAACGTGTTCCAGTCCGATTACCACACCATCTTCTGCACCGCCGGCGGCACGATGAACAACACCAGCTCATCCTACAACGACTCGAAGGCCCAGCGCACCGAGCCCGACAATAAATATGTGGGCCGACACTTCAAGACCTGCTACACGGTGATTGCCGACTGCAACGACCTGCTGAGCAAGATTGACGGCAGCGGCGCCAGCGACGACCTCAAGATCCGTGCCAAAGGCGAAGCCCACTTCCTGCGCGGCATGATCTACTTCAACCTGGTACGCGCCTTTGGCGGTCTGCCGCTTCGTCTGGAACCCATCAACAGCAAGAATCTCGACACTCCGCGCGCCAGTGTGGATGATACCTACAAGCAGGTGATTGCCGATCTGGAAGAGGCGGCTGAACTGTTGCCCGAGAAGAATCCCACCGAGGGGCGCCCCAGCTGCTATGCCGCCCACGCCCTGCTGGCCAAGGTGTATATCACCCTGGCAGGCGGCGAGGAAGGTTCCCCCTACTGGCAGAAGTGCATCGACGAGTGCATGAAAGTGTATGGGCACTACGAGCTGATACCCTTACAGGAGCTCTACAACGCCCAGAACCGCAACACCGCCGAGTCGATCATCGAGATACAGTTCTCGGATATCAACGGTAGCACCTGGACCCAGGGCATCGCCCCCGATGTGAGCGACTTCACCCCCAACTCGCAGAGCAACCCCTACGGGCGCTACCGCCCCTCGAAGTACATTTTCGACACCTGGCGCGCGCAGTACCCTGGCGACCCACGCATCGAACAGGGCATCATCTACAATTTCTACACCAAGAACGGTGGTAAGGACACGGTAGAGATCTATCCCGCCTACACCAGCGAGAAGGGCAGCAGTCGCATGTGGCCCTATCTCAAGAAGTTCCTCGACTCTCGCTATGTGGCACAGTATGCCCCTCAGAACTTCATCTACCTGCGTTATGCCGACGTGCTGCTGATGCTGGCCGAGGCCACCAATGAGGTGAGTGGTCCTGATGCGGCCTACCAGTATGTGAACCAGGTGCTGGCACGTGCCCGCAACAGTGCCGAGCCTGCCGCTGCCGAGCCTGCCGACTGGCATGACATGAGCAAGGAGGAGTTCCGTCACCGTATCATGTACGAGCGCTTCTTTGAGTTGCTGGGCGAGGAGACCGAATACTTCGACATGCGCCGCCGCGGTCCCGAATTCCTGCTCGCCTACTGGCAGGCCCACAATGCCCACCCAGCCAACTGTCCCAATCCCTCATCGACCAAGTACAAGGAAGACTATTTCGTTTGTACCACCGAGATGGCCCAACGCGCCATGCTGCTGCCCTTCCCCACACTGGAGATCAACTCGAACAACGCCATCACAGACGCTGATCAGAATCCAGGATATTGATTCATACAAATTGGTTTAGTTATTCGAAAAATGGCGAAATCCTTGTTGGTTTCGCTATTTTTCCCTATCTTTGCGCACAGTATTAACAAATGATTATCAACTCTATCAATGAAAAAAATCTTTTTCTCCTTAGCATTCATGCTATGCCCCCTGTTCAGCATGTGGGGTCAGCAAGTAGCGGCCCTCGACCAGTTGAAGGCCGACCCTCGTAAGGCTTACGGCAACGACTATCCGTATCTGCTCGAAACACCCCGGCTCACCCCTGCGCCACGTGGCTACAAGCCCTTCTACATCAGCCACTATGCGCGCCATGGCTCGCGCTACTATTGGAGCAGCTCGCTCTACAAAGAGCTCGACACCCTGCTCACCGTGGCCCATCAGCGCCAGCTGCTCACCCCTGCCGGCGAGGCCTTCTGCCAGAAGTTCATGGCAGCTAAGCAGGAGCTGCAAACCGGTGTGAGCGAGCTCACCGAACTGGGCTGGCAGCAGCACCAAGGCATAGCCCGTATCATGTACCACCAGTTTCCCGAGGTGTTCCAGCAGGGTGGCAACGTGCTGGCCATCTCGTCGCTCGTGGGCCGTTGCGTCATCAGCATGTCGGCCTTCTGCCAGGAGCTTGTGCAGTGCAACCCCAAGTTAGAGATCCGCGAGCAGTCGTCGCGCTTCACCCTCGACGGCGTGGTACCCACCGACGGTCAGAACCCCGTGAAGCACCACTATCCCAAGAACCTCAAGCCCCGCTACGAGCAGCACATCCAGCAGTTCAAGTATGCCCACGGCCTGCGCGAGAAGATAGCCCAGCGCATGTTTGTGAGCACCGAGGGCCTGCCCGGCCGTCTGCACCACATCACCAGCAACCTCCTCAACCTCTACACCTCGCTGCCCAGCATCGGCCATGAGAGTATGATGGCAGGTATCGTCACCGACGAGGAGATAGCCGCTGAGTGGGAAGGCAGCAACCTGGGCTCCTACTCGTGGGTGTTCGGTCCGCAATACGAGATGATACCCATCCTGCAGGACATCCTGAAGAAGGCCGCTGCCGCCATCGATGGCAGCAGCCAGCGGGTGGCCGACCTGCGTTTCGGTCACGACACCTGTATCGGGCCCCTCACCGTGCTCATGGGCATCAACGGTGCCGACCGCGACCCCGAGGACCCCTACGAGGTGAAGAACTGCTACCAGAACTGGGAGACCTGCAAGGCCTCCAACATCCAGTTGGTGTTCTACCGCAGTGAGCAGCCCGGTGCCGACGTGCTGGTGAAATGCCTCATGAACGGTCGCGAGGCCACCCTGCCCGTGCCCACCCAGCAAGCGCCCTACTACAAGTGGAGTGACTTCCAGCAATTCTACACCGCCCGCTGCAACAAATAAGGCTGCCCCCTGGCACCTAAAAAAATATTTCGCAAATAAACATGCTATTTGCGAAATATTTTTGTACCTTTGTACCCGCTATATAATTAAAACAGTACATATGAAACGAGTATTAGTAACAGGCGGAGCCGGCTTTATTGGCTCACACCTGTGCGAACGCCTAGTAAATGAAGGACACGATGTTATTTGTCTCGACAATTTCTACAGTGGCTCCAAGGAGAATGTGTGGCACCTGATCGGTAAGCCCAACTTCGAGTTGGTACGCCACGATGTGATAAACCCCTACTGGGCCGAGGTAGACGAGATCTACAATCTGGCCTGTCCAGCCTCACCCATCTATTACCAGAACGACCCCATCCAGACCACCAAGACCAGTGTGTTTGGCGCCTACCACATGCTGGGACTGGCCCGCCGCACCAAGGCAAAGATTCTGCAGAGCAGTACCAGCGAGGTATATGGCGATCCTGAAGTGCACCCGCAGCCCGAGAGCTACTGGGGACATGTGAACCCCACCGGCCTGCGTTCCTGCTACGACGAGGGCAAGCGCTGTGCCGAGACGCTCTTCTTCGACTACCACCGCTTGCACCATGTGCGCGTCAAGGTAATACGTATCTTCAACACCTACGGTCCACGCATGGCTATCAGCGACGGCCGTGTGGTGAGCAACTTCGTGGTACAGGCCTTGCGTGGCGAGGATATCACCATCTATGGCGACGGTCAGCAAACACGCTCGTTCCAGTATGTGAGCGACCTGATAGAGGGTATGATACGCATGATGGCCACCAGCGACGACTTTACCGGTCCGGTAAACCTGGGTAACCCGGGCGAGTTCACCATGCTGGAGCTGGCCGAGAAGGTAATCCAGAAGGTGGGCGGTAAGAGCAAGATCGTGTTCCGTCCGCTACCCAGCGACGACCCCAAGAAGCGCCGACCCGACATCACACTCGCCAAGCAACAGCTTGACTGGGAGCCAAAGGTATCGCTCGAAGAGGGTCTGGACCACATCATCGAATACTTCAAGCACCGAATTTAACCCTAGGATTTATACAGTGTGACGGTACCGCCGTCGCTCTGGGCATAGTCGATGAGCAGCTGCTGGATATACTGAGCATTGGCCAGCACACGCTGCTCGTCGCCGTCATAGCCGTTGATGAGCACCACCAGATGGGTGGTGCCCAGTGTCATCTTGGTGCGTTCGTGGTCGCTGGTAGGTGTACCCACGCCCCCCTGTGCATCGCGATACACGGGCAGTCCGGCAATGTTGAGCGTCCCGCGCCCGATGCCCTCGTAGGGCTCGCCCTCACGTCCCACGCCCAGCACCAGCTCATCGCCCACAAACTTGTCGGCATCGAATCCGCCAATGCTGTAGCCATAAACGATCGAGGCGAGGTTCACCAAATCCACAAGGGTGTCGATCTGATACAGCTCCTTACCCTGCAGCATGCGCCGGATGAGCTGCTCGGAGGCAGGACGATAGCGCGACGGATCCTTGCCGCAGCGCTTATACACCGCCCGTGTGGCAGCGATCGACGGCAGTGCTTTCACCCCCTCGGTGGTGAGCTCGCTGCGCAGGCGCTGCGCCACCTCGTGTATGGCATTCCACAAACGGTCGTTATAGGGTGTGTTCACCACCCGTGCCTCAACACAGGCGCCCACAAAGTTGGGGCACACAGAGGCGATTTCCTGTGATACTTTTATCTTAATCATTGTTGCATATTCTGAATAGCGTCGCGGCACTGCTCCATGAGCCAGCGCGGGGTGCTGGTAGCACCGCAGATGCCTACACTCTGGATACCTTCGAGCCACTGGGGCTCTATCTCCTGCGGGTCTTCCACCAGATGCGAGTTAGGGTTCACGCGCAGGCACTCGTTGTAGAGCACCTTGCCGTTAGAGCTCTTACGCCCACACACAAAGAGTATCAGGTCGTGCTTGGCAGCAAACTGCGAGATGTTGGGCATGCGGTTGGCCACCGAACGGCAGATGGTGTCGAAGCTCCTGAAGGTGGCCCCTGGAGCAATATGCGTCTGGATATAATCGATGATACGCCGGAACTCGTCGAGCGACTTCGTGGTCTGCGAGTAGAGGTAGATGTCGCGGGTGAAATCAAGCTTGGTCACCTCGTCGCTGCTCTCAATGACGATGGCGTTCGACTGGGTCTGCCCCACCAGTCCCAGCACCTCGGCATGACCTTTCTTACCAAAGATCACAATCTGTGCCTCGTTATTCTCGTCATACTGTTCCTTGATGCGTTTCTGCAGTTTAAGCACCACAGGGCAGGTGGCATCGATAATCTCTATGTTGTTCTGTCGTGCCAGCTCATAGGTCTCTGGCGGCTCCCCATGGGCACGCAGCAGCACCTTGGCATCGTGCAGCTGGCGCATCTGCTCGTGGTTGATGGTGATGAGCCCCATCTGTCGCAGGCGCTCACACTCCATGCCGTTGTGTACGATATCTCCGAGACAGTAGAGCTGCTCGCCACGCGCCAGCTCTTCCTCAGCTTTCTTAATGGCAGTGGTCACACCGAAGCAGAAACCACTCCCCTCGTCTATTTCTATTTGGATCATTGAAGATTGAACATTGAACATTTAACATTAGTCTTTTAGACCTTTAAAGTAGGCATCGAGCAGATCCTGTGCAGCCACAAAGCTGGTTTTCTGTCCTGCCAGCACCGCCTGCTCCGCCGCGCTCAGCTGCGCCTTGATGGCAGGCTGGTTATAGAAGTTCAGTCGCAGCTGCTCGTTGATGCTCTCGTACATCCAGTATTTAGACTGTTCGTTACGACGGTAGTCGAAATAGCCGTTGGCTTTCACAAAGTCCACATACTGGTATATCATGTCAAAAATCTCCTTCACGCCTGTGCCGTAGAAACCGCTATAGCACATCACCTTGGGGCTCCAGCCGCTCTCGGGCATGGGAAAGAAATGCAGGGCGTTACGGAAATTGGTGGCCGCCATCTGACAGCGGTCCACATTATCGCCATCGCACTTGTTGATCACGATACCATCACTGATCTCCATGATGCCGCGCTTGATGCCCTGCAACTCGTCGCCGGTACCAGCCACCTGGATGAGCAGGAAGAAGTCTACCATCGAGTGACAGGCGGTCTCGCTCTGTCCCACGCCCACCGTCTCGACGAAGATCTTGTCGAAGCCAGCCGCCTCGCAGAGGATGATGGTCTCACGCGTTTTGCGTGCCACGCCACCCAATGAGCCTGCCGACGGGCTGGGACGTATGAACGATGCGGGGTGCTGCGCCAGTTTCTCCATGCGGGTCTTGTCGCCCAGGATAGAGCCCTTGGTGCGCTCGCTCGAGGGGTCGATGGCCAGCACGGCCAACTTGCCGCCTTTCTCACGGAGCACGTGCATGCCAAACTCGTCGATCGAGGTGCTCTTGCCGGCCCCTGGCACCCCACTGATACCTATGCGTATGCTGTTGCCGCTATAGGGCAGACACTTGTTGATCACCTCCTGGGCACGCGCCTGGTGGTCGGGGTTCACACTCTCAATGAGTGTCACGGCCTGCGACAGGATGGTCACATCCCCCTTGAGGATGCCTTCCACCATCTCGCCCACAGAGAGCTCGCGCCTGCGGAACCGGTTACGCTTCAGGTAGGGGTTGATGATAGAGGGCTGCTCTACCCCACTGTTCACCTGCAAGCCTGCAAATTCTGAGCTATTTTCGGGATGTTCCATTGACATTGAACTTTGAACATTGAACTTTGAACATTACTTTAACCTGATGTTCACCACCACCTTGGCGTGGTCGGGATCGTTGGTAATCATGAGGATACGGGGACGTGTGCGCAGCTTATGCAGCTCGGCAGCAATGCCCGTCACCTTCAGCGTGGCGCTCTGTCCGGGCTCAATGGTGCTCTTCGAGAGTGTCACCTTCAAGCCAGTGGTAAAGAGTTGCAGCGAGGTGATGCGCAAGGCTGAGCGCCCCGTGTTGGTGAGGGTCACCGAGCCCGACTTCTTGTTTTTGCCGCCAAAATCGGTGAAGTCGAGGTCGGTTGTCGACATCTGCAACTGTGGTGCCAGTCCCTTGTTGGCTTTCTCAAACTGCTTCATGTCGGGCAGCAGCACGGTCACCACATCAATGGCATGGTCCTGACTCACCTTGTCGCCCGGGTTGTGGGCCATATAGAGGGTGGTCTTGTTCAGTCCGTAGTCGCGCAGCTTCTCCGAGATCAGTTTCACGGTGATGGTGGCGGTGCGTCCCGGCAACAGGTGGTCGGGACTGGTAATCGCCTCGAGATACGGCGGCAGGTGCATCAGATTGGGGCGCATGGCCTTCTTACCTTTATTATACAGATGGATTTCCTTGACAGGCACGTCGCCCTTGTTCACATCGTCAAACTCCAGGGCATCGGCATCCATCAGCAGGTCGCCCATCTCCACGGGGTAGTCGCCCGCATAGTTACGCATGTCGCCGCTCACCACACCAGTCATGGTGAGGTAGAAGGGTTTCTTGGTGCCATTGCTCTTCACCTGGCACATCTTCTGGAAATGGCCCAGCTGGCGGGCATCGTAGGTCAGGCGAATGGTGAACCGCTCGCCCATGCCCACCTCTTTGGGATATTCCACCTTGGTGCAGCCGCAGTCGGGTTTCACACTCTCTATCACCAGGCGTCGCAAGCCTTTGTTACGCATCTCGAAGGTGGCCGTCACGGGCTGTTCGTAGCCGGTGGTGCCCACGTCGATGGTGGTGGTCTTCACTGTCAGGCGCTGCGCAGAGGCCGTGAAGAGCGAAGAGTGAAGGGTGAAGAGTGAACCGTAAAGTGAGAATAGTACTAATAGAATTCTTTTCATATCATTTATTTGCTAATATTCAATGTTTCTGAATGGGTGACAGCACGGAACTCGGGCGCATAGGCGCATGCCACGCTGGCGGTACCTGTCTCATAGGTGCCTGCACGGTCAATATAGTACGCGGTCTCTATCACGTGCGTACCTTTCGACAGTCGGTCGTAGAAATAGCAGGTGGTGTTGTCGCGTGGCGACACATAGGCGCCGTGGTGATAGCCCGAGAGCTGCTTCACGGGCTCCATGCAGGCAGCACGCTTATCGGTCACCTGCACAAAGTCGTAGTCGCGGTCAGCGGTGATGGTGAGTCGCACTGTAATACGGCTGCCCACCTTCAGGCTGCTGCCCACCAGCTCGCGCTTGATGGTGAGTCCGCTGCCGGCATCTGCCACCTGCTTGGTGTTCTGGAAGAACTGCGCATAGACGGCGCCCCACGAGGTGCCGCTGGTGGTCTTGCTGATAACCAGCTGCTTACCCTTCGCCAGCGGTGTCTTCACATAGCCCAGTGCAGCAGTAGGCTTGGGCAGTGCCACCGGCTTTCTGTCAAGGGTGATGGCAGGCATCTGTGCCTGCTGAGCCAAACTGTAGCCCTGTCCCTTCAGGAAGGCATATACAGCATTCACACTGTTCACGGGTGTGTCCCATGCCTGTGTGTGTTTCTGCTGCAACAGCCAGCGCTGCATCTCATTGATGGTCTGCTGGTCGCTGGGTGTCAGCATCTGCAGTGCCTCGATGGCCATGGTCTGTGTGGGTATCTTGTAGTCGAACCACGAATAGCCTGCTTTACGGGTGTCGTAGTAGCGCCCCATCTCCTCGCGATACACGGTGTACTCCTTCAACGACTGCGCATAGTCCTTGGCACGCTGGGCATCGCGCTTGGCCAGTATCACAGCCGTGAGGGCCTTGTCGTAGATACTTTGGTTCTGGATATCTTTTTTCAGCAGTTGGATCAGGTAGCTGTTGGCCTGCTCCACGCTGGCTGGCAGCTGGCGCCCGTCGAGGGTGTTCAGGTAGAGCCACTGCAGCGCCTTCTGACTGGGGAATCCCACCGGCTGTCCCTTCTTCTCAGCCTGTTTCAGCGCCTTCACCAGTTCCACCATTTCCTTGCCCATGTAGACGAAGGCCTTGTCGAGCATGGCGGTGGTGGCAGTCTGCTTGCCGGCGAGTGTGTTCAGTCGCACCAGCATCTCGCTCACGGCCACGGTGACATACAGCGAGCCTGGCATGCCCGGATACCAGGTCCAGGCGCCTTCTGCAGTCTGCAGTTTCTGCAACTGAGCGATATGCTGCTGCAGACGGTTGTTCATCAGGTTTTCATCAAAGAAGTCGGCCAGGCGGTGTTTCTGTTCGGTCTCGTTGTCGCCAGCCAGCACCCAGGGTGTCTCTGAGAGCAGCAGCTCCTTCAGTTCCTGGTTCTTCTCCAGCTGTGTGCTCAGGGCTGGTGTGCCCGGTTCCTGCTTCCAGGTGTCGAACACGGTCTTGATCTGTGGGTTCTGCTGGATAATGTGGCGCCCCATGGTGCTGGCATAGAGGGCAGCCGCCAGCGAGATGGCATCATCGTTGCTGGGAGCAGCCACCTGAGGCAGTGCCTGTACCATCAGCCAAACGGGATTGCTGGTATACTCCAGTGTCAGTGTGGGGTTCTTGGCGCCGGCAGGTACCAGACGGGTGAGATCGATGGCCGTGGTGCCTTGCTGGTGCTGGGCGA
>JAEEGF011282147.1_pt1 | contig 16678 bp, 10 predicted proteins | sample 9134171 | NCBI WGS metagenome assembly JAEEGF01 (sample SAMN16246542, study PRJNA631951) | gut metagenome | biome: gut microbiome; feature: rumen; material: AP-attached | host: Bos | place: Iran: Karaj | collected 2018-10
ATCCACTTCGGCGACTCCTGGCCGCAGTTGGAGCATACGTATGCTATCTTGTCTTTTGCCATATTGATTGCAAAGTTACGACTTTTTTTGGAATTTGCAAAAAAATGTCGTACCTTTGCACACGATTATGAAGAAATTATTGATAGGAATGGTGGTCGCGCTGCTGATTATAGGCTGCGGACAGTCATATGACGAGACGAAACGCCTGAAGCAGGAGAAGCGGACGCGGGAGTTGCGCGAGGACTCGGCGGCCTTGAAGGTGGCCGTGATGCCTACGCTCGACTGCCTGCCGTTGTATGTGGCAGAGGAACGTGAGATGTTCGATACTATCGTGGATATCCGTCTGAAGTGCTATACGGCTCAGATGGACTGCGATACCGCCCTGCAGCGTGGCAGGGTGGAGGTGGCCGTCTCAGACCTCGTGCGGGCAGAACGGATGAAGGGTGAAAAGCTAAAACTCCACTATCTGACCTCGACCAACGCCTACTGGCTGCTCATCGGCAACCGTAACCAGCGCATCACGAACCTGTCGCATCTCGACGACCGTATGCTGGCAATGACGCGCTACTCCGTGACTGACCTGCTGGGCGACCTCGCTGTAGATAGTGCGAAACTGAAGACAGAGCGCGTGTTCCGTATTCAGGTGAACGACGTGAACGTCAGGCTGGATATGCTGGAGAACAACGAGATGGATGCCCTGTTGATGACACAACCGCAGGTGACACAGGCGCTGCTGCTGAAACACCACGTGCTGCTCGACACGCGCCAGCTCGATATGCAGATGGGCGTCATCGTCGAAGACAGCGTCGTGATGAGCCATCCGAACCGTCAGCGCCAGCGAGAGGTGCTGATCAAGGGTTACAATATGGCCTGCGACTCGCTGAACCACTTCGGCGTGAAGCATTATAGCGACATTATCAGGAAATACTATAAATTGTCGGAGCAGGCGTTGCGTCAGTTGCCTGACACCTTGGCCTACGAGCACGTGCAGGCGCCCCGCGAGCAGGATGTGGCGAAAGCAAAGCAATGGCTCTCGAAAGGAGAAAAGGTGAAAAAGTGAAAGGGTGAAAAATGGTACATAACGAAGCACTCAACCTCATACTGACCCAGCTGCTGAGGCGCAACCTCGGCGAGGCCATCTCGGCGATGGACAATTTCCTCGCCATCTATCCTCATCAGGTCAATGCCGACCGTCTCTTCGCCATCAGGTCTGACTATCAGCTGATGGCCGACTACTGGCGTCGGGGATTCAAGGACCCCCAGCTGCCCAACCTCTACGACACGCTGCTGAAACGGATGTATGTGCTCTACGCCAATATCGCCAACTCCTACGACATCCGTCACACGTCGTTGCTGTCGTCGCTCTACTATCGGTCACACACAGCAGCCCGCGACTGGGCCCCGCAGAATATCCGCGAGGAGCTGGAGTCGTTTGTCTCTGAGGTGGCGATGCTCGAACTCGAGGCACCCCATACGGCTGAGCCCAAACGCAAGGAACTCTATGCCAGACATCATCGTTCGATGGTTGAACTGTTCGACTATATCCTCACCTCCGGTATGTGGACAGACGGTTTCTCCTCAGCGATGGAGGAGATGTTGCTGTCGCCCACCGTCGATACCAGCGACCAGCAACTGATTGTTACCGCCGTGATGCTGGCGGCGATCAACTGTTTCGATATCACGAAGTTCCGTCTGCTGGTGCATCTCTATCAGAAAGCCATCGACGAACCGGTTCGCCAGCGAGCCCTCGTGGGCTGGGCCTTCGCCCTTGACACCGGGATCGGGCAGAGCATCTACCCGGAACAGAAAGAACTGGTGGAGAAACTGTTGGAGGATGAAACCTGTTGTCAGGAGCTGGTGGAGTTGCAGAAGCAGCTGATCTACTGTATCGATGCCGAGCGCGACCACGCCACCATCCAAAAGGAAATTATGCCCACCCTGATGAACCGTCCGGGAGGTTTCCGTCTGACGCGAGACGGGATAGAGGAGACACCGGAGGATGAACTCAACGAGATCCTGCATCCTGACGAGGCTGAAGCGAACCTCGAACGTGTGGAGGCCAGCTTCCAGAAGATTGTCAGTATGCAGAAACAAGGCTCAGACATCTATTTCGGCGGTTTCTCGCAGATGAAGCGGTTCCCCTTCTTCAATGAAGTGGCCAACTGGTTCGTGTCCTTCGACTTCAACCATCCCGACCTGTCTGTAGTCGCGGAGAAATTCAAGAACAGTAGGTTCCTGCATTCCGTCCTCAGTGGCGCACCTTTCTGCAACAGTGACAAATATTCGTTCGCCTTGGCTTTTGAGCAGGTGGTGAACAGGATCCCGGCCCAATATATGGAGTTTATGGAAAGCAAGGAGGCCGTTTTCTATGAGTTCGTCGCTGAGGAAATGGTAACACCGGCCTTCTTCCGTCGGATGAGTCTGCAAGACCTGTACCGTTTCTTCCGTCTCTTCAAGGAGCGAGATGCATTCAGAAACATCTTCGATCCGGAGGATCTGGATTATCTCATCCTTTCGAAGAATACGTTCAGCCAGACGCATGTCGAAGCCTTTTTCAACGAGGTGACGGCCTTTCTGCTGAAGAGGAACAGACGCTCGGAGGCGGAGGCAATGCTCGATAATTATGGCGAGCACCGTCGTGACTACCATTATTATATGATGTCGGCCTATCTGGGTCGTGCGCCCAAGATGAATTACTCCCAGGCGCTGACGTTGCAGCCTGATAGCGAACGGGCGTTGGCCGGCTACGCAAGGGCCCTGTTCAATGAGGGTGCCTATCAGGAGGCATTGGAAAACTACGACAAACTCCTGATCCGCCAGCCCGACAAGAAGTCATATCTGTTGAACAAGGCTGTCTGTCTGACCAATCTGAAACGCTATGATGAGGCAGAACGTTTGTTGTTCCGTCTGAACTACGAGACGGAAGACGATGCGAACGTGAATCGCGTGCTGGCCTGGACGCTCACCAGCAACGGCAAGTACGAACAAGCGGAGAAACTGTACAATCAGTTGCTGTCTGACAACAAACCCGCTGCCGATGATCTGCTGAACTTCGGTTTCTGTCTTTGGTTCAGCGGACATATCGACGATGCTGCCGACTGTTTCCACCGTTATCTGATGGAGAGCGGTGAGTCGAAGGAGGCGATGATTGAAAACGAATTGGAACTGATCCGTGCGAAGGGCATCACTGAACCTGAGATCCAGATGATGCTCTATATTCTCTGATACGTGCTTTGACCAGCTCACTCATCCAGGTTCCCAAGAGAGGAATGCCTGCGCCGGCGACGGTGTAGAGTATCCAGAAGAGATCCTGTTGCGAGTAGTCGTGTATGACCATATGACAGCCGATCTGTCGCGGGTCAAGACCGTAGTACCAGATTTTCAGCAGACTCACCACCTTGTATGAGATAATGTGGAAGATGAAGATGTTCAGCGTGTGGTCGCCGGTATATACCAGGAACTTCTTCACCCAGCCTTTCGTGTGGTCTATCCAGCGGCTGATGTTGTAGGTCATAAGGAATCCCAGCAAGGCAGGCACGGGCAGCGAGAGAAACTGCGTATAGGTGGAGCGCCAGTTCATGTTAGCCGTCAGATACTTTGAGAACAGGAAGACAACGGCGGCGCAGACGAGCGTCATAGGCAGAGAAATATACACGCGGGCTGTGGCTTTATGGTATTCCTCGACGAACTGGCGGAAGATGAATCCGCAGCCGAAGAAGAAACAACCCATCATATCGCGATAGCCGCCCTGTACGAGGTTGATGATGCGCAGACCTTCGTATGTCTTCCAGCCGCAGAGCAGGAGCATGATCAGGCAGATGAGGTAGGGCGTTAATGTTTTTGCCCGTGTGGGCAAAAGCTTTAAGGCCACCTTATATATAATAAGGTATAGGATGCTGGCGACAAACAGTCCCCTGAAGAACCAGAACGCCCCACAGAGGAAAGCATCGTAGCCCGCCATCGCTGTAACGATGGTCCACAGGTTCTGTTGTATCTGGTGCCAGGAGTAGGGGTGGGTGACGCCGCCTGCCTCGTTGCCGAAGGTCTCGTTGAGGATGCCCAGGTCGAACATCCAGTTGTGAATGATGAGGAAAAAGACGGCCCATTTGACGAACGGCCAATAGAGTCCCTTCACACGTTTCTTGACGAATGTCGCCTCGTCGTTGAGGTATTTCAGCGAGAAGAAGTATCCTGCTGTGATGAAGAACAGGGGCATATGGAACTCGAAGATGAACCTGCACAGCCATCCTGGGGCCTCTGCGTGGGCGATGACCATCAGAATGATGGCGATGCCTTTGGCGATGGATATGGTCGTGTTCCTCATAGGAATGGTGTGAGCAGATGTCCCAGCCAACCCCGGAACCGTTTCCAGGTGCTGCGGCTGCGTTTGTATTCTTCTTCTGTCAGAAGGTCGCACTTCTTCGTGTCCTCGATGAACTTGTCGTCCAGTTGGCGCGTCACGTCCTTGTCGATGATGAGGGCGTTGATCTCGTAGTCGAAGCGCAGGCTGCGGGCGTCGAGGTTGGTACTGCCGACAGTACAATACTTACCATCGACCATCATAATTTTCGAGTGGTGGAACCCCGGACGGTATCGCCAGATCTTTGCTCCACGTTTCATCAGCTTGCGGAGATTGTAATACACGACATCGGGCACCAAGGGCACGTCGTATTTTGACGACATGATGATATCCATTTTCACGCCCCGTTCGGCACAACGCTTCAGTGCCTTGATGACGGATGAGGTGGGGCAGAAGTAGGGGTTGACGATCTTCACAGAGTCTTTGGCGTTGTCGAGGGCACTGATGTAGAACTGTCGCATGATCTTGTTCGTGGTGTGAGGCTCACGGGTGGCGATGCCCACCATCTTATTACCGGCCTCAGTCCCACGGAAGTACTTCTCGTCCGTCAGCTTCTCTTTCGTCAGTTTCTCCCAGAAACGGATGAAGATATCCTGCAACTCGTTCACCGCCGGGCCTTCGATGCGACAATGCATATCGCGCCATTCGCCCACCTGTTCTGTGCCCACGAGATAGTAGTCGGCCACATTCATACCGCCCGTGTAGCCGATCTCCCCGTCGATGACCACAATCTTACGGTGGTCGCGTGGCCAGATGTGGTTCACCCAGGGGAAGCGGATGGGGTCGAACTCGTAGATCTCGATGCTGTCTTCGTGGAGTGCCTTCAGGTGTGTTTTCTTCAGCGGTTGGTTGTTCGAGTCGTTGCCGAAGCCATCGAAGACGGCACGCACCTCCACACCCTCCTTCCTTTTCTCCCGAAGGATGTCGAAGAGCAGGCCTGCGATGGAGTCGTTGCGGAAGTTGAAGTATTCCAGATGTACGCTGCTCTTCGCCTGACGGATGGCTTCGAACATATCTGCGAACTTCTCCTTACCCGACATCAGCAACTTGACCTCATTGCCTTTGGTGAAACGAATACCATATTCGCTCATCTGTCTGACGATGAGCGAATCACTGGTCTCTGCATGTGTATACAATGATATCAGCAGGAATGCGATGATTCCTGCTGATCGTCTGAATAGTGTCATTTCCTGTGTTTCAGTCTGTATTCGAGCGGCGTCATTCCGAACTTCTCCCTGAAGATGTTGATGAAGTTCTCAGCGGTCAGGAAGCCGATGTTCGTGGCCAACTCACTCATATTGATATTAGTGCGTTTCAGCAGGATGCAGGCATGCTTCAGTCGCATATCGCGCACGAGTTCTGCCGGCGTTTTGTTGGTGATGCTCCTCACGCGGTGGAAGAATGGCACGCGTCCCATACCCATCGCAGAGGCCATCTCTTCAAGACTCATCTGTCCGCGACTCATGTTCTGCATCACGTACTGTTCGATGTTCTTCAATAGCTGCTGGTCCATCGCATCGAGCATCGAGTAGTCTGACAGCGTCTCCTGCTCCGCTGGCTCTTCCTCGACAACGGGCTGCTGGGTGGCCAGCTGGGTGTCGTTGCGCTTGATGACTTTCGTGTCCACACGGGCCATCGGATCGTCGGCGGCGATGATCTCATCGTTGTCGTCGCTCTTCTTGATCTCACCCATATCGATGCTCTCAGTGGCCGTTGTCATACTGGCGTTGCGGTCTTCGAGCATACGGGTCTCTGCGCCTTCGATGAGGTTGCTGTTCATCTCGATGGGACCGAGACCGAGGATCTTGTTGAAGCGCATCGTGGCATCCTGCAGGTTGAACGGCTTCGAGAGATAGTCGTCGGCAGAGAGCGTAATGTTCTGCGACCGCATATCCTGTGGCGTCAGCACACCCTCGGTCATCAGCACGAACTTGATCTTCTGCGTCCTCGGGTTCATCTTCAGCTGATTACAGAGGTCGCTACCTGTCAGTCCGGGCATATCCTGCTTACAGACAACAAGGTCGCACTGCATCTCCTCGAGGTCGGCAGCAGCCTTTTCGCTGCTGTTGTAGGGGAAGAAGTTGTAGACATATTTGAAGCGCGAAGTGGCGAACTTCAGGAAGTCGTCGTTATCGTCGATCATCACGATGGTGAACTTCATCGTCGGTGCGTCGAGGGCAGCCCTTGACATCGTGACCTCAGAGGTAAGGCTCTCGGTGGCGATGTCGGGCAGTTCGATCTCGCCGCGTCCGTTGAGTTCCAGACGGTCGTGGACAGCGTTCTTCGCACGTTCCTCCGGATGCTCCAGACTGGTCTGCATGTCACTCACGCGGGTGATGATCTGCAGCATCTGCGAGTGGAGGGCGTTGAGCTGCTCACGCTCTTCGAGTGTCTTCTCCTTCTCGGAGAGGTTGCCGATGATGGAGGTCATGCGGGCCATCGGCTGACGCAGATCCTCACTGGCGGCCTTGATCTCCTCACGCTGAAGGGCGAGTTCACGGATGACAGCCTTCTTACGGGCCTTGATGACTCTCAGTTGCTTGATACCGATGCGCCAGAAGTAGATAATGACGAGCAGGATGATGACATAGGCCAGGATCATCCACCACGACAGGAGCCAGTGGCGGGCGATTGTAATTTCGAGCGTACGCTCCTGGTTACTGACGGCACCCTCGGCACTGACGGCCTTCACGTGCAGTGTATATTTGCCGCTGGGGAGGTCGCGGAAGGTGACACCGTGTGTCAAAGCGTTACCGTTGCGCCAGTCTTCATCCTTGCCTTCCATCCAGTACATGAACTGCAGGCGTTCGCTCTGGTTGTAGTTACCGGCTGCGAACTTGATGGTAAATATATTCTGGTTGTGTCCCAGTTCAAGTCTGTTGGTCTCGTTGAGGGCCTGTGGCAGCACGATGCGCTCCTGGTACATATGACCTGTCAGGATCTCCTCCTCGCCGATGAACAGCTGGGTGAGCATCACGCGTGGAAGGGCGTCGGTATCGTCGTTGCCCTTCTCCACCACCCAGTTCACACCGTAGAGACCGCCCAACAGCACGTTGCCGTCCTGCTGGGTGATGATGGAACCGGGATTGAACTCGTTACTCTGTAGACCGTCAACTGTTGTGTAGTTGTAGAGGCCGTAGTTATTTCTTCCCTCTTCATGGTTGCGCTGCACAACGATACGACTCACACCGCTGCTGGTGGTCACCCAGATGTTGTGGTTTTTGTCTTCTGCGATACCACAGACGTTGTTGTTGCTCAGACCCTGTTTCTCCGTCAGGTAGTTCAGCGAGTCGTTCTCGAGGTTCAGGATGTTCAGACCTTCACGCGTACCGATCCAGAGAAGTCCTCGGGAGTCTTGTATCACCTGCGTGATGAAGTTGTTCGTGAATGACTTCAGGTTCGACTTGTTACCAGTGAGCATTGTCCTTTCCGTTGTCGAGAGGTTCAGGATAAGCAGTCCTTCAGCCGTTCCTACATAGAGGTCGTTGGTCTTGCCGTTCTTGTTGTAGAACAGGCAGGTGATGTTGTTCGTCGTCAGTTTGCCGTTCTCACGGGTGTACGAGGAGAACGTGTCCATCTTGGGATTGTACACCTGCATACCGCCGTTGGTGGCGATCCACAGGTTACCGATCTTATCCGTGCAGAGGGCGTTGATATGGTCGTCGATGAGGGTGGCGGAACTGTCCGTCGCCAGCGAGTAGATCTTCGACACGCCGTTCTTCACACGGGTCAGACCGTTGCGCTTCGAACCGATCCAGAGGCTGCCGTCCTGGGTGGTGGCGAGACACGATACCTTCATACTGGCCAGATTGCCGTCGTAGCCGATGACACCCTTGTCGCTGGTACCATACCAGATGGTACCGTTGGCATCCTGTGTGATGGCTGTGATGTCGCCCAGGTGACGGGCACCGAAACGGTAGATATACTGTCCGCAGTAGGCCACACCCGACTTCTCCGTACCTACCCACAGCAGGTCGGTATCGTCTACGTAGACACTTTGGATGCTGATCTTGTCGATCTCTCCGGGATTCATATTGATGTTACGTGGCTTGACGCTCTCCACACTATGTGTGTTGACGTCCATTTTCAACAGTCCGAGCTGGTCAGAACCGATCCAGATGTTACCTGAGCGGTCGCCGGCCATACCGTTGATGTTGCGGTCAACACCATAACCCGTCAGTCCGAGCGAGGGACCGATGTTGGTGTCCCACAGGTTGGCACTCTTGTTGTACATATACAGCGTTCCCTGTCCGTAGAGCCAGATGTTGTCCTGCTGGTCAGCAAAGGCACGCAGCGACTTCGTACGGCGGTTCTTCAGCTGTTCCAGTCCCTCCGTTGCCCAGACGGTATGCTGCTGGTGCATCACGTCGCAGCACACGAGCTTACCGTCGTCATACACGATGACGGCACCGTCTCGGCACTCACTGATTGAGCAGACCACACCCTGCGGAATGCCCTGAGCGTCGTTGGTATAGCCGAACTCATAGAGCAGCTGCTGTTGCTGGTTGTAACACACGACACCCTTGTTGGGAATAGCGCCCCAGAGGTTCTTGTGGCGGTCGATGTAGACGATGCTGGGGATGGTCTCGATACCCATACGGGCGAAGGTCTGCTTCATTTCGCGCTCGAAGGTCTCCGTCTGCGGGTGATAGATGCAGTAGCCCGATGAGGTCTCGACGAGCAGGTTGCCGTCGAGCATCTCCTGGATGGTGTTGATGTAACTGTCGTTCAGCGACGAGCCGTCCTGTGAGTCGCTCTGGAAGTTGCGGAAGGTGTAGCCGTCGAAGCGGTACAGGCCCGCAGGTGTTCCGAACCAGACGTATCCTCGCGAGTCCTTGAGGATACAGTTCACCTGACTTGAGGTGAGTCCTTCACGTGCGTCAAGTGTTTTAAACAGGAAGTCGCCCGGTGCCGCATTCAACGGCAGCCTCTGCAAAACCGTCACTGCCACGAGCGGCAATGCCAGCATCAATACGATCAGTAATTTTTTTATCTTCATATCAATCTTCAATGTTCATCGTTTATATCATACACGAGTAGTGGTCTACAACGCCCAGCAAGTGGTTGTCGCCGTCAACGACCAGCACAGAGTGCACTTTATATTTGTTCATAATCCTTTGTATCTCCGTGATCTTCGTGTCTGCCTTGACGGTCTTGGGTGTACGCGTCATAATGTCACTGACAGTACGGTCGAAGAACTCTGCCTGCCATTTCTCCATCGCACGACGGATATCACCGTCAGTGATAAGGCCTTCGATCTTGCCGTCGACCATCGCGATGCCGAGTCCGAGCTTGCCTTTGCTCACGAGGATGATGGCCTCGCCCAGATGCATTTCTGGCGGCAGGACAGGCAGGTCTTCCTTGAACATCACGTCCTGAGCGGTGGTGAGCAGACGCTTGCCGAGTTCACCGCCCGGGTGGAACTGTGCAAAGTCCCTGGGCTGGAAGTTACGCTTCTCGATGAGGGCAATGGCGAGGGCGTCGCCCATCGCGAGTTGTGCCATCGTCGAACTGGTGGGAGCGAGGTTCAGCGGACACGCCTCTTTCTCCACGCCCACGTTCAGGTGGCAGGTGGAGTATTTCGCCAGCAGTGAGTCGGGATGGCCGCTCATACCGATGATGGGTATGTGCATATGGAGCACCATCGGGATGAAGCGCAGCAGTTCGTCGGTCTGACCGGAGTTTGAGATGGCTAGCACTACATCGTCTGACGTCATCACGCCCAGGTCACCGTGGAACACGTCCAGTGGGTTGATGAAGAACGAGGGTGTGCCTGTAGAGGAGAGGGTGGCGGCGATCTTCGCACCAATATGTCCGCTCTTTCCCACGCCAGTGACGATGATTTTGCCCTTGCAGTCGTACATCAGCTCGACGGCCTGCTCGAATTTCTCGTCGAGCTTCTCAATCAGTCCGAGCACGGCTGCTGCCTCGTCCTTGAAACACTGTATGGCGTAATCTCTTGCGGTCAATTTATTTACGATTTACGGATTTACGATTTATGATTTTATGAGCTGCGCAACTAATGGCTCGAGCTTGTCGAGTTCCAGCATATTGGCAGCATCGCTGAGACCCTTGTCCGGGTCGGGGTGTGCTTCGAAGAAGAAACCTGTGGCTCCGAAGGCCTTGCCGGCGAGGGCCATCTGGGGTACGAAGCGACGGTCGCCGCCCGTCTTGTCACCAGCCCCGCCTGGACGCTGCACGCTGTGGGTGCAGTCCATGATGACTGTCGGCACAATCTCGAGCATGTCCGGGATGTTGCGGAAATCGACGACGAGGTTGTTGTAGCCCATCATATTGCCACGCTCCGTGAGCCACACCTCCTTGGCGCCGGCCTCTCGGGCTTTCTCCACAGGAAACCACATATCGCGCCCTGAGAGGAACTGTGCCTTCTTGATATTCAGCGTGCGCCCTGTCTTGGCAGCAGCCACAAGCAAGTCGGTCTGGCGGCAGAGGAAGGCTGGAATCTGCAACACGTCGCAGACCTCACCTACGGGCTGTGCCTGCCACGACTCATGGATGTCCGTGAGCACACGCAGACCATATTTCGTTTTGATGTCATTCAGCATCGCCAGTCCGCGCTCCAGACCCGGGCCTCGGAACGAGTGGATGCTGGTGCGGTTGGCCTTGTCAAACGAAGCCTTGAAAATGATGTCTGTGCCCAGTTTGGCGTTGATTTCCACCAACTTACGTGCCACCGTGTCAAGCAACTCTGCCGACTCGATGACGCAGGGACCTGCTATGATAGTTATCTTACTATTCATAATAATGCTGCAAAAATACGCATTTTATTCAATACCGCCAAATTTTTTTGCATTTATTTTACAATGTGTACGTCTCTCTGCGGGAACGGGATGCTGATGCCGTTGGCGTAGAGTGTGTCGTAGACACATTTCAGCACATCGCTGACGACATACGACTTCTTAGGTGCATCTGCCCAGACGAACAGTTTGAAATTCACGCTGGAGTCGGCCATTTCCGACACCACGCATTTCACCTCCTTCGAGCGGTCCATCCACGTGTGACGCATGCCGTGGACGGCATCCTCCACTAGTTTCGTCACCTCCTTCAGGTTCGAACCGTAGGCTACGCCGAAGGGCACCACCGCCAGCACGTAGCCGTGATTCCTCGTCAGATTCTTATAGTTGCTCTTGAACAGCTGCGAGTTCTGGAAGGTGATCACTTCGCCATAGAGCGAGTCCACCACCGTCGATGTGTAACTGATGGTGCGCACCTTACCCATCGTGTCGTTCACCTGGATCCAGTCGCCCACCTTGATACGGCCGGCCATCAGCGAGGCACCGTAGTAGATGTTCTCGATGATGTCTTTCGAGGCGAAACCGATACCGGTGGAGAGTCCGCCGGAGATGGCGACGAGCCAGGTGACGCTGATGTTGAGGATGGAGAGGGAGAGCATAAGCCAGATGCCCCAGACGAACACCTGGATGACGTTCCTTCCCATCACCTCGCGCGAGGCAGCCGTCGTGGGGTCACGTCGTACATAGTGCAACCGCAGCAATGAAAGGATGGTGCTTGCTATCCAACGGAAGAGGAACCACAGGCAGATGACGATCGACAGTTTCAGGATTGACACCTGCAGGTTCTCCAGATTGATGAACTGGTAGTTGAAAATGCGCCAGCAGAGCTCGTTCAGGTTGAACACCTTCGCGGCCCAATAGACGCTGATAATCAGCGACAGCACGCTTAGCACGGGCATCACCACCTGTTCCAGCAGCCGGTAGGCCCAGGTCTTCGTGGCGGGCTTGTCGGCCAGTCCGTGGCGCTGGGCGTAGTTGCGGATATACTGGCTGACGCAGGTGATGGTCAGCACGCACGTCAGCTGCATGATCCACCAGATGAGCAACTGTACGGCCAGCAGCGTGAAGCCCGACCAGGCACAGACTACGGAAGAAATGAACACCGTCAGCGAGATATAAGAATAGAACATGTCCGAACGGGGAATGTTCTTGTTATGCCTCCGGATCACGCTCCATTGCCACAGTGCACAACAGAGTAGGATAGGGGGCAGCAGCATATTTACCAACTCATTGGGTACCAGCACGATACGGAACACGATGACGATGAAGCTGATGACAATCAGCGGCGAGTAGACGCGGAACGCACTGCGTACCTGATCGCCGTCCACGCGCAGCAGCAGCGAGATGAGGATCACGCCCAGCAGCCACGCATATTCCACCAGCAGCGTCGATGCCATCACGAGGAAGTTCTGGCCCGTGTTGTTCACAAACAGTCCTTGTATCAGTGCGAAGGTCACAGTGGTTGTCGCCATGATGATCGCAGGCCTTTTCTTGCGGTATTCGGGCGTGTCGAAACGTTTGGGCAGCAGCAGGCGGAAGAACAGCTGGTTCAGCAGGATGGCAACGAGCACGAACACGCCGATGGCGATGAACGTTCCCAGGATCCACTGGCTGCTCCAGTCGGAGTTCTCGTTGGCATAGAGGTTGTATTTTTTCTCCATTGCCTCCGTCAGGTTTTTCCAATTGCGGCTGAAACGTGACATCAGCGTGAAATAGTTCGAGCTGCCGTTGATGAAGACACTCTGCTTGATGTCCGAATAACGTTTCTGGGCGTAGTCGTTCAATCCGCTCAGACGGCTCTCCGTGCGGTCATAATAAGAGATGTAGCGCTCTAGTTGGTCAGAGCCCTCCTGCAACAGTCCCCGGATGTTCTCTGCCAGCATCACGCACGAGTCGCGCTTCTGCACGCCTTCTTTGCCCAGCACGCGGTCAGGCATGTATTTCAGGCTGTTGATGAGGCTGTCGTAGCGCGCAATGTCCCGTTGATTGTGCGAGAGGAATGTCTTGAAGGGCAGCTGGCGCGAGTGGAACTCGTGGTACTGCTCCGTCGCCTCGTGACAGGCGTAGGTCAGGTCGAATACGTTCTCCTGTTGTTGTGAATAGAGCATCAGCGCATTCTGGTCAGCCCGTTTCATCGTGCTCACCAGTTCCTGAATGATGCGCTTGTTGTTCTGTTTTCTCACCTGAGTACGCTCTTTCAGTTCGATGTTGTAGCGTAACAGCTCCGTTTTCAGGATGGCAAGCGTCTGTTGCAGGTCTTTTTCCTTCAACACCGCTCCTGCCTCTGTCAGCATGAATGTGAGCAGCACGCCTATCAGTAATAGTCTTTTCATCATTATATTAATGTGTCGTTCTTCGTTTATGTCGTGCAAAAGTACAAAAAAATCTCTTTTCCTCGCATATTTTTTTCAATAATCTTGCAGATTTAGATAATTTTGACTACTTTTGCAGTAGATTTGAAACAAAATTACTACGAATATGCTTACACTTATCGCCGACAGTGGCAGCACGAAGACCGACTGGGCATTGACGGGTATCGACCCCTCGCCGCGCCGTGTGTCAGCCGCCACGCGTTTCCACACACAGGGTATCAACCCCATCCATCAGTCCGACAACGAGATCCGTCAGATCCTGCATCAGGAACTCCTGCCTTATCTCTCCATTGAGAACATCAGTCATGTTTATTTTTATGGTAGTGGTGTTCGTCCGGAGAAAGAGGCACCGATGGCACAGCTGCTGCGTGAAATGTTTTCCTGTGCTGAGGTCGTCGAGGCCCACTCCGATCTCTTGGGTGCCGCACGGGCCCTCTGTGGCCATAATTATGGCATTGCCAGCATCTTAGGCACAGGTGCGAATTCTTGTCTTTACGACGGAAAGAACATCTTGCAGCATACACCGGCCTTGGGTTATATCCTGGGCGACGAAGGGAGTGGAGCTGTGATGGGAAAGCGCTTCCTGCACGACCTCTACTGCGGACTTTTGTCGGAAGATTTGAAGGCCGAGTTTGAGAAGAAGACGAAACTTACGCTGCCTGAGATCATCAACCGCGTCTATCGTCAGCCATTGGCAAACCGTTTCCTCGCGAGCCTGACGGAGTTTATCCACGACCATCGCTCCGATCCTGATGTCGAAGACCTCGTGCGCCAGAGCTTTATTGACTTCATTCGCATCTATATTGCCCCGTATGAGCACCAATATCTGCCGCTTTCTTTCGTCGGCAGCATCGCTCATTATTTCACAGACCAGCTCTCTGAGGCCGTAGAATCCGAAGAATACACCCTCGGAACCATACTCCGCAACCCCATCGAGGGCCTCGTGGAATATCACGGTTAATAATTGTGTAAACAAATTTCAGCATCAATCGGGCGGATTTGTTCTGCCCGATTCTTTTCTGTTTCATTGATTTTCGGGCATTTTGGCTTTCATTAGCCCAAACTTTGGGTTTCCATAGTCCAAAGTCGGACTTTCCTTAGCTCAAAAATTCACTCTTAGTGGCCTTCAAGACCGCTATATGCAATGCTATAACATTTGTAAAGTAATATTACTACGCTTAAGTCATTATAGTCATTAGTCATTATAGTCATTAAGCATTTCTGACTTGGAATTAGAGTTTAAAATATATATATTATATATAATATATATATTTTAATTTAAAAACTATTTTCCAAAAACCTTAATGACCTTAATGACTAATGACTAAAATGACTAAAATGACTGCCAAATTCGGTTTGGGGAAACATTGTGCGAATTCTTTGCATTTTCTTTAGAAAACATTTGGCGGATTCGATTATTTTTTGTACCTTTGCAGCATGATACAGAAAATTGTAAATATTGCAATTAAGAGCCTCGTGATGCTCGTGATGGCGGTGGTAATTACTGCCTGCGGCCAGACTGTGAATGAGTCGGCTAATCCTTTCGTGACTGTGGAGAATGGCCATTTCGTGAAGGACGGTAAACCATATTATTATGTGGGTACGAACTTTTGGTATGGGGCTATCCTGGGCTCGGAAGGGCAGGGCGGTGACCGTGAGCGGCTCGCCAAGGAACTCGACCTGCTGAAGTCGCAGGGCATTGATAATCTGCGTATCCTCGTAGGCTCCGACGGTGAGCGTGGCGTGAAGACGAAGGTGGAGCCGACCTTGCAGATTGCACCGGGCGTGTATAACGATACGATACTGGCTGGTCTGGACTACCTGCTTCAGGAGATGGGCAAGCGTGATATGGTGGCTGTGCTCTACCTGAACAACTCCTGGGAGTGGAGCGGCGGCTACGGTTTCTACCTCGAGCAGGCTGGCGCTGGCAAGCAGCCGAGACCGGACGACGTCGGTTATCCTGCCTTTATGAACGCGATGGCGCAGTATGCTACGAACGAGAAGGCCCACGAGCTGTTCTACGACTACGTACGCTTCATCATCGGGCGGACAAACCAATATACGGGCAAGGCCTATAAGGACGATCCAGCCATTATGTCCTGGCAGATCGGTAACGAGCCGCGTGCATTCTCTAAAGAAGCGCTGCCTGCCTTTGAGAAGTGGATTGCCGAGGCAGCAAAGCTCATCCGTGAGCTCGACCCGAACCACCTGGTCTCCATCGGTTCGGAGGGTGCCTGGGGCTGCGAGGGAGACTTCGACTGTTGGGAACGCATTACGGCTGACGAGAACATCGGTTACGCTAACATCCACCTCTGGCCATACAACTGGGGCTGGGCAAAGGCCGACTCGCTGATCGAGAACCTGCCGCGGGCAAAGACGAACACGAAGGAGTATATCGACCGTCACCTCGACATCTGTGCGAAGATCAAGAAGCCGCTGGTGATGGAGGAGTTCGGCTATCCGAGAGACGGTTTCCAGTTTGCCCTCGGCACACCGACGCAGGGTAGGGACGGTTTCTACGAGTACGTCTTCTCTCTGGTGGCTGACAATGCTGAGAACGGCGGCTACTTTGCCGGCTGTAACTTCTGGGGATGGGGCGGACTGGCCCGGCCGCAGCACGAGCAGTGGCAGGTGGGCGACGACTATACGGGCGACCCTGCCCAGGAGGCTCAAGGACTGAATTCGGTGTTCGCCAACGACTCGACGACACTGCAGGTGATCCGCTCTCAGGTGGACCGTATGAGCAGATTGACGAAATAGTATCATCATTGGGCAAAAGAAAGTACGGGTGTTTGCGGGAATTGTCGTACCTTTGCACCGCAATTTGAAGTCAACTAAAAGCAAAATGAAAAGACTACTATCAATGATTCTCTGTGTGATGGCGTTCTCAACGCTGTCGGCACAGATTCGCGGCTCTGAAATCCAGGTGCTCGTGCAGCCAGACCATCAGGACTGGATGTACAAGACGGGTGAGAAGGCCACGTTCACCGTCAGCGTGCTGAAGTCGGGTACGCTGGTGGACAACGTGAGCATCGACCTCGCCGCAGGCCCTGAGATGTACCAGGACGTGAAGAAGCAGACCGTACTGAAAGACGGGACGACGAAGTTGACAGGTACGATGAAGCAGCCCG